>Ga0209410_1001694_pt1 | contig 10699 bp, 8 predicted proteins | sample Mar14436cmmetaG_FD_184135 | JGI IMG/M metagenome (GOLD analysis project Ga0209410, IMG submission 184135) | Marine hydrothermal vent microbial communities from Guaymas Basin, Gulf of California to study Microbial Dark Matter (Phase II) - Marker... ... | reverse complement strand
AATAACAGCGTGAAAGTCAATATTGACGGAACATTCTCAGATTCATTCAAGCCGGACATTAATGGCACATGGAATTTAAATGCAAGCTGGCCTGGAAATGCGAAGTATGAAGGAAACTGGACTTCAACATCATTTGAGGTTAGACCCGCAACCTCAATCAGCATAGTAACATCAAGTAATAGGATAGTTGGGGGATTAGACAATGAATTTACAGTAACAATAGTTAATGATGGTAAAATTCCCATCTCAGCCTTAGAAGCTTCACTATCCCTGCCCAATCCGCTCGTAGTTCACGGCAGGGAGAGATGGAGGATAGAATATTTAAATGTCGGCGACAACTCCTCGATCAAATTTACCATATTCGCCCCTGACTCGTCAATAGGCTCAACATACGCCGGAACATTCGAGGTGAATTATCGCGATAACTACGGCGAGAGTCACTCTGAAAAATTTACATTGGGGCTCATAGTCATCGGCAGGGTGGAACTAATCATTTATGACAAGATAGTAAGGCCTCAACCAGTAAAGAACGGCTCTAAATTCGAGTTTTCAGCTACGCTTCTAAATAGGGGAACTGTCTCAGCGATGTATGTTAATGTGTCAATACTTCCAAGCCCAATTCTATACTTGACATCTGAGAGCAAAACATACATCGGCGAAGTCGAGGAGAACTCTCAGTCTCCATTAACGGTAGGAGCGTGCATAAGGGAAGATGTGAAAAACGGAACCTATCCAATCACCATAAAAATCACCTACAGGGATGATCAACATGTAGATCACGAATTTAACGTTACATTTCCATTGCAGGTCATAGCCGTTAAAACAGCTAAAACAATCAACGTGAAGAAGCCATACTCCTCATCGCTCGAGGAGATACTAACACCAATAATAGTCTTAGCGGCGTCTGTAATCATAACGCTCCTGTACCGGAGGCATGTCATCCAGCGCGAGAGGAGCATGCGGATGGAGGGAGGGAAATGAATGTCATAGAGATCTTTAAGTTCTCGTTTGAGGCTCTGCTTGAGAGGAAGGTTAGGGCTGCATTAACGATTCTAATGGTTGTCATAGGCGTAGCTCTCCTAGTAGCCCTGCATGGAACTGGAAATGGATTCACGAACTTCATTAATGAGCAATTCAGCAATTTAGGTGCAAACGTGCTTATAGTGAGCGGGCGGGGAAGCATTGACATAGACGACTCTCTAATAGATGAGATCTCTAGAATTAAGGGCGTTAAGGATGTTGTTCCATTCTTTCAGAAGCAGGCATCTATAAGCTCGAGGGGGGAAACCCAAACCTCGGTTATCATCGGGATGGATCAGAGTAAACTACCACTACTCTTTCCAACGATAAGCTTCAAATCGGGAACTTACGTCTCAGAAACCGACAGTATAGGGATAATCCTTGGAAATGAGCTGACACGGGCATCAAGCAGAGAGGAACCATTTGCAACCCCTGGACAGACAGTTAAGATCATCTACCAAAAATATGTTAATCAGCAACCCATTACATTCCAACGTGCATTCATAGTTCGAGGCATACTCAACTATGTGGGAAGCGGGATCATCCCAGTGGATCAAATGGCCTTTATATCAACATCCGCCGCTAAGAACTTCTTTAACCAGAAAAGCTATGATGGACTATACATAATCACTGAAAGCCCCAGTCTTAATGAGGCTGTAATGAATGAGATGAGAGAGATGTATGGATCCGACCTCACAATAATATCACCACAGGTGATCTCAAATGTTATCCATCAAATAACCAGTGGCGTATCCTTATTCATCAGAATAATCGCCACGGTGTCCCTTTTAGTGGCATCTGTTGGGATAATCACGACTCTCCACACCTCTGTTCTTGAGAGAGTCAAGGAGATCGGATTGCTAAAAGCTTTAGGATTCACAAATAAACTCATTCTAGGAGTATTCCTATGCGAGGCGACCATCATTGGGATCATCGGAGGAGGATTAGGATCACTACTAGGAATAGTCCTCTCTTATGGCATGAGCTGGATTCTCGGAATGGGCTTAAATATAGATATAAAACTTGCTTCTCATAGCAGGGAAACCCTACCAATCCAAATAATTCCCACCTTTGATCTTGAGAATATAATATCAACGTGGCTACTCTCTATAGTACTAAGTATGATTTCAGGTTTTTACCCGTCCTGGAGAGCCGCACGATTAAATCCCGTTGAGGCCCTCAGACATGAATAAGACGGTTATTCAGTGATGCTCATAGCTCATAGATGAAGCGAATTTAAAGAACACCTATTTCCTTCAGGGTCAAGACTAGCTTATCCACGGCTCTGTATATCTCTTCCTCCTTCTTGGCGCCAGCGCAGACGAGCTTCCCAGATGAGAATATTAGAAAAACGACCTTTGGATCGTCCATTCGATATATTGCCCCTGGAAATTGTTCAGGCTCATACATTATTCCCCTACCAATCTCATAAACGAGTCTTTCTATATCTATGGATACGTCGCCGAGGTCTATGGATGCAACGATATTTTGGATCTCAAACTCGAATTCTCCCGTGCTTATTATTTTCGCATCCCTCAGCTGATTAATAACCCTCTCGACAACTTTAAATGATTCCTCCTCACTCTTCGCCCCTGTGCAGACCATCTTTCCATTATTAAAGATGAGAACGCAGCTCTTAGGTTTCTTCAGCCTAAATGCCAAGCCCGGAAACACTTCAGGCCTATACTCAACATCGGGGAAAGCCCTAACAATGGAGTGCAGATCGATCTCTTGCTTGACCCTCGCCGAGGCAACGACGTTCTGAATGACTATCTTAGGGAAAATCTGAGCCGTATTAGTCGCCAACATTATTCCCTCCCAAGATATCAAGATGACAACAGCATATATATGACTGACTGATCCTTTTATTTGATTCCAGAAACATAAAGTTATTGGAACCTTACTAGTAAGGATTATGCCTCGGTGGGATATGCATGGTCACCGTTTCTCCCCGACTGATTCACAGACACCTTAAAGAGCCGTCTCTACGAAGAATCTTCCACTTTCTAGAAGAGGATCTTGAAGTTCAATCTTATCTCCAAATGGCCAATGTCATGGCTGTTGAGAGACTAAAATATAATGATCACGGACCAGTGCACTCGAGAATAACTTCTGGAAGCGCCCTAGAGATATTTGATATCTTAACGAGAAGATTCGCCCCTACAACCGTGAGAGATAATATATGCAGCCTAGAAGATGCTAAGGTCATAGTTTTATGCGGAGCCTACCTGCATGATATTGGAAATGCCATTCACCGCACGGCCCATCATATACATGGCTGCATCATAGCAAATTCTATTCTAGATAGACTATTCAGCGAGGTTTATCAAGTAGGTCAAGAATTAGCCCTGAGATTGAAATCTGAGATCCTACATTGCATCTTCTCTCATGATGAGAATGTTAAATGTCTCAGCATGGAGGCTGGCTGCGTAAAAGTGGCCGATGGAACAGACATGGCCGAGGGAAGAGCAAGGATCCCCTATAAGATGGGCGGTGTGAATATACACTCGTTATCAGCACTTGCAATCCGGAAGGTTGAGATAATAGAGGGGGATGATCGTCCCGTAAGGATCGTCGTGAACATGGACAATCCTGCAGGTATCTTCCAAGTGGAAAGGGTTTTGGAGAGAAAGATCTCCTCATCCGGCATTGAGGAGATGATCGAAGTAGTGGCGCTTCAAAATGGGAAGGAAATAAAGTCCATACCAGACAGGGATCCATCCCGGAGAACATATAGATGAACTTGATGGTTAATAAACTTTATAAGAAAAACAGGGGCAAGATCCAATTAGTGGTTTGGAGGCTAATTCTCGGCTAGGATTAGCATGAAGATCTGCATATTAACTTGGGAGTTTCCTCCTAGAATTGTCGGAGGGATCGCTAGGCACTGTTTAGGATTATCAAAGGCTCTGACCAGACATGGCCATAATGTGCATGTTATAACACTAGAGTTTCCGGGAGCCCCGCTATTCGAGGATGTAGAAGGAGTTAAAGTTCACCGCGTGCTGATAGAACTTGGCCATCCAAACTTCATAACTTGGACATTAATCTTCAACCACTTCATGGAGAAGAAAGTTGCCACTTTAGGCAGAGAGGTGAATTTTGACGTTATACATGTACACGATTGGTTGACAGCTATGGCAGGCATAGCATCCAAACATTTCATAAATAAACCTTTAATCGCGACTGTTCACAGCACGGAGATAGGCCGTTCCCAAGGACTTCACAATCCCGACTCATTCCTCATCGACGGGATTGAATGGTGGATGACATACGAGGCCAAGCAGGTCATTGTATGCAGTAACTCCGTCAAGTCGGAGCTCGAGAATCACTTCCATCTTCCGCCTGAGAAGATAACGGTTATTCCAAACGGCGTCGACATATTCAATTTCGACTTAAATGTTAATCGTGAAGATGTTAAGAGGCGTTATGGAATCAGACCAGATGAAAGGATTATCCTCTTCGTTGGAAGACTCGTCCCTCAGAAGGGAGTGGACACGCTGATTAGGGCTGTCCCACACATAATAAGGCAGCACAGGGACGTGAGGATATTGATAAGCGGAGATGGATGGTCAAAGGGCTACTTGGAGGAACTTGCAAGATCAACAGGATTTAGAGAATACATAAAATTTTTGGGCTTCATTCCAGACTCTGAACTTGCAAAACTCATGGCGAGCGCTAATGTCCTAGTAATTCCATCGATCTATGAGCCTTTCGGCATAGTAGCCCTTGAGGGAATGGCTGCTGGAGTTCCCGTAGTCGCAACGAACGTTGGAGGGCTAGCGGAGATCATTGAGCATGACCGCACAGGAGTTCTCGTTTATCCCGGAAATCCTGAATCCATAGCCTGGGGAGTAAACAGAGTCTTATCTGACCGTGAATACTCAAATTGGCTTGTGCAAAATGCCAGGAGAAAAGTTCAAGAGGCATATAGCTGGGACGCCATTGCAGAAAGGACACTCCGAATATATGAGAAAGCTTGTGTAGGATAAACATGAAATATCTATCATCCCTTCGTGTTCTTCTCTAACTCTTTTATCCTTCTACCAATTATATATAATAGTCTGCGACGCAACGCATTTCCATCCTTAATATCACTGATCTTAGAGATCTCATCCGCTAGCTCGGGGTAGCCTATGACCTGAAGAATCCACCGTTCAAAATCTCCTCTGGCCATGTGAAACCTAATCGATTCCTCTCTTATAGTCCTTAATATAGAGTAGAAATCATGGAGGCTATATGCAGTTAGCCCCGTAGGCTTTGAAAAGTCAACATAGAAAGCAAAGCCATTCTCAGGTGAGACCCTCCTGAGTATGAGCTTATGGCGAAATTCGGGCTTTTCAGACTTGAGGTAAAGCCTAGACTGGAAGTCTGATAATATCCTAATAAAGACAACGAATGCCTCTACCGGACTGAAATACGGATTAAATGTGCTGTGAACATCGCCTGAACCTCCACCCTTAGTGCACATATAATAGAAATGATCGCTCGTCTGAAGGTAACGCCAGATCCTAATGAAATCGTCATCTCCAATTGCTTTTATGAGAGGCTCCATCTCCCTTAGAAGGTTGAATGAGGCATTCTGCATCGTATTTCCAAGCCATGCACTTAAATCCCGCTCTAGATCAGCCCATGATACAGTCTCATCTTCAGATACATCTATGACATCTACTGGGCGATGCCGCCTGATTACCTCACTGGGGGTAGAAAAGGATAGATTACTCCACCTTAGGATCTCCCTTGGAAGCCACTCTAGGAAATCAAATATTCCGCTTTCACGTCGATAGTGCTCCCCGAAAGTCTCGTAATCTATGAATATGACTATTACATCTCCCGGCGTGGATGCAAGCCAGCATGCATACTTATCCGCTGTTAGGGGCCATTCATTCCATTCTCGAGATGAGAAACGAAAGCCTATATCATCTGAAAGCCTATAATTTCTGAGTAGCAAGCGGATCCTTGAATCCTTCGCCCTATAAATGTAATTCGGCCTCCTACATCCTAAAATCCTCTCAGATCCTTCGGTAACCACCGCCTCGAAGCCCAACTTCTCAGCCGTTTTCGCTATCCTATCGTTATAGATGCACTCTGTATTCTCGAAGACGCGTGGCTCAAAATTAAAGATTTCCTTAATGGCCTTTCGATGCATCCTTATTTGCTCAATAAACTCCGCATTCGAGATGAAACTCGAAAGAGAATGATAATATGTTTGGCACAGAAGCTCGCAGCATCCCGACTTGACGATCTCCTTAAAAGATTCTAAGACTTCGGGATGCCACATCTTACATTGCTCAAGAAAAATCCCGGAGATACTAAAGGAAACCTTAAACTTTCTATTCCTGTCCCTAAATTCTTCGATTAGATTCAATAAGACTTTGTTTGCGGGTAGATAGCACTCTCTTGATATGCGATCAAAGATCCTCCTATTTAGATCCGGATCAAAATATAACTCGAAGAGATCCTCAGATCTACTTGGAGAAGAGAGTAATTCTCTCGAGAACCTGCGATTAAGCCTGAATGGCTGATGAACCTCAAATATCAAGCATATATCAGTCATATTTTAGGCCTCATCCAAGTGAAGATCTACACCAATTTATTCCCTTTGTAGACTCTTATTATAAAATTCCATTTCATGCGGAGGTCTGATGAAGAGGATATCCTCGATGTATGCTCTGAGAGGCTCAGCTACGCTCCAGGCTTGAGATATGCATCCTCTTGGATGATGAGGTGAATCACCATCGAATATCTCGCTTATTGTTCCAAGACCAGCCCTAAAAACCTCCACTTGAAAGAGAGGTTTAAGGAATCTTTCAAATGCGAATCTCCTCCAGTATGCCTCATGCTCATTAACCTTTAGGAAAGCCGTTATGAAGGGACCGAGCAGCCATGCCCATACCGTTCCATTATGATAGGCTCTATCGCGACTCGAGAATCCACCGCTGTAGACGCCCATGTATCTAGGATCATCAGGTGAGAGGGATCTTAAGCCATAGGGAGTTAATAGCCACTTCCATACGGCCTCCACTACACTTCTTGATTTAGATCGATCTTCTACTATTGGAAAGTCCAAATATACCGCGATTATCTGATTTGGACGGAGCGAGGCATCGCTTATACCCTCGCATATGACATCACAGAAGTATCCGCCATTCCTGTACCAGAATTTCTCATTAAAGCTCCTCTTTGCACGTAGAGCCAATACGCGATAATCTTCCGATTGACTATGAGAGCCAAACTTGTATGAGAGAATCTCCATCACCTTTAAGGAGTTATACCATAATGCCTGAATCTCAACAGCTTTTCCTTCTCTCGGAGTCACGGGGAAAGAGTTTACGGCAGCATCCATCCATGTAAGTCTCGGCCCATGAAAAATAAGGCCATCACTATCCATTTTAATATTAAGCGGCGTCCTACCCTCTATGTGGCGTTCAATCACATCTTGCATTAGATCCCAAAGATGCCTATACACAAATCGATAATTACCCGTATATCTGATATATTGAAGAACGGCATTAAAGAACCAAAGGGAAGTATCGACTGAATAATATTCCGGTGAGCCGCTCGTCTTATCTGGAAAGCGGCTTGGAAGCAGGCCGTTCTCAGAGTATTCGACGAAGGTCAGGAGGATCTCCTCGGCGTCAGAGAATCTTCTAGTAGCCAATGTCAATCCGGGAAGGGAGATAAGCGTATCTCGCCCCCAATCTTCAAACCAGTGATAACCGGCAATTATCGACTTCCGTTCTAATCCCCTCCTTAAAACAATGAATGAATCGACTGAAAGAATGAGCCAGCTAAGCCAGTCACGACGTTTCACGCCAGTCCTAGAATAGAAAGCTCTAAGCAGATCTTCTCTCCGACTTCTTTCCTTAGCATACGAGACTTCCAGGCGATCCCTTTCTCCGAATCTAGAAAGGAATGAGATGACTTCTTCTCTTTTTATTCCTCCGACTCCCAATAGGTATATAAGAGCTCTACTCTTCGGTTTTAGGTTTATTCTGAACATGCCCTTTTGCAGACAATCGTTAATGCAGCTTTCACCCCGCATATCATCATTCTTAAAGTATATCCGCTCGATCCATACGTCCTCTCCACTTAAATAGACGCCATTGGTTAATGACAGAGCCAAGAATGCCTTTTTAGGCGAAAACTCCATGAGAATCCCGTTTGAAATTGCCTCTGTGGAAACGTGGAAGTCGCCCTTTCTAGTAGTCTCATAAAAATGGCGCATATCTAATAGGGGATATAATTGAAGCGTCGCATCTTCGTCGAGATAGTTGAGGATATTATAGCGTAGAATCACTGCATTTTCATAGTGAGGCATGAAGATCTCCTTTTTTAAGTAGACTTCATGGACTTGATAGTAGAAGCTCGGGAACGGATTCATTGCAAATCCCTTGAGATTGCGATATCCCTCAGGATAAATAGTTTCTCTGAATTGATTTGAACCTAAAGGATAGGCATCTCCACCTATGAGTATCTCCTCATCGATCTTAGACAGAAATAGATGCCTATTCGTGGGTGGATTAAGCGGTATAAAAAGCAAACCATGAAATTTTCTTGTGTTCACGCCGATTATCGTTGAAGAAGAGTATCCTCCAAGACCATTAGTTAGGATCCACTCGAATCTTATTGCATCATCAAATTTAGAAGTTACTTCTGAACTGAAATATATGCAGGGAAGACTACAGTTCAAGATCCATCCACTTAAAGTTAAAGACTAATATAGCATTCAAAATTTATGGATTTAACTGTAGGTGCTCAATACCTTCCTCATGCCTTCAACGGTCACATAATATCTCCTTACATTTCCGCTAAAACAGAAATCAACGTATCTTTTACTCGATAATTTCAGGAGTTTCTCCCTTACTTCATGAGGACCAATTGCAGCCCATCTTGATATCTCCTCGATCGAGAGAGATCTCTCAGGAGAGATAGCCCCAATATTATGCAGAAGCGTTAGAAAGCGTATATCATCGGGTATTTCGTCGGTATTCGGCATCTTCATCAACGACCCATAGTTCAAAGCCATACCGATAATCTCAATTAAATTCCTTTTATAATATTATATTTTTTCTATTTAACAGTGGATTACCCCATTCTATGCTTATAGACCCACAATTCATAATCCCAATAAATCAGCGAATCCAATTAATTACTGAGAAGCCTTTAAATTACTGAACAGTCCTAAATGCTGGATGAGGAAAAATGGTGATCAATTTAAGAGTGGACTCTTATGAGGCTGGAGTGGGCGCAGTTGGCGGCTTAGCCACATTCCACAACAACCTATATCCCAGACTTGTAAATAGGGGTTTTGACGTCAAGACCTTCTCGATGCATTTTAGGCAGGACTTGCCAATTCGGGAGCATTATAAGGGGGTTATCATAAGAAGACCCTCTTCAGACATCGATTTGGATGTGGCCTATGCATGGACATATGATATCCTTCACCAATATGGAATAGATGTTAGCTATCTTTCTCCCTCAGAGATATATGCCGTTCCAAGATATTTCACAAATTTCGCCGTTGTCCCCTCCCCCTACAGAATGTCACTTGCAGACCTCTTCTCCCCTCATGATTGGATGTCATTTCTGAGAAGCGGACTCTTCGCTTGGCTCCATCCAGACTTAACCCAAGCGATATTCATACATTCAACGGAGCCGGGAAGGCAGGGAGGCCTTAAACACATGAACTTGAATGGAACATCTGAAAAACTCAGCCTTAAGGAGTTTGACCTTGGAGATAAGGGATATCCAGGGGCATTCTATGAAGGGCTTAGATTAATAAGAGACTTAGAGTTTCCATTAACATTTAAGATTCTGCGCAGGCTTCCATATTCAGCGCTATTTACTGTAAGCCAAATTCATCGGAAAGAGTATCTATTTGGCTTGAAGGCTCATGGAATGCGGTTTGGAGAGGTTGAGGATAGAGTCTTCGCAATATACCATGGTGTAGATACAAGGGAGTATAGGCCACTATCGAAAATCGAGAAGAAAGGCTTCAGAATAGGCTTCATTGGAAGATGCACAGCCGTTAAAGGCATGGATATAATACCGGATTTGGCTTCGATCCTCATTAAGAAGATACCGGACATAAAGTTCCACATAGTTACAAAGGCTGACCCACATAATCCGACATACCTAGACCTTGTAAGAAAGATCCATCAAATGAAACTTAACGATGTAATCTTCCTCGACAATACATTCTATACCGGAAACGAGAAGATCACGGTGATAAACTCTTGGGATCTACTCCTCGTTCCATCAAGATATGAACCGCAGGGACAGGTTGATCTAGAGGCAATGGCATGCGGAGTTATTCCAGCCGTGGGAATGGGAGGACTGCGTGAAAAGGTTGAAGATGGATTCAACGGCATATGGATAAACCCATACGATGTCCGAGAGACAGCCAAGAAGATCCTTCAGCTATACAAAGGTGAATATAAGGGTAGAAGAATGGAGGAAATAGCAGAAAATGCTAGGGAATCTACAATTAAGATTTGGGATTGGGAGAAAAGAGCAGATGCACACAAAGAGATATACTCCTATCTTCTCGATGGGCGCGTAGATGATATATCAAGCGACCTCAACGATCTATTATTACCTAAAGTCTCACAGATCTAGGAACCTTTATTACTTCCCAATCCTTGGTATCTTGCAGATCAATTCTGTAGTTATTAAA
>Ga0209410_1001693_pt1 | contig 10704 bp, 15 predicted proteins | sample Mar14436cmmetaG_FD_184135 | JGI IMG/M metagenome (GOLD analysis project Ga0209410, IMG submission 184135) | Marine hydrothermal vent microbial communities from Guaymas Basin, Gulf of California to study Microbial Dark Matter (Phase II) - Marker... ... | reverse complement strand
CTATCAAACTCATTTATATGCTTTTCTATTGCTTGCGAAGTTGTATCTCCTGTAGGACTAAAATCTACAGGATATTGCTTTGTCCATTCACCCATCTTTTACACCTCCACTACTTCTAAAATTAATCCTAAAAGCTTCATGCTTCCAGATTGCACCGTCAATTCAGGCTGTAAGTATGGTATTCTGTGATTACACTTAAACTGCACCAAACTGCTTTCCTGTTGACAAACAGGATCATCATCATAATAAGCTATATCATCATCATAATAAGCAATATCTCCGCTTTGTATCAAATCCAAATTCTTATAAAGCCTATTTATTTTCAAATTCATCACTCCTGCACTAATTCCTTGATAAAATACCTTGCCTCTTTTTAGTAGAAATTGCCTACTTGGATGTATTCTTCTTGTTATTAGCCTTGCTTGTATATCTTCTCCATCATCATCAGTTAAAGTGCTATCCATCCTATATAACCCATCCTCTAATCCTAAATAAACCGTATCTCCAATCCAAGTAACTGCACAACATTTTTTAGGAAACTTAAAAGCACTCCAGGCTTTATTGTAATAATTAAAAACATAAACAAATTCATCATCCTTTATTCTTACCCAAACCTGCCCTTTAGGCTTAACATGCCAAATTCTCACAGCTTCTGGAGTAAATTCCTTTAACCATCTATTAACTTTTTCTCCTATATCCCTTACCTTTATATCTCCATACTCAAGAACAGTATTAAGACTTCTTATTCCACCTCTATCCATAAAAACAATTAAATTCCCCACTTCTTCCGCAGCCAACCTTGATAAAAGCCCACTATCTCCTGAAACCTGATAAACAACCCAATCAGGATAAACTCCAACTACTCGATAAATTCTTCTGTTATCCTTAAAAACAATTATATCTTTGCTCAACATTTTAACTGCAAGAATATTTCCACCATCTTTATACCCAACTTCAAGTTTAACTGCATCGCTGTCGGTCCCTTCAAAATTCCAATTAGTTTCGTCTCCTATTCCAGACCAATATAAATAATCGTCTCCTTGCTTACTTACTACTACCCTTCCATATTGCACATTCACATAATCGCAAACAGGAGAAGTATCAATTGTAGTTAAGGCAGTCCCATCTGTAGATTGTAAATTTCCTCCAGAAGCAATTAGAACTTTGTTACTCCATTCAACAAAAACAGGAATTTTATCTCCAGATAAATCACCAAGCTCTGTAAATGTTTCATCAAAATTATATTTATAAAGCTTTGTTCCAGAAGAAACCAATAAAAGATCTAAATTCTTTGCATAAAAAAGCTGATCTATATTGCTGCCCAGACTTGCAAGCTTTTTTGTTCCATCCCGAGTTTTTAAAACACCGCTTGAAAAATCATATTCCCAATTAAGAAGCACAACACATTCATTTTCAGCAAGAGCCTCAGGTGGCAAAGTATGATTAAGCCCACCAGAAAAATCAGTAAAATGCACTATCCTTGTTCCATTATGCTTTGTTCCAAGTTTCATTTTAAATACCCTTTAATACCTTCATATTTGCCCTGTAATAAACGGAAAGCATTAAACAAGTATCTAACCCTTTGTTTGGTCTCTTCCTTTTATTACAGAGCAAAATAACACGCATTTTTATACTAAACTTTAAAAGGTAATTCTCTTTCGTAATAGGTTTGAGTCACTGAATTGGCAATTTCATAAATCTGAGCTCCAAAAGCTTTTAATAGCTCCTGCTCTACATTAAGAGAAAATTCATTTCTATTCAGAGCCAGGAAAATCACAATTTCTTTTAACAAATTGACCATATAAGCAGGCACAGGAATTTCATCATCTAAAGAAGCAACAAATGGGAAAAGAGCATAATAAAATAAATCCAAACTTGTATTATTTGAATAAATCTTATCACCAATTATTTTATAACCATACTGATCAGCTGGTTTAATAGCAGGGTAGCTTTTTAATAAATTGCCCTGGCTATCTAAAACTCCTTCTTCTCTTACAAAATCACTCGGAAGATCAGCTGCACCATCAGTCAAACTCAAAGTAGTATATTTTAGCAAAATAGGAGAAGAAAGCCTTATTAACTCATTTGAAATAAACCTTAAAGCATCATTAACATAATTTATAAGCTCAGTATCGGAATATTCGGCTTTATCAGTATCATTAATTTGGTAACGGACTTGGTTTAAAAGATCCTCTACAGTCATTTTTAACTCACCTTATTTATTCTTTTTTTATCTATTTTTTTATCTACTTAATTGTTTAGTTCCTAAAATTTCAATTGTTAAATTTTCAGCTTCAGTTCCTGCATTAGAAGCAGAAACTTCAATTTCATCTTTACAAGGTCTCCCAAAATCATTAACTACATTAAAAGACCCTGAATAGCTCTTTCCTGCAAAAGTTAAAGTTGCAGACACATCAGCATCAGCAGTAACATTTACAGTAGCTATTTCAAAATCAGGAGAAATTGTATCTGTTATGCTTCCACTTGCATCTATAGTATAACTTTTTACTAACCTAAATGGTATGTAAACTATCATATCTCCCCCTCCGAACATCTAAACTCAGGGTGTTTTTTAAGTATTTTTTTAATTGCCTTAGGGTCTTTCATAATTTCTTCCTGCTGCTCCTTAGGCAAGCTTAAAAGAAAATCCAAAGGAATAGAACCAATTTTTCGCCAAGTCCGCTTCTTAGAGAACCCTTTGCCAATTAATTTTCTTTCTTCATAATTTTTTCTTAAATAAGGGGTTAAATCTGAAATAACATGCAAAATAAATTTGTCTTTTTCAATTTTTAAAATTTCTTTTCTCATTTGAACTCCTTTTTTAATAGGGGAGAAGGAATTAACCTCCTCCCCTACTTATTTTTAAGTTAGATCTTTAATAATAGCATTTGCCTTTTCAGCTCTTGCCTCAAGAGTAAGTTCACCAATGATTGCTTTGGCCACATAATCTCCAGTGGGAGGTATGTCTTTTACCTTGAATGGTCTCAGATAAGCAGTCTTCCAATAATTTGTATCAAGAATAAAAAGAGTATCAGTAAGCATGTAACGATGAGGAATAATTCTTACTACTCCAAAATCAGATTCATAAACATCAACAGCAGCTACTAATCTTTTATCTTCAGCTTCAAGATACTTAGTAGCACCAGCAGTAAATCCACTTATTACTCTTTTGTGCTTACCACATACAACTACAACATTGGGATCACCGCCAGCTTGCCATGCACTTTGAATTCCATCATTAAGAAGATCTTCAGTAAGATCTCTTGCAGTTCCACCATTATCACTAACATTTGTAGTAACAAAAGCTAAAATACCACCCATTTGTCTTGCAGTAGAAGCATCTCCAGCAGCTTTGGAAGTGTTATTAATAATTGCATATTCAACATCTTTAGCAATTTCTTTCATTCTATTTGCTATCTGATAAGCAAGCTCAGATTTAATACCATACTTAGCTACAACTTCTTGAGTTGCAGTTACCTTAGCAGTTTTTGCAAAAATCTGAGTATAATTTCCTTTTCTTGTTCTTGTAGTAGAAGAATCAGTTGGATAATCAGCACCTTCAACTTGAGCATTGCTACCAGGAGCATTTAACTCATCTTCCAGCCACTCATGATAAGTAGATTTGGCCTTTGTCTTACCAAACATGGAATAAAGCGGAGTTTCTGTAGGAGTAATATTGGTTATTATATCGCTAACATCCTCTCTATTTCCTACTGCTGAATATGTAGTTACTGCCATGGCTTACACCTCCTTTTTAAATTTTTTAAACTATTCCAAGCTTAATTAGAGCTTCTGCTCTCTCCTCAGGACTCATTCTTGCAAAATCCTGAGGAGAAATTTGAGGAGGAGTTTCTACCTCCCCTTTACCAGCTCCCTCAACCTTTGGAGGCTCAGGAGCTGTTTTTTTAGTTTGAAATTGTTCAATAGTCTCAGAAGCTTTAACAGGTTCATTTTGCAATTCTTTACCCAGTTTTTCTTTATAAAATTCTTTCCTCATTCTTTCCCAGAACGGAAGGAAAGTCTCTAAATCATCATTTTGAATAGCAGCAACAATCTTTTTATATTCCCTGGCAGGAAGATCATCTAATTTTTGCCTAATATACTCATTAATTTGGTCAAAATAAGGTTCTTGAGCTTTAAGCTCATTAATTTTCTGCTGAACTGCTTTCTTTTTCTCAACCTCCTGAGTAATCTTAGCAGCCTCAATTGCAAGAGCAGTTAGATGTTTAGGATTGAGCTCGTCAAATTTCTCTCCTAACTTCAACTCTACCCTTTTTCGAGCCTCTTCCTGAATAGCATCATAAAGCTGTTTTTCATCAAGAACCTGAGGTTGTTCCTGTTGCTGCAACTTTAATTCTTCTTGCTTTCTTTGAGCTTCAGCTCTAAGAATAGCTTCATAATAAGGTCTTAAGTCAGGTGGGACACGGGAAGGATCAATCTGGCTAAATTCTAAACGAGCAAGCTCTTCAGGTGTATAATACTGAACCTCTTTTTGAGGTTCTGCCTTGGTTTCTTCAGTTTTTTCTTCTGTCTCAGGCTTTTCTGCAGAAGCTGTTTCTTTTTTCTCTTCTTCACCAGCAGGTTCTTCTAAGCCCCAATCATCCAAATTGATTTGCAAATTGCCTTCTTCATCTAAAAAGAATTCTGGTTCTTCTTGCGGGGCTTCCTGCTGCTCACCAGCTTCTGCAGTTGCCTGCTCCTTTACCTCCTCTTCTTGAGGAGCTTCACCAGCAGGCTGCTCTCTTAATTCTTCTGCCATTTTTTATCCCTCCTCTCCTTTTTTTATTTTTTCATCCAATTCCTCAACTTCTTTACTAAAGAATATAACATTTTTTGCTTCATTTTCAAGCATTTTCTCGATTTCCTGTAAAACTTCCAATTTTGCTTTTAGATACAACCACTCATCAGGGCTTTTCTTCTGTTGCCACTCCAGAAATATTAGCTTTTTCTCCTCTTCCAGATATTCCTGAAACGCTTTCAGTAAGTCTTTGGCTTTCAAGGAGCGGAAGTATTTCTTCAACGCTTGCTCCCGCAGTTTCTCTATTTCCTGTAGCTGCATTTAACCCCCCTTGCAATAATTTTTGTTGTATTTTTTCTGGATCTGTCAAAAAGTCATCTACATTCTTAAATCCTAAAGCCTCAATAAACTTTTTGGCAATATTATAAATGTTTTTAGGAGTAACAATTCCAACTTGGGCAAGCTGTGGATAAATTTGCATTATCATTTCTAAGTTTTGCAATTGCTGCTCCTTTACTCCTACCCCTACTCCTGCGCTTACTTCTAAATCAAACTCACCCTTTATATCCTCTGGTGATATCTGCAATCTTTCATTTGTAAGCCTGATAACTATATCTTGCGTAATAAACCGCTGATTTAATTCAATTAAAAACCTAAAAAATTCCTTTATGCCTGTTTCAGCAAAAATTCTTGCTATAAGTTCAAGTCTCTGTTGAGCAGCTGCCATAATAAGCCTTACACCCGTGGCAGTCTTATTGAGGCTTTTTGCATCAAGTCCTTGGTTATATCTCGTCACTCCAGTTCTATTCTCTTTAAGCCCTTCAATATATTCGAGAAAATCATAAGTCCAGGAAGCCAAAGGTTGAATAGGAAGTGGTCTTATTGCACCCAGTTGCCTTACTCTTATAAACTCTTTATCCAACACGAGGTCTTGCAAATTAACAGCAGTCTCTAATACTTCAAGCTTCGGGTCATTGTTAAGAGCAATGTTTACTAAAATCTGTCTGATTAATGCGGTTTTTATTGCTTGAATATCAGCTAAAATATCAGAAAAGCTTTTACCCCAGATTTCGTAAGGCTCTAAAATTGGAGCAAGCACAAAGAAAGGTGGACGCCCATAAAGATTTTCTTCTACTCTCAGAATCGTATCATTCACAACAGTCACAATAACAGGCTCAAGCAAACCATCATCATTTATATCATATTTGGTATAGCATTCATAAAGCTTAAAAATTTTTCTTGCTTCGTCTACTTGCGGAGGGGTAAATTGGCTTTGATTTGGTCTAAGAGCAAGATTAAGCTCATCCCAGTTTACATTTTCCTGCTCCTGCCCTTTTCTAATTGCTTCTTCTACTGCATCTTCATCATAAATTCCTTCCTGAGCTTTCTTTCTGAGATAATCAGCTGTAACTAACTTTCTGTGAGCAACAAATGTAGCATCTTTAATATTTGAAGCATCGGGATGATAAATAAATTCATTCGGAGGAATGTTTGTAAAAACAGGCTGGTTCTTTTTAATCTTTTTTAGCTTATAAGTCACAATAGCATAAACATTATTTTCAGTTGGTTCTACTTTAACAACTTCTATATTTTCTGCTTGCTTCATTGCTTCAGCTTCTTCTACCGAAAAAAGCCCTTTCATTTGAAAATCTTCTGTCTCCCTCTCCCACCAGCATTTAATAACACCCAAACCAGATACAAGAGCATCTTTAAACCAACGATAAAAAACCATAAACCCAGAATTCTGAACCTGGATCTGAAAATTTATTAATTCTTGCATTAATTCTGCCTTTCTTTCATCTTCAGCTTGTCTGCCTTTTATAGTAACAACATCTTCTCCACCAAAAAAGATTCTCATTAAACTTGGAAGTGCCCATTCAATCACATCAGCAACATCGGTAGAAACAACAGTAGATCTTTTACCCAATTTAGGAAACTTCTGTGCATAATAGTCTGGATCTGCATTATAAATTTGGTAACGCTCAACAAGCTTAGGTTTTATGTAAGACTCAAAATAACCCTCGGCAGACTCAATATCAATCCTAATTTTTTCCAAAAGTGCTCTTTCCTCTAATTTCATTTTTTAGCTCCTTTTATTTGATTTTTAAAATAAATGCTTAAGTAATAAAGCATTTGTTTCAAAACAAATGTTTAAGTAATAAAGCAATTGTAGTTCCAACTAAACTACCAAGCGTAGCAAAAATACCCATAAGCCAAGCTAACCTTGTTTCAAGCTTCAAAAATTTTTCATCCATTTTCTTCCTCCACTCCTCCAAGATTTTTAATCTCTCATCAAAAGAATTTAGTTTTTCTTTGCACGTAACAAAATTGCAACATGTTTCTTGTTTAAATGCTTCAAGCATATCTTTAACTTTCCTACCATATTCACACCCAACATGGTTTAGATCTGTATTGTTACCCATGTTTCCTCCTTTTAAAAGGCAGTTACAGATGGTATTTCCACATCTTCAACTCTGTAAAAAACTGGCGGAGTGGCAATTTGTTCCATGTAAGCAAGCGCATCAATCAAATCGTCATGCTTGCCCCTCGGAAACATCAATAATTCACTTTCAAGCTCTGTAAGAAAAGGCGCATTAACAGGAAACCAAATCGTCCCTGCTTTGAATCTCGGCTGCAAAGCTTGTATTCTCAGTTCTTTAGCTTTCTGGGCTTTTAAAGGCACAACTTCAAAAAACTGATTTCTTTTAACCATTTCTTTTTCTAAGAAGTGAGCCAAAGCCTGTTGATAAGCAACTTTTTCAATGCCGACTTTTAAAGGCTGATATTTGACAACTGCACGAAAAATAGTTTCTATTGTTTTTGAAGGATCATAACGCCCATAATCAATATCAAGTATAAACCAATGATTTTGAGGACTTACCGCTACAGTAACAATTGCTGTATAATCTGCTGTATAAGCCTCGCTAATGGCTAAATCAACCGTGGTAAAAACTGAGTAATTATTTTCACGCCACTTCAAATCTTTCGGATTGTAATATTTGAAATATTCACGCTTAAAAACTTGGGTCTCAGGTGCTATAGGCTGATTCATATATTCTGCATACCAAAGATGAAGCAAGCCTTGTTTGCGGTACTCTTCCTTTTTAGATTGAATTGCTTCTAAAGAGTATTTTTCAGGCCAGGTTGGGTTATCATTTTCATCTAAAACGCCATACCTTAACGCAACAAATCCCTCAGGTGGCTCATTAAGCAAGTTATTTAAAAGACTATCTTCATGTAAAATGGTCCCGATAATAAAAAATCTTCCCATTAAGCTTAAAGGAAGAACATCAGCAAAGAACCATTCCTTTAATTTTTGCCTCTGCTTTTCTGAAGCAATTTCTTCAAGCTTTTCTATATCGTCAAGAATAACTATATCAGGTCTTTTTTCTTGATAACGCAAACCTCTTAGATTCTGCCCTGCTCCAAAGACTTTAATCAGATGTAACTCGCCCGTAAGCTTATCTTGATATTCTAAAACATCAACTTTGTCAGTAATTACTTCAGCAACTTGGGCTAAAAGCGGATGGCTTTGTATCTCTGCTCTTAAAGTTCTAAATTGCTCTTCTGCTCTATCTTTAGAAGCAGCTATATAAACTAAAAAACGATATTTACCTGTTAAAATGTTCCAGGCTGGAAAAAACAACCACGCATAAGTTGATTTTGCAAACTCACGAGGTAAGGCAATAATAATATTTTTGTCTGTCTCAGTTAAAAGTTTAGCAAGATGATAATGAACTCTTGATGGTGGCAAGCTGCAATAACGAGGGAAAATTAACTTCATGAGATCAACCAAAGACTTTTTAGTTTTCATCTTTGTAATCTTTTTCTTCTTTCTCTTCCTCCTCGCCTAAAAGTGCTTTTCTTATTTCGCACAATAAAGGTTTAACGCTGATATCATAACTGCTTTCAAACTTCTCTGGCAATAAACGACTTAACGCAACCTCGCAAGATTTTACTGCGAGCTCTAAAAGAAATCTTTTTCCCAGTTTGCTTTCTGAAATGTCTTTAATCCAGTTTTCTTTTTCAGCAAGGTCAAAAATTTCTGCAATTGCTTTTTGCTTCTTTCCATAAAGAATAGCTTCTCGCTTCTTTATTTCTTCTAAAACCGCATCAAGAAGTTCTTTTTCGTCAATCTTTGCTTTTTCCCTCATCACTTTTAAATATAGACCAAAATCCAGAAATTACAAGCCTTTTCATTTTCTTTTAAATTTCTCAAAAAATTCCCAAATTTTTAAAATTCCCCCTTCTCTTTCCCCTCAGAATTCCTCTAATCAGAATTTATCACCATTTTTCAGGTAAAATAAAACTTGACAAAAATAAAATTTTGTTTATATTTTATTTGTAGAAAATAAAAAACCAAAAAAAAGGGAGGACAAAATGATTGTAGTAAAAAAAAAGGCAAGAAAGAAAAAAGAATGTTATTTCTGTCTTAAAAAAATTAAAAAAGGAGAGGAATATTATCAAGTCCTCTCCCCTTTTCAAAGAAGTATAGGAATGGAAGCTATATGTTTAAAATGCTATAAAGATAAAAAACACTAAAAAGGAGGTGATATTATGAAATTAAAAGAATTAGAAAAAAACATTTTAGAAAAAATTAACTTAAACTTAAAAAAATTTGAAGCTTTAGATGATGCTATTATTGAAACAATAGAAAACCTTAGTGAAGATTTTTATTTTCTTAATCACTATACCTCATGGCCTGATGGTCGCGGGGGAGATATTCTTTCTGCTCATTTTAAAATTGATAACAAATATTACTGTTGCATGTTTTATGATGAAAACTTAATAAATTTAAAAGAAATTACAAAAGAAATTTATGAAAAAGATAATCCTTTTAATTAAAAGCATAAAAAAGGAGGTGAAAAAATGACAAAAAAAGAAGTAAGAGCTTTAAGAGCTAAAAAATTAAGAAATTTCTTAAAAAAAGAAACAGGTATTAGAATCTCTTTACCTTTATCATTCCAATTCGCAAAAGCCTGGGAAAAAGAAGAACTTCCCACTTTTCTTACTGATAAAAATTTAATTCAAATTTATGACCTTCTTTATAAAGTTCATTTGGACAATCAGGATTATTGGAATTACAGACCAACAAAGCTTATGGAGGAATTAAATAAAGTTTTAAAGGAGGTAGGGTAAATGTTAAAAAAATTCTTAAAAGATTACAAAAAAATGAAAAAATTCTTCATTCATGAAGGAACTGTTCCTACCGTGCGAGAAATAAGAGAAATGGGGGCAGTTCCTCCTCTTTATGTTTTAATTGCAGAAGAGACCTATTCAGATCTTTTCAAATGTATTCCTTTAACAGAACTTGGAATTTTTGTTCCTTATGAGGGTGTGCCGATCTTTAATTTTAAAGACATACCTCTTTCTTTATGTTGCCTTCCATTTTGGATTTATTTATCAAAAGAGATTTTAATAAAGTTTTCTCGCACCATTGCTAAAACAGATGAAAAATCCATTTCCCGATGTTTAGAATTTGTCTCAAAAGCAAAAATTCCTAAAAAAGGAATATTTGCAGAATATATAAATTTTGAAATGGAAAGATTAAGAGATTTAAATACTTATTCGATGCTTAGCTTTATTGAAAAAATACAATAAGGAGGGCAACATGGCAGAAATTTTAGAAAATATTGAAACAATAAAATTTGATCCGAAAGATAAAAAAATCAAAAATTTCATTGATTTTGCATACTTTTCTGGAGGAATTATCGGAGCAGGTGGGCCCTTTGTTAAATGGAAAGAATTTTTGAAATTTCTTTTTAACTCTAATCAAGATATTCCTTATGATAAACATTTGTTTGACTTAATAAGAAAAATTGATGAAGAATTGTGGCAAAAATGGGACTTAGCTTTTAGTTATCACGAAGAAATGCTTATAGGATTAATTTCAAAAGAAGAATTTGAAGAAAAATTAAACAAAATCGAAGAAGAAATTTTTCAAAAATACGGAGACAGATTAATAA
>Ga0209410_1001692_pt1 | contig 10712 bp, 9 predicted proteins | sample Mar14436cmmetaG_FD_184135 | JGI IMG/M metagenome (GOLD analysis project Ga0209410, IMG submission 184135) | Marine hydrothermal vent microbial communities from Guaymas Basin, Gulf of California to study Microbial Dark Matter (Phase II) - Marker... ... | reverse complement strand
AGTATCCCTGATGATTTTCAAAAGATTTTTTAGACTAAAAGGTTTATTTATAAATCCCCTCGCACCATTTTCGAGTACCCGCTTCAGAGACTGGTTCATGGCAAACCCGCTGGCGATAATGACTTTTACCTCCGGGTTTAAATCGAGCAGTTTTTCCAGGCACTTGTCTCCGCCCATCCCGGGCATAATAAAATCTAGAACCACCAGGTCTATCTCGTTTTGATGTTCCCGGTAGATTCTTATACCGTCTTCTCCGTCTCTCGCCGTCAATACTTTATAACCGTAGCTAGTCAAAAGATCGACGCTCAGTTTTCTGACACTTTCTTCATCATCCACAACAAGCACAGTTTCATTACCTCGTGGGAATTCTTCATCATCCGTTCCTTCAAAATCTTCCGATACTTTGTGCACTTCCCTGTATGAAGGAAGATAGATTTTAAAGACAGTCCCCTTTCCCACTTCGCTATAACATACCAGGTGACCATCATGGTTTTCGACAATGCCATACACCATGGCCAAACCCAAGCCGGTTCCTTTACCCACTTCTTTGGTGGTAAAAAACGGATCAAATATTCTATCCTTAATTTCAGGATCCATTCCCGCGCCGGTATCCTCCACGGCAAGCATCACATACTCCCCGGGACTTAATTTCAGGTGTCTTTTACAATATTCATGATCAAGATAAACCACATCCGTCGTAATCGTCAGTACTCCACCCTCAGGCATGGCATCTCTGGCATTAACTGCAAGGTTCATAAGAACTTGTTCCACCTGGGATGGGTCTGCATTAATCAGGGTCAACTTGTCTGTCAATTCCGTTTTTATGTGAATCATCTTGGGGAGCGTCCGGGCCAGGAGTTTTTCAACGGCCCTGATTTCCCTGTTAAGCTCTATCGGTTGTTTTTCGCTTCTCACTCGACGGCTAAAAGTAAGAAGCTGTTTGGTCAGGTCTGAAGCTCGATTTGCAGCGTGTTCTATTTGTTTAAGATACTCCCTGTCTTCAGAATCTCTTGGCACTGTGAGGAGCATTATCTGGGTAAATCCTTTGACAGCAGTGAGAAGATTGTTGAAATCGTGAGCTATCCCGCCAGCCAGAGTTCCTATAGCTTCCATTTTTTGAGCCCTGAGCAACTGGGCTTGTAGGTTCTTTTTCTCTCTTAAGTCCCTTGCTACCACTATGGTCGCGTGATGCAGTCTGTCAGTATCATAAATTCTTTTCGCCGATAATTCTATTGGTATAAATTCCCCGGAACTAATTCTTGCAGTTATCTCTTTTTCTACGATTAACCCCTTTTCTTCCAGTTCCCTCAAAAGAGGCTGTACTTCAGTAGCTTCGGGCAGTAACTCAGAATAGTGTTTACCAACAACCTGGGTGGCACCGTAGCCGGAAATATCTTTAAATTTCTGGTTAACTCTTATGATATAACCATCCCTGTCCAGTATCATCAGGGCATCTACGGAATTTTCGATAATATTTTCCATCAGATTCTTTGTGGCAATTATCTCGCCCTCAATTTTCTTCTTGTCAGTTACGTCTCTAAGTACACATATAACCGACGCTTCTCCGGTTTTTTCGTCTTTGTATCGCCTGCAACTCGCCTCAAAATAGATATTTTTTCTGTCTTTTCTGTTAAGTTCAAACTCGAAGTTGTTTGCCTTCCCCTCCGAAGTAACCCGATCCAATAGTGACAACCCCGCCTGGACGAATTTCGGAGACATGAGGTCAACAAGATTTTTCCCGATTATTTCCGGTTTCGGAACCTTTAACAAATCTTCTGTCTTTTGGTTCACGTCAACTATGGTTCCCCTGTAGTCCAGGAGCATGATTATATCGTTCGCATTTTCAAACACGTCACGAAAACGCTGTTCTGATTCCAAAATAGCCTCTCTGGCCTCTGCCAGTTTCCTTTCTCTTTCTTCCAGGCTCTCCGCAAGACGATCAAAGGCATCAGCTAGAAGACCAATTTCATCATTTCTTTTCCAGTTAAGTTTTTTGTACCTACCTGCTTTCAACTCCTCGGTGGCGTTCCCAAGGCTTTTAAGGGGTTTGTATACTCGCTTTGAAAATATGAGAAAAAAAGCGAGACAAATTATTGACATTTCAATTGCAAAGCCAAGTAGTATGATCTGTTGAGCAGGATGTGACAGAAGCAGCAACTTTTTCGCTTCCACGGCCGATACCAGTTGCCATTTCCACCCCGGGAAATACCTGGCAAATCCCAGCATCTCTTTGCCAGAACTGTCATAGAACCGAATTTTCCTGTAGCTTGAAGTATTTGTCCCTGTATAACCGGCGAGAAACTGTAAATATATCTTCTTAGGCGATTCTACTGAAGAAATAAGCACGTTTCCTTCAGGATCTAACACAAGCGTATGTACCGAATCCCCTCTAGTTTTGCTGAGATTTTTTATTCTTAGCAGCACATCCTTTTTAACCGCATCCACAACCTGTTGTTGGTCTTCCTGCCGTTCTGAGAGGATAAACTGGAAGGCATCATCACACGCTACGAAGCACAATTCCAAAACATCCCTGGTTCTTTCAAGAAAATGCCCCTGAAACCGATCCTTAATATATATACTGACCCCTTGCGAAACGATAAACGAAGCCACTATGCTCACTATCGCTACTGTTATTATCAACTGAAAGAGAATACCTTTTTCAGTCTTAAATCTTTTCACCTTTTATCCTTACTTGTACCACACGGGGAAGATCGGATTCGCAGTCTGCATTCTTCTTGGCCATATGATTTCCCTTTTCCCGTTTTGCCATTGAATTGTAATCGGGTTATGCCCAACCTGAATTCCCCGGTCGTCCACCCTAAATCTCCCAAGCACTGTGTAAGTATCCATTTGCCTTATTGCAGAGGCTATTTTTTCTCTGTCTTTGGCACCAACTTTATTAATCGACTTTTCTAGAATTTCACATGCTGCATACCCGGAGGCTGCATGATATGTGGGTGTCAGCTTCGTAAATTCTTTAAAACTCTTTATAAATTTCTTAGTCCCCGGAAAAGGAATCCTCGTATTAGCTTCCCATTGGGAAGGACCAAAGACTCCCTCTGCATCTTTACCGAGACGAAGCCCAAAATCTTTAAAAGTTGGAGCTATGGTAGCACCAAAAGCCCTCGGCCTGTACTTTGCCCGCTTCATTGAATCCATTAAGGCGTACACATCATCCGGATATGCACACAAAACCATAGCGTCCGGTGCTAGTTTTTTTATTTTAGCCACGATAGATACAAAATCAGGTCTCCCCTTAGGATAGACGATCGTATCCAGCACTTTTAACCCAAACCTCTCTGACCACTTCTCAATTCCCTCAGCAGCACTGAGCGGGAATCGATCTTTCTCGGTCACCACTACAAGCTTCTGAAACCCGTACTCCGCCACAATGTCTAAAAAACCCATAAAATACCGGTCAGCAAGCGCGTACATGCCGAACAAATACTTGTAGCCCCTCAACCATATATGTGGATCCGAGGCTCCAGCAACCAGCATGGGATAATGATATCTCTCAGTCACCCTGGATACTTTGTAGGTTATTGAACTCGAATAAGGAGAAAGAACGAGGTCTACCTTTTCTTCCTTGATAAGTTTCGAGTAAAGGGAAAAGCTTTTTTCTGCATCACTTTCGTCGTCAAAAATAATCAGCTTGACTTTTTCACCGAGTAACCCGCCCCGCTCATTAACTTCCTTTTCCCAGAGCTTGTAGCCGAGGCAAACCATGTTGCCGGGTTTTTCATATTTCCCTGTCAATGAAATGGCTACTCCTATCCTGATGTCAGTAAATCCGCGAGCAGGATTCAAAAATAAAAAGATTAGGGTAATTGAAATTATTCCAAGCTTTTTAACGATAGCCATTGCGATATCGACCCCCGTATTGGGAGGAGTAATAATAAGGAAGTGCTATTGGTAACAATAGCTTGATTCGTTTGATCCGTTCTTCATCTGAAGGGTGAGTTGACAAAAAGACCGGGGGATGGGACTTGTCAGATTGCATCAAACGCTGCCATAGCAGAAGAGCCCCCCTTGGATCGTACCCTGCTTTGGCCATTAAGATCAACCCAATATGATCCGCTTCAAGTTCTTGTTGTCTGCTAAAAGGTAAAATCAGACCAATTGTTGCTCCAAGGCCATACGCTTGCTCAAAACTCCTTATGGCCACGGGACTCGCGTTTCTCAACGCTACACTTAAACCCACAGCGCCAAGTCTTGCCAGCAAATCCATGGTCATCCTCTCTGCTCCATGTCTCGCAATAGCATGACCAATTTCATGGCTGATCACCGTGGCTAAACCATTGTCATCCTTGGTGTAAGGAAACATACCCGTGTAAATAAAAACTTTCCCGCCCGGCAAGCAAAAAGCATTTGCTTCTTTATCATTATCAATCACTAAAAACTCCCATCTATAATCCGGTCTACCAGAAACTGAAGCAATTCTCATACCTACCCGGCGCACTGCATTTACATATTCTGGATCTCTTGATAACTTCTCTTTACGAATTATTTCCCGATAGACTCTGGCACCCATCATGAGCTCTTCTTGCTCACTTATAAGAAGAAGCTGGTGCCTTCCCGTTATCGGAACTGTTGTACAAGCGGTTATGACAGTTATCAGGAAAAGACTTAAGATCAAAAGATTCGCATATGTACTTGATCTTCCTAATAGTCTCCGCATCTTCAATCACCTCAAGTTCCTGTAACTATTTACCACCAGTCATCAGGTGACCTCCTCAAACCACAGCTTGGCTACCTCATCCCATCCCAATCATTAGAAAGCTTTACTTTGAGAGAATCTACGGCCACGAAGTAAAGTATTCTCAACTCATCAAATATCTTGGAAATGTTGACAAAATTCTCCAGATTCTCTTCATCAAGTTTTGAAATCAATTGCTGCTGCAAAATCCTGAACTGATCTGTCAAAATATTACACCTTGCTTCAAGCTCTCGAACTTCGTCAAAAGAAAGAGATTCTACATTGAAGTTTCGTTCAAACTCTTGACTCTTTTCATCATAAAATTTAGCGAGATCCCTTATAACAGAGACGGCTTTATCTGTCTTTGATAAACTCATTTTTCGTCACTCCATCTAATGAGCAGAATCTGATAAGTAAGTTTTCATCATAACATCCACTGCCAAGCAAACCAACCCATGAAGGCTATTTTCATACATAACCCGTAAATCCAGCTATTTAAACCCGATTGCTGTTGCGGTTGCAAAATAATGAAACGTTTTTCCCCAGGTAAACCTGATGGTTGAGAATCCGGCGTTTTTTAGCAAATCCTTTAGTTCTAATTTGGTTGGCGCGCCCAACATGCACCAGGCCCATGAATCCCCCAGATCATAAAAATACTCTGGCAGCGGGCAAAGTCTGACCAGGTCACAAATGATAACCCGGCCTCCATCTTTCAGCACCCGGTACACATCCTCTAAAGCAACCCGTTTATCAGGCAACAAGGACAATACTCCGTTAGAAACCACCAGATCAAACACATGACTCTTAAACGGAAGATATTCCCCTTCCGCACCTAAAAAAGAGACTTTTCCCCTTTCTGAACAAAGGTAACTATTGAACAGGGCACTACTCGCCTTAACCATTTCAAAAACTAAGTCGATACCAACCACGAATCCGGTTTTGTCCAGAGATTTTGATGCAACAGCCGTGTCTATTCCTGTCCCACATCCCAGATCCAGTACTCTCCATTTAGGTCTCATCTTCACATGGAGCCACGGATTACCGCAACCCGCAAAAGTTTTCCAATGTGACGCCGGTATCTCTTTTAGTAGATCCGACGGATACCCAAATTCTTTGGCCAGTTTTTTACCTGACGGGATGTCTACTCCCGAAAGATTTGACGACCCACGCTGTACGCATCTTCTGTAAACTTTCTTAACCTGTGTTTTCATTTTGTCACGCTTAAAAAATACTATATCAACTTTAATAGCCGTATTATGAAACACCAAATGATCAGCATTTTTCCTATCAAACCAGAAGGATAAATATTGACACCAATAAAGAGGGTAGCTATAATTCAGTGAAAAATCAACATTCCACAAGCATTTAAGGTGAAGCAATGACATGAAGCTATCCACACGTGGCCGTTACGGTACCAGATTAATGTTGCAGTTAGCCGCAAATTACGGCAAGGATGAACCTCTACCTCTAACAGAAATAGCTAGAAGGGAAGAAATTTCTGTCAAATACCTCGAACAACTTATCATTCCTCTCAAGGCGGCGGGATTAATAGAAAGCAGACGGGGAGCTCATGGCGGCTATGTTTTGGCCAAGGCTCCAGATGAGATCACAATAGGCCAGATTCTGCAGATTCTAGAAGGAAATATTTCCCCTGTGCCTTGCGTCAAAGATCCATCCTTTTGCATAAAATATGAGACGTGCAACACCCGCAAGCTTTGGGAAACCATGGACAAGGCAATAATCCAAAGTGTCTGTGACGTGACACTGAAAGATGCACTGTCCGCCTAGATGATTTTTTGGTTATAATAGATAAAAAGCCCCTATTCACAGACCTTCTAAAAAAAGGAGGACGTTATGGCTATCCGTGTAATTATAGAACGCAAGGTAGAACCGGGGAACGAGTTGAAAGTAAATGAATTACTGATTAAGCTTCGAAGCAAAGCCATGCATGCCCCTGGTTACATATCAGGTGAAACACTTCGCTCCTTGGATGATCCTCACAAATTCATCGTAATAAGCACATGGAATAGCTTGCAGGAATGGAAGGCCTGGGATAATAGCGAAGAAAGGAAGGCTTTGCAGGCGGAGATAGATAAATTTTTAAAACTTCCTTCCAGAACTAGTGTTTATGTTTACGAGTAGATGGTTGTTGCTCATTACCTTTACGCATAAATCTTTCTGCCTCGCTGTATATGCAGCCGCAGTATTGCTGCCTGTATAGACCTAGCTCTTTCGATTTCTCGATTCCCATTTTCCACCCTTCGCGGAAATCTTCGTAATGGAAAGGGATTCCTATTTTTCTTGAGATACCTTCTGCGATCTCTCTAATCAAGTCATGCCTTTGCTGTTTGCTGTATAGGAGAGTGGTAGTAAAACTGTCAAAACCGCTTTTCTTTGCCAGCCTGGCTGCGGCCTCCAGTCTGTGAGTATAGCAATAATAACACCGTTTGGATTCCCTGAAGACCACCTGTCTTATGAAATGCTCGACATCATACTCTTCCCTTAAAATCAAGCGCAAATCCACCATGTTCGCAAAGTTTTTCAGGGTTTCCAGCCTTTTCTGGAATTCTTGATACGGATGGATATTTAAATTGTAGAAGTATCCGAATACCTCCCAGCCATCTTCCCGTAACCTTGTTAAAGGATAAATGGTACACGGCGCACAACAAATGTGTAACAGGATTTTTTTTCTTTCTTTTTCACCCATCACAACCATACTTCCACACAAAATCAATTGATTCCCCGTTTAACGAGATATTCAAACAGGCGTTTTGGCAATAGATCAAAAGCACCGTTACTCATGAACAACACCACATCTCCCGACCTTGTATATTCTAGAAGAAAATTCAGCATAGAATCAAAATCTTCGAAAAACATCGCATCCTTGCCTTTTCCTTTTACAACACTGACAATCTTATCAACGTTGAGTTTCTCGCCTTCCTTGAGATCACCTCTTTCAGGGGGCGTCTTTATGAACACCGCATCTGCACTGTCGAAAGCCTCTTCATATTCCCTCTGAAAGATATTCCTCCTGCTCGAATTTGACCTGGGCTCAAAAACCGCAACCAACCGCCGATCTTTGAAACTTTCTTTTATGGCCGAAATTGTGGCCCGAACTGCGGTGGGATGATGTGCAAAATCATCAATAACGAGCACGCCATCAGCCTCGCCAATAATTTCCTGCCTTCTCTTGAGCCCTCTGAAGGAATCCAGAGCCTTCTGAAAATCACTTCTTGTAATGTTCAGACATTCGCACAAAAGCAAAACCGAAAGAATATTACTGAGGTTATGATGTCCGTGCAGAGATGTGTAAAAGGCCTCCCGCGTTCTAATTCCTTTCTTTGATCGCAGATTTACCACAAAACGTATTCTGCCATTTTCACACCTGTATCCTTCCAGTGCACAATCAGTATCTTCGCTCTCTCCGTATCTGAGTATCCCTGGTCCGTTGACACCGGATACAATCTCCCTCACCATCGGATCTGACCAGTTGGCAATGATAGTGCCGCTCTCAGGTACCAGCTGGAGTAAATCAGTGAAAGCCTTCTTAATCATTCCAAAATCAGCAAAAATATCAGCATGGTCAAATTCTATGCTGGTCAGAATTACTATGTTCGGCGAATAATGCAAAAACTTAGGAATCTTATCGAAGAAAGCCGTATCGTACTCGTCGCCTTCTACCACAAAATAATTTCCGGAACCAAGACGGAAACTTTTGCCCCAGTTCAGGCTCACTCCACCGATAAAAGCCCCTGGATCAAGTCCGGCACTTGTCAATGCCCATGTTGCAAGGGTGGAGGTTGTACTTTTGCCATGGGTCCCAGCTACCACAATGGGTTTTTTGTTTTTAAGAAAAAATTCTCTCAGAGCTTCACACATAGAAATATATGGTATGTCACTCTTCAAAAGTGCTTCTGCCTCAGGGTTTGTCTTTCTAATAACATTTCCGACAATAACAAGGTCTGGCCTGGGTTCTAAATTCTCGGGTTTGTAGCCATGACAAATTTCTATTCCTGAAGATCTCAGTTGAGTACTCATTGGAGGGAAAATATTTTCGTCCGATCCCCGAACATTGTAACCTGAAGCACGCAACAGGAGCGCAAGGGATCCCATTCCCATACCGCAAATTCCCATCATGTAAATATTCTTTCTAAGACCATCCATCGTTCTTTCCCGATGTAACTAAACTGAATCGAGGCACTCTATAATTCTATCATGAATAAGAGGTCGAAACTCTTTTATTTTCTCATTTTCCCTTCCAAAATACACTCTGTTAGACAGCAAAACGACGAGCAACTCTCTATCCAGGTCAAACCAGAAGGACGTTCCCGTAAACCCTAGATGCCCAACAGAATTCGGACTGAAATATTTCCCAGCACTGGAAGCCGTGGCGGCTGGAGTATCAAATCCCAAAGCCCAGGTTCCATTACCAAGTTCAGTCTGTCTCTCCCAGAACGTGCGTAACAGATCCTGTTTGACTCCCAGATGAGTTGTTCCTTTTGAATAATCGAAAAACATCAGAGTCAACAATTTACAAACATCTTCAGCGGTGCCGAATAAGCCAGCATGACCCGCAATCCCTCCCAGCACGAAAGCGTTTTCATCGTGAACTTCTCCACAGATCTTTCTTCCTCGCCAGTGGCATATTTCAGTAGCTGCAACATCAAATTCTAGCAGCAGTTTCTGATTCACCTGAGCTGGTGAAAACACCAGCGAAGTCAATCCAAGAGGAAGATAAAATTCTTCTCTGACAAATTTCCATAGTGACTTTTTGCTAAGAAATTCAACAACTTTCTGTAACACAAGGAAACCAAGGTCACTGTAACACGTGGATGCCCCAGGATTCGCCCCTAACGGCTCATCCAGCAAAAATCCCCAGAGCCTCTTCCACCGATCTTTTTCTTCGTAATCAGTTAATTTCCTGTAATAAGGTTTATACGCGGGCAGCCCGCTCGTGTGAGACAAAAGATGGCGTACGGTAATTTTCTTTTTGTCACTCGGGATTAACTCTTCGTTCTGAAAAATCTCATCCAGGCTACTATCTATACTGAGCTTCTTTTTTTCAACGAGTCCAATAACAGCGAGGGTCGTAACCAGGGGTTTGGTAAGTGATGCGAGGTCATAAAGAATTTCCGGTGTAGCAGCCACCGTAGTATGACCTATGTCCGCGTTGCCATAGGCTCTATGAAGTAGAATCGATCCCTTTAGCCATACGAGAAGAACGGCACCCGGGAATACACCTTTCTGCACTCCTTTCAGCATGAGAGTGTTTACAGGTTCCCAGTTACACGTATCATTGAGTTCAGGCTGCATTTGTCGGACTTTCGAGGTAGGCGAGGGTTTTCGCGTCAGAATCCAGAACAGCTTTTAAACCCAGCGGAAGAACAACATTTCTCGAACCGTGTCCCACGGGAATCCCGGCCAGCACGGGGATATTTATATCACCAAGAATATCAACAACAAGATCCCATATTGCTGACACGGGACCACACGAAATGAACTCTCCCAGTATGAGCCCGCTTAGAGCGGCCAATTTTCCCGCAAGCTTAAGATGATTCAACATTCTGTCCAGTCGGTAAAGTACCTCTCCCCTGTCTTCAAGAAGAAGTATTGCGTCTGTGAAATCCGGTTCATACCTGGTTCCAAGCACATGGCATAAGCAGGTCAGGTTACCACCTAAAACACGTCCTTCAGCTTTCCCTCTTTTTAGTGTTTGGGCGTAAGGAAAACGATAATTGGGTTTATCATTTGACGTAATAATATTCAAAAGTGTTTCAATATCTTCTCCCGGCAATACCCTTAACTGGCTTATTGTGGGACCATGAAATGTCACCATGTTACACTGAGACCATAGAGCACAGTGGAGAAAGGTAACATCGCTGTAACCCACAAAGACCTTGGGTTTTTGGGCAATTAACCGGAAATCCAGGAGATCCAGTATCCGGGATGAACCGTATCCCCCTCTTACGCAAAATATTACATCGGTATCCTCGTCTCCGAAGGCCCTGTTTAAAAA
>Ga0209410_1001691_pt1 | contig 10722 bp, 12 predicted proteins | sample Mar14436cmmetaG_FD_184135 | JGI IMG/M metagenome (GOLD analysis project Ga0209410, IMG submission 184135) | Marine hydrothermal vent microbial communities from Guaymas Basin, Gulf of California to study Microbial Dark Matter (Phase II) - Marker... ... | reverse complement strand
GACCTGCTCTACCATCACCTTGGAGCTGCCGTAGGGGTTAATGGGTCGGAGGGGAGAGGATTCCTTCACTGGGATCTCATCGGGTATGCCATAAACGGCCGCCGTGGAGGAGAAGACGAAACCCTTCACCTCGAACTTCAAGCAGGCCTCTATCAAACCCATCGCATTGGCGGTATTGTTGAGATAATACTTCAGGGGATCCCTCACCGACTCGGGAACCACAATGTGGGCGGCGAAGTGCATCACCACTTCAGGCCTGTACTCGGCGAATATCTCCTGCACCTTCCCCCTCTCCTTCAGATCCCCCACCACCAGCTTCCCGTAAAGGACTGAGGAGCGATGGCCGGTGGAGAGGTTATCATAGGTGAGCACCTCAAATCCTTTCTCCCCCAGGGCCTTCACGACATGAGAACCGATATATCCCGCTCCTCCGGTCACCAGCACCCTAACCATCTGACCCTTCCTCCGGAAAGATCTTCCCCGGATTGAGGATCCCCTGTGGATCAAGCGCCTTCTTTATGCGCCTCATGAGCTCGATGGTGGCAGGGGAAAGCTCAAGCCCCAGATAGGGGGCCTTGGTCATCCCTATGCCGTGCTCCCCTGAGAGGGTCCCCCCCAAGGAGAGGGCGAGGTTGAAGATCCTCTCAACCGCCTCTTGGGCCTTCCTTCGCTCCTCGGGGTCATCCTGGATCATGACGTTCACGTGAATGTTTCCATCCCCGGCGTGGCCAAAACACAAAATGGAGAGGTTTAAGGAATGGCCTATCTCCTGGGTCCCCTTTATCAGGTCGGGTATCTTGGAGGGGAGGACGACCACGTCCTCATTGACCTTTACCGGTCCCAGGGCATAGGAAGCCTGGGAGAGGCAGCGGCGGATGGCCCAGAGTTCCTCTACCTCCTCCTCGGAAGCAGCGATCCTTACCTCCCTTGCCCCTTCCTTAAGGCAGACTTCCCTTATCCGCCCTGTCTGGTGGGAGATGGATGGGGCAGAGCCGTCCACCTCTATCAAAAGGAGGCCTTCCACCTCGGGCAGCTCCGCCCCGAGAAAGGTCTTGGCACAATGGATGGAGAGCTTGTCCATGAACTCCATGGCGCTCGGGATGATGCCCGCTCTGAGGATCGCTGAGACCGCCCCTGCGGCCTCTTCCATCTTGGGAAAGATGGCGAGAAGGCTACCCTTCGCCTCCGGGAGGGGAAGAAGCCTCAAGGTGACCTCGGTTATCACCCCGAGGGTCCCCTCGGAGCCCACAAAGAGTCGGGTCAGGTCATAACCCACCACCCCCTTCACGGTCTTGGTCCCCGTGCGTATCACCTCGCCGGTGGGCAAGACCACCTCGAGCCCCAGGACATAATCCCTCATGGTCCCGTATTTTAGGGCCCGGGGGCCACCCGCACACTCGGCCACGTTCCCACCTATGGTGGAGTACATGTAGCTCGCCGGATCAGGGGGAAAGAAGAGGCCGACCTTCTCCACCTCCTTCTGAAACTCGTAATTGATCACCCCGGGTTCAACAATGGCATAAAGATCCCTCTCGTTTATTTCCTTTATCCTGTTCATCTTGGTGAAGGCCAGTACCACGCTGCTGGAGACAGGAACCGATCCTCCCGTCATCCCCGTACCCGCCCCCCGGGGAATGAGGGAGAAACGCCAGCGATTGGCGAGGCGTACGATCTCCGAGATTTCTTCGGCGCTGTCCGGAAAGACGACAAGCTCAGGCACGGGTCCGTCCTCGTGGGCATCGAACCTGTAACAGGCCCGATCCTCCTCCCCTTCAAGGACCCTTTCAGCCCCCACTATTTTCCTTATCTCCCTTATGACCTCCCTCGGAAGCATCCTTTTGCCCACCTCCTGCTGGCAGAAGGGACCAATCTTCTCCCAATTTGGCAGAGGAAGCCTTCACCAGGGAGAGGACCACCAGAGCACATCCCACCCCCAGGAGGGCACCGGCAAGCACATCAAAGGGGTAATGGACCCCTAAGTATATGCGAGACAAACCCACCGAGGCGGCCAGGATAAAAAGGGGGTAACACCATCTCCGGTAAAGGAGAACGAAGAAGGTGACGGCAGCGAAGATGTTGGTGGCGTGAGAGGAGGGAAAGGAGGGAGAGCGGGGACAGTAGCCCATCACCTTAACCCATGTGTAGAGGTGACATGGTCTTATCCTCCCCACCAGATGCTTGACCACGATCGTGCTCATGGCCTCGCTTACGAGGAGGGTCAGGCTCACACCGAGGACGATCACCACCCCCCTTTTCCCTTCCTTAAGTAGAAGAAAGATGACGAGCAACACGATGAAGGGCTTCCACCTATCGAGGTCAGAGAGGGCGGGCATGAGCCTGTTGAGGAAGGGGGTGGCTATCTTGACGTTGAGCAAATGGAGCAAAAAGATGTCGAGCCTCTCGAGAAACATGGGGGCATCACCTTTTTGTCGAAGCCATTAAAACAGATTTTCCGCACGGACACAACTTCGTCTCTCCTCCAGATCTGTTTGATATTTGGAAGCTGACGTGATAAAAGGGGCTTGCCACAAAAAGAGAAGGCTCGAGATGGCCAGGTGCCTGCGCTGTGGCAACACCACCCGTTTTAACGTCTGGTGCTCTATCCAGAAGGTGCTCGAGGTGGAGCTGGACGAGAACGAAGAGGTGATCGCCATCCTGGGAGAACCCGATGACGAGGGGCTCCAGGAACTGGAGGAGATCGATTTGATGGAGGGGGACCTCGTCTTCTCTATGGTGAACTGCGCCGTCTGTGGCAGCAGGGAAATAGAGATCGGAGAGGGCGACAAGATCCTCCCCCTTCACATCCACCAGTGACCGACCTCTAAGGGGGAGGGAGGACAAGCCTTACCACTTCCCCTGGTCCTCCCAGGGGACCGAGGTCTTGGCCATCGAAGCGGATCTTGATACCTGCTGCATTCCCGATCTTGAGTATGAACCCTTTCCTATCTTTTAAAAAATACCTCTGTCCAGGGTAGAGGGTGATGTCATAAGGAGGGGAATCCCCTTTCTTTATCTCTATCCAGGTCAACTGTATCGCCTCTATCAGCAGAGTATGGGGCCGGGGGGTTGCCTTACGGGGCGCAGGGGAAGAGGACTTCTCCTCCTTCACCGGAAGCGCCCTGGCATTAAGGGCCTGCTCCTCGATGGTCTTCTTTACCAGGAAGCCCAGGAAAAGGACAAAGGCCATCACCAAAGGGATCAACAGTGGCAGAAACCTCTTTCCCGCAAGGGGAGGCCTCTTCGGAGGCTCTTTTCTCGCGGTGAATTGACGGTACAAGGCGACAGCCTTGCCCGGGTCGAGGCCGAGGAAGCGGGCATAGGCCTCGACGAAGCCCTTGGCGATGACGCCAGGGGGGAGAAGGTCAAAACGATCCTCCTCCATCGCCTCGATGAACTGAGGCCTTATCTTGATGGCATCAGAGACATCCTTCACAGATTTGCCCTGTCTCTCCCTCTCCCCTTTTAGCCAAGCGCCAAGACTTTCGGTCATCTTATAAACCCGAAGTCCCTTAGGATGGGGTCCTTTTTCCTCCACCCTTCCTGTACTCGCACCCAAAGCTCCAAGAAGACCTTCTTTCCAAAGATCTCTTCCAGCTCCTTGCGGGCCAGTGTCCCTATCTCCTTCAGCATCCTCCCCCCTTTCCCGATCACGATCCCCTTCTGCGACTCCCTCTCCACGTTGATACAGGCCCTGATATATATCAACCCCTTCTCCTCATCCTCTTTGAATTCCTCCGTTATGACCGCACAGGAGTAAGGGATCTCCTGGCGGGTGAGGTGGAAGATCTTCTCCCGGATTATCTCCGCAGCGATGAGCCTCTCCGTCTGGTCAGTAACCGTGTCCTCGGGATAATAGGCAGGCCCTGGAGGAAGGCGCCGGATCACCTCCTCCTCGAGCTCCTCTATCCCATCGCCCAGCAGGGCGGAGATGGGGATGATCTTCTCGTAAGGAAACCGGGAGAGGACCTCGATCGCCTTCTGCAGCTCCTCCCTTCTGGGAAGGAGATCAATCTTATTAAGGGCAAGAAGCACGGGAGCATCCTGCTTCCAGAGGTCTTCCCTTATCCCCTCCTCCTCCGGAGAATCGAGAGAGGTAACGTCCATGATGTGGATAAGGACATCGGCATCCCGGACCGAATCCCTTGCCGCCCTGACCATGTGGATGTTGAAGTTCTCCCTCGCCCTGTGTATGCCCGGGGTATCCACGAAGATGATCTGGGCATTGGGCAGGGTCTTTATCCCCAGTATCCTCCACCATGTGGTCTGAGGCTTTGGAGAGATGATGGCCACCTTCTGGCCGAGAAACCGGTTAAGCAAGGTGGATTTCCCCACATTGGGTCTGCCCACTATGGGGACAAACCCCGAGCGGAATTCATTCTTTCCCCTCTCCTGCAGCTTCTCCCTCCCTCTGCTTCTTTATGGAATAGCGTATGAGACGCTGGATGGCCTTGCTCCTCTTGACCCCGCCCAGCACGGTCTTGAGGTCCTCATATACGGTGGGGTCATTGATCAGGGCCCCGAGGCTCCCCTCCCCCCGCTCTATCTTCTGGACGATCCTCTTCATGGAACGGGAGGTCTCAGTCAGCTCCGCGATCAGTTCGTCCAGAGAGGAGGAGGTCCGAGCGAGGTTCTTAGTGAGCTCGTCCATGAACCGCGTGCCCTTCCCCTCCACCAGGCGCCTTAGAGAACTGGATGTGGACTTCAGATCTCTTACCAGGTCCTCGAATCCCGATATCAGCTCGCTAAGGGATGAGGAGGCCTCATTGAGGTTATCTATCAGCTCCCGGAGGGAGGATGCGCTCTCATTGAGGTTGCTTATCAGCTGCTCTCCTTCGGGATTGTAGAGGAGCGAGTGGATAAACCCTTTGCCCTTCCTTATCTGCTGGCTTATCGCCTTCACGTCCTCCAAGATGGTATTGATGGAATCTATGGCCTTCTCAGTCTTGGCTACGTATTGATAGAGATCGATGGCCTCAACCCCCTTCAGTTCCTCCCCGTCCTGAAGGATCCGAGCCCCGGGTGACCCCATGGTGATCTCCACATATTTATCCCCCAGAAGGCCCATGGTGCGCACCATTGCAGAGGAGTCCTCCCTGATCCGCTCCTTTACACCGGCGTTTATCTTCAGCTCCACGATCACCTTCTTCTGGTCGATAACAGGGGGAAAGCGGATGGCACTCACCCGCCCCACCGTCACCCCTGCCAGCCTCACCGGGGCACCGATGATAAGACCCCCTACATCTGAGAACCTGACCCAGAGGGTGTACTGGCGCTGAAAGTATTTCTTATGGCTCCCCACAGTAAAAAGCCCGATGCCGAAGAGGGCAAGCACCGCCAGCAGAAAGATACCCACCTTCAACTGGGTACCCCTTTTTATTACGGCCATATCACTCCTCCTCCATCAGCTCCCCGGCGATAAAGGCCCTTACCGCCTCATGGGGGCTTGAGCTGAAGGTCTCCTTCTCCTCCACGGCCACGATCCTCCCCTTATGAAGGAGGGCGAGACGGTCGCTTATGGCAAAGGCGCTCTGCAGATCGTGAGTGACGACTATGGAGGTGGTCCTCAGGGCCTTCTGGAGCTCGGCGATGAGCTGAACGATCCTCTTGGCATTGGCCGGGTCAAGACCCGTTGTGGGCTCATCGTAAAGGATAATTTCAGGGTCTATGGCAATGGCCCGGGCCAGGGCAACCCTCTTCTTCATCCCTCCGCTCAGTTCTGCCGGCATCTTATCCTCCACCCCCTCGAGCCCCACGAGCCTCAACTTCTCCCTCACCCTCCTCTGGATCTCTTGCTCGGGCAGATTGAAGTGTTCCCTTATGGGATAGGCCACGTTCTCCCCGGCGGTTAGGGAATCGAAGAGGGCGGCTCCCTGAAAGAGCATTCCCATCTTCCTCCGAATGGGGATCAGCCCTTCTTCGTCCATGCGGACGATGTCCTTTCCGTACACCAGGATCCTGCCCCTATCCGGCTTCTCCAGCCCCGTTATAAGCTTGAGCAGGACGCTTTTGCCGACGCCACTTCCCCCGAGGATGGTTATGACCTCCCCTTCCCTTATGCTCAGATCCACACCCTTCAGGACCTCAAGCCCGTTAAAGGACTTATGGATACCCTCTATCCTTATGATCTCTCCCATCTCTCAAAGTAGCATGAAGAGCTTGGTCAGCAAGAAATCGGCTATAAGCACGGCGATGGAGATCAGGACCACCGTCCTTGTAGTCGATGAACCTACCCCTTGAGTCCCCCCACTGGTGGTCAACCCCTGGTAGCACCCAATAATCGCTATAAGAAAACCGAAGAAAAAGGTCTTCCCCAGGCCGCTGAAGATGTCGGAGAAAGTGATGTTCTCAAGGATGGTGTGAAAGTAGTAGTAGGCGTTCACCTTCAGCTCCACGATGCTTATGAGCAGGCCTCCGAATATGCCCAGGATGTCGGCGATCACCGTGAGCATCGGCAGGACCAGGGTGGTGGCGATCACCCGGGGGACTACAAGCTTCCTCACGGGATGGGCCCCCATCACCCTCATGGCGTCTATCTGCTCGGTGACCTGCATGGAACCGAGCTCCGCGGCTATCCCGGACCCGACCCTTCCCCCGACCATTATGGCGGTAAATACCGGCCCTATCTCCCTCAACATCGATAGGGCGACCACCACCCCTATGTATCCCTTGGCCCCGAAGCGGGTCATCGCCTCGGCCGTCTGCAGCGCCAGGACCATCCCCGTAAAGAGGGCGATCACGTTCACCACCGTCAGGGAGCGCACCCCGATCGCCTCGATCTGCTGGACCGTCAGGGCGAGGGGAAAGGGCCTCTTGAAGGTATGGCGTATGGTCTGAAAGAAGAGGAGGGTTATACCCCCTGCATACTCGAAGATATTGGCCACCGCATCCACCTTAAGGCCCCGTTATCTTCAGGTACCTCAGAAAAGCGCTGAACTCCTTCCTCCTCTCCGAAAAGAGATCAGGAGGAGCCCAGAAAAGGATGTCATAGACGATTCCCTTTCCCTTTAAGACCAACGCCTCCATCTTTACCCTCTCCCCTCCCATTTCCCCCATTACAACGGCCCTTCTTCCCTCCCTGCCCTGGAAGGAGAAAGGGCCCTCCTCGAGGAACTCCTTCTTCTCAAAACCTATTAGCAAATGGCGGACCAATATAGGGAGGGGCAGGTCCCTCTTCCTCGGGGTAGCGTTCATGGCGATCCCTGTGGCCTCGTGGGGCTTGATTAGGGCCACCTTCACCTCCTTGGTGCGCACCAGTTCCCACCCCCCGGGCAAACGGAAGGAGAAGAACCCTTCCGGGTCGGAATAGAGCCCTCCTCCTATGAGGACGGGCTTGGGTCCACAGGCCGCAAGCAGCAGAAGCAAAAAGCAGACCACGCCTCTTCTCATCCCTCCCGACCTCGCCTCATGGGCTGGGGCGTATAACCTGCTTCCCGGATCGCCTCCTGGACCTCCTCGTCGCTCACCTCACCTTCCACCCCCACCAGCTTCCTCCTCAGGTCCACCACGACCGCCTCGACTCCCTCAAGCCTCTTTATTCCATCCTCCACCCGCACCTTACAGCCCTCGCATTGAAGATCGGGCACGTGGATCCAATATCGCATTCCCTCTATCGGGAGCTCCACCTTGCGGGATATGAGGAGATAAACGAGGAGAAGGAACAGCCCGGAGGCCGATATCGCCTTTACCCAAAGAGGAAGCCATTTGCCCTGAGGGGTGATGAGGTGAAGGGGCCTTCCCAAGGCCTGCCAGAGGAGGTTGAAGGCCCACCCGAGAAGGAGGGAAATCACCAGGATGGCCCCCAAATAGAGGAGGAAGGCCCGCTTCCCCACCTTGGAATATACGAAGCTTAGGGTAACGGTATTGGTGGCCGGGCCGGCCACGAGAAAGATGAGGGCAGCCCCAGGAGAGAGCCCCTTTGCCACCAGGGCTGAGGCGATGGGGATGGAGCCCGTAGCACATACGTAAAGGGGAACGGAGACCGCAAGCACCGAGATGAATTCCCAGCGAGGATGGGCACTCAAGGCCGAAAGGGTGCCCTTCGGCAGGAAGGCACTTATGGCCCCGCCGACAACGACCCCCAGGAGGAGCCACTTTCCTATCTCCCTCCCCAGGTCCAGAAAGCCATAACTGAAGACCTCCTTCACCAGACTTCCACCCCCGGCCCTCGGGTGAAAGGGATGGGAGATGGTCGACCTCACCTCTTTCCCCAACATCCACTGGCTCAGCCCCCCCACCGTCAACCCGGCGAAAAAGGAGGCAATGGGACGGAAAACGGCGAAGAGCGGACCGAGCAGGGAAAAGGTGGCCAGGATGGAGTCAACCCCGGTGGTGGGGGTGGAGAGGAGAAAGGCCAGGGTGGAGCCGCGGGAAGCCCCCTCTCTTCTCAGAGAGGTGGCCACGGGGATGACCCCACAGGAACAGAGGGGCAGGGGAATTCCCAGAAGGGTTGCCTTCAGGACTGAAGAAAAAGAAGGGCTTCCAAAGTGACGAAATATGAACTCCTCCCTCAGGAATACGTGAAGGACCCCCCCCATCAACATCCCTAAGAGGAGAAAAGGGGACATCTCCAGCCACAATCCCAGGGCTTCCTTCCACATGTTCAAAAAATAAGACATATTTTTTCCCTATTAACTTTAACGCACTTTCCTAAAAAAGATCAAGATCTTCTAACACTTAGAGGAGGGAGAACCAGGGAATCAGAAGGCTTCCTTCTCCGTCTCAGCGACGATTCGATCGAGCTCCTCCCTGAGGACCGGGGGCAACCCCTCTATCTCCAGGGAAAGGAACCCCTTGACGATGAGGGAGGTGGCCTCCTCGACCGAGAGGCCCCTGGACATCAGGTACTCTATCTCCTCGCGGGCGATCTTGCCCACCGCTGCCTCGTGGGACATCTCCACCCCTGCCACCTTTCCCTCCAGTTCCGGGATCGCCCTTATCACGCCATCTGAGGATAGGAGGAGACCTCTGCACTCCAGATGGCCCCTCACATCAGGGGCCTCCCCTACCAGGTGTCCCCGGGCGATAATCTCTCCCCCGAGGGAGACGTTCCGGGAGACGATCTCGGCCCTTGAGCCCCTCTCCCGGAGGACCACCCGGGAACCCACATCCATCAGGGAGCCGGGCTTGGCCAGAAGGACCGAGTTAAAGGTCACCACCGCCCCTTCCCCCCGGAGCAGGGCCGTGGGATATGTCTGAAGGTCCCTGGCGGGCATGAGGCAAATGTAATTGGAGATGAAGGTCGCCCCTTCCTCCACCCAGATGACCGTCCGCGGCCTCACGGACATCTCCTCAGGCCAGTTGTGAATCATGGTGAAGGTGAGCCTCGCCCCCCTCTTCACGTAAAACTCGGAAACCCCCACATGGAGGCCTGAGCGCACATGGGGGGAGGTGGCACAGCCAGTAATTATGTGAAGGGCCGATTCCTCCTCGGCTATCACCACGTTGTGGACGTCCTGGGCGAGCTGATCCACGGTGATGTAAAGACAGGCCTGCAGGGGATAGGTGACCTTGGCGCCCGGAAGGGCCCGGATGAAATAACCCCCTTCCTGGTGAAGGGACGCCCTCTGGGTGTACTCGTCCCTCTCAGGGGAGATGGCCTTCCACCAGTAATCCTTGAGCCCATCGTACCTTTTTAAGGCCTCGGTGATGGGGAGGATCTCTACCCCTTCAGCCTCTGTCCTACAGTGGACCACCGAGTGGTCCATCTGCAGGAAGCTCCCCGTCCTCTCCCTCTCTTCCGGATCTATCCCCGCCTTCAGGATCGTCTCCCTGTCCTCTGGAGACAGCTCTAAGAGGTCATCTATCGGGTGGTGCTCTTCGGCCTCCTCCTTGAAGCGCCCCTCTTCCATCACCTCCTCCCTCCCACACAGCGGTAACACTCCTCGTACCCGTATTCCCTTATGGTGTGGAGGATCTCCCGGGGATTGGCCCGGCAGACGATCTTCCCTTCCACCAGTACATGACCCACATCGGCGTCCACGTACTCCAGGATATGGCCCGTATGGGTGATGATAAGCCCCGATTTCCTTTCGCGGTGAAGTTCCTTCAGTGATCTGTTCTTCTCGGGTTCCCTCTTTCTGCCCAGCAGATGGTTTATCGCCCTGCCCACCAGGACCACGTTCTCCAGGTCCACGCCGGACTCGGGCTCGTCAAGGAAAACCATCACCGGGTCCTGGAGGATCAGCTGCAGGAGCTCTGCCCGCTTTATCTCCCCTCCGGAGAACCCGACGTTGATCTCCCGATCGAGGTGCTCGAGGAGGTTCAGCTTCCTCGCGTACTCCTCGATGAGCTCGCCGTCCCTCTTGGCGCATAGTTCGGCAAGCTGTCTCAGCTTCACCCCCTTTACCGCTGGGGGCCTCTGGAAGGCTATCCCCAGCCCCCGCTTCGCCCTCTCGTTTACGGAGAGCCCGGTGATCTCCTCCCCCTGAAAGAGGATCTTCCCCTTTGTCACGCGAAACCCTTCAAAGCCCATGATGGCGGACATCAGGGTCGTCTTCCCCGAACCGTTGGGGCCGAAAAGGGCATGAGTCTCCCCCGGGTCTATCCTCATGTTGATCCCCGAAAGGATCTCCCTCCCCCCCACCTCCACGTGAAGGTCCTTCACCTCCAGAAGGGCATCCTCACCCATCTCCACCTCCTGTAAAGTCTCAGATCCAGAAGGCATGATAACATCGGAGCCCTGCTTTTACAACTTCGGCTCCTTGCACCCGTAAGGCGAGTGTG
>Ga0209410_1001690_pt1 | contig 10723 bp, 9 predicted proteins | sample Mar14436cmmetaG_FD_184135 | JGI IMG/M metagenome (GOLD analysis project Ga0209410, IMG submission 184135) | Marine hydrothermal vent microbial communities from Guaymas Basin, Gulf of California to study Microbial Dark Matter (Phase II) - Marker... ... | reverse complement strand
CTCACGTCTTACGTATCACGCCTCACGTATCACGTCTTACGTCTCACCTCTCACGCCATAAGGAGGAGCCATGCAGGACCTTAGAGAATTGATCGAAAAGCTCCCACCTGAACTCCAGAAGGAGGTGCGTGACTTCGTGGAGTTCCTGCTTGAGAGAAGGGTATGCAAACGTGGTAGGAAACTACGTCAGGATTGGGCAGGTGCCTTAAGGAAATATCGTGACCAATATACATCGCTGGAGCTGCAGAAAAAGGCCTTGGAGTGGCGGGGGGACTGATCTCATGTATCTTATGGATACCAACGTTTGGCTGGAGCGCCTTTTGGACCAAGAAAGGTCTTGGGAAGTCGGCCGCTTTCTCGAGCAGGCTCCCTCTGATCAGCTCTTTATAACGGATTTCTCATTGCACTCCATTGGAATAGTTCTCAGCCGACTGAATTGCGTGGATGCTTTTCTTCAGTTTGTTAGAGATGCTTTCATAGATGGAGATGTTTCCATTGTTCGCCTTGATCCGGAAGACATGACCAAAGTGGTAAGCGCTATGCAGCGGTTTAAGCTCGACTTCGACGATGCCTACCAATACGCGGTTGCAGAGCGCTATGGGCTTACAATCGTCAGCTTCGATGCTGACTTCGATCGCACCGAAAAGGGACGCAAGACACCAAAAGATTTGCTGAAGAGCAAGAAATAAAGCACCAAACACCAACATGCACGTATCACCCCTCACGTATCACGTCTCACTCCTCACGTATCACGTATTACCTCTCACGTCTCACGTATCACGTAAAAAATGGGTAACCTAAAGACGCATAGGGATTTGGATGTTTGGAGGGAAGGGATAGAACTTGTTGTGAAGGTTTATGAGATTGTCCAAAAGTTTCCAAATGAAGAGAGATATGGTTTAGTGGATATTGGCTTGGGAAATCAAGAAACGGCATATATTCAACGCCCTGATCCTTGCGAATACACCAGAGGGACGGTAGTCTTTGAAATCAAGAGGCTGGGCGATGAATAAAGTTTGCGTTCTGGGTTTGGGCTATATTGGACTCCCCACCGCCAGCATCTTGGCTACACATGGCTTTAAGGTTGTCGGAGTCGATGTAAACGAAAAAGTTCTTGCTAAAATCCGACAAGGAGAACCACATATAAGAGAACCGGGGCTCAAAACGTTGGTTGAGGCAGCTGTAAAATCTGGAAGCCTCCTGGTCCGGTCTCAGCCAGAGCCAGCCGATGTTTTTATTATCGCCGTCCCCACACCTGTGACTCCCGATAAAAAGGCGGATCTAAGCTTCGTGAAATCGGCTGCCGAGAGCATCTTGCCTGTCTTAGAGGCCGGGAATCTCGTTATCTTAGAATCCACCTGCCCTCCCGGCACGACCAAGGAATTCCTCGCTCCCATCTTGGCCCAATCAGGGCTTGAGGTGGGTAAAGAGCTTTTTGTGGCCTACTGTCCGGAAAGGGTACTTCCGGGAAAGATCCTAAAGGAGCTCATTGGGAACGATCGGGTAATCGGCGGGATCAATCGGGAATCCGCGGAGAAGGCTAAGGAGCTATACAGTGCTTTTGTTGAGGGCAAGATCTTTTTGACCGATGCCACGACGGCTGAGATGGTAAAGCTTATGGAAAATACATACCGGGATGTGAACATCGCTCTTGCCAATGAATTCGCCCTCATCTGCGAGGAACTTGGAATAGACGTTTGGAAGGCGATCGAATTGGCGAACAGGCACCCGAGAGTCAATATCCACAAGCCAGGTCCAGGAGTGGGAGGCCATTGTATCCCCATAGATCCCTGGTTCATTGCAGAAAAAGTTCCGCGGATCGCTCGACTCATCAAGCTAAGCAGACAAATAAACGATAAACAACCTTACCGTGTATTTGACCTCGTCATCCAATTGACGAGGGGTATACCGTCCCCAAAGATTGCGATCCTCGGCGTGAGCTACAAAGGCAATGTGGACGACACGCGGGAAAGCCCGGCAAAGGTTCTTATCCAACTTCTTAAAGAGCATGAGTACACCGTAACCGCTCATGATCCATATGTAGAGGAGTTTGAACACGAATTAGTCGGCCTTGAAGAGGCGCTTCATAATGCCGATTGTGCGGTAATAATGACCGACCACGATCAGTATCGCTATCTGGATCCTGAAGACTTGGGCAAGCTCATGCGGACCAAGCAAGTGCTCGATACGCGCCGGGTTTTGAACGCCGAGGCCTGGAGGAAAGCGGGTTTCCATGTCAGGATACTGGGCAACGGAGAAAAGGCATGAAGCAAGTTTTGGTTAGAAGAGGAAAGATAACGGTAGAAGATGTTCCTGCCCCCCTTGTGGGCGAGGGTAACGTTTTGGTTGAGGTTGCTTACTCCCTCATCAGCACCGGCACAGAAGTTGAGGGCCTGAAACGATCCGGTGAATCCTTGGTCCGCAAGGCTATCGAACATCCTGAACAGGTGAAAAAACTTGCCCGTTTTCTCGCCGAAAAGGGTATTAAGAAAACCCTGGCCTTGGTAAGAGGCAAAGTGGGGACTGCCCATCCCCTGGGGTACTCCTGCTCTGGGGTCGTTATCCAAGTAGGCGAAGGAGTGGAAGGAATTAAGCCGGGTGATCGAGTGGCCTGTGCTGGAGCGGGAAAGGCTAATCACGCAGAGATTGTTCTGGTTCCAAAAAATTTGGTGGTTAAGGTTCCGGAAGATGTGAGTCTTCGGGACGCTTCTTCAGTGGCCCTTGGTGCCATCGCTATGCAGGGGGTACGGCGAGCTGATCCGAAGTTCGGAGAAATTGTAGCCGTTATCGGTTTAGGGCTTTTGGGACAACTTACAGTTCAGCTTCTAAAGATTTCTGGATGTCGAGTAATCGGATGTGATCTAAAGAAGGACCGAGTGGCACTGGCCCAAGAGTTGGGGCTTGATTGGGGGTTTGTGAGTTCGGAGGTTGACCTTCAAAAAGAAGTCCTCCACCTTACTGAAGGCCACGGCGTAGACGCCGCCATTATCACCGCCGCTGCTCCAGGAGATAATACTATTGTTCAGTTAGCCACCGAGGTCACCCGCAAGAAGGGCAGGGTGGTAATAGTGGGTGATGTTGGGCTTGGCTTGAAGCGGTCACCCCTGTATGAAAAGGAGTTAGACGTCCTTATTTCTACATCCTATGGACCTGGCCGTTACGACGAAGCTTATGAAGGAAAAGGGGTTGACTATCCATACGCCTATGTGCGCTGGACTGAAAAACGGAATATGGAAGAATATCTCCGGCTTCTGGCCGAAGGAAGGGTGACCTTTAGCCGCTTAATAGGAGGAATCTATCCTGTCGAGCAGGCGCTAAAGGCTTATCAGGCCCTCCAGGAAAGTGAGCCCCGACCTCTAGCAGTGCTTTTGGATTATCATCTTGGTGAAGTCGATACATCTCAGAAGCTGAAGACAAAGATTGAGGTTGTTTCTGCGTCCAAAGCCCGAACCGGACGGATAAAGGTGGCCGTAATAGGGGCCGGAAATTTTGCCAAAACCATTCATCTTCCTAACTTGCAGAAGCTCTCTAATTTATATGAGATCCACGCGATAGTTAGTGCTACAGGAAGCAATGCCAAGGAAACAGCCAGGCAATTTGGAGCCGCTTATTGTTCTACAGATTATCATGATGTCTTAGCCGATGAAGATGTAGACATGGTAATGATCTGCACCCGGCATAATCTGCATGCTAAAATAGCAATGGAGGCAGCTAAAGCCGGGAAGGCTGTTTTCTCGGAGAAACCAATGGCACTAAATAAGAGGGAGCTGAACGAGTTGGTAGAAGTCTTGAAGGAGACAAGAGTCCCCTTCATGGTCGGTTTCAACCGCCGCTTTTCACCGGCTGCTATGAGGGTGAAAGAGTTAATAAAAGACAGGCAAAATCCAATAATTGTGATTTACCGCGTCAACGCCGGTTATATACCGCTTGACCACTGGGTGCATACAGAGGAAGGTGGAGGAAGAATCATTGGGGAGGCCTGTCATATGTTTGACCTCTTCAACTACTTCACTGAATCAGAGGTTGAGAGCATCGATGTGAGCGCCATTTCGCCGAAGACAGAGCATATCTCCTCTAAAGATAACTTCGTCGCCACCTTAAAATATACTGATGGTTCGGTTTGCACGCTTATCTACACTGCATTGGGTCCTGCTGAGTTGCCGAAGGAGTATATAGAGGTATATTGTGATGGCAAGACCTTCGTCATTGACGATTTCAAGGAATTGCGGGTTTATGGTAGCAAGGCTAAGGGTTGGAAAGGCCCTCAGGACAAGGGGCATCTGCAAGAGCTTAAGGAATTTGGTCGAGCCCTGCGCGATGCGGGCGCTTGGCCAATTTCACTGGATGAACTGGTTAGGGCTACTGAAATAAGTATCCTTGTGAACCAGGGGTTCAGCAATGACTCTGCGGGAGACGGTTAAACGGTTACCCTACCCGGTAAAACAGGGGATCAAATACGTTTATGGAACGCTTCCACCTCGCATACGATATGGGCGGGTCTTCTGGGAGACTTATAATTTCCTTCAAGAATCCCAATGGTGGAGCAAAGAAAAGTTAGAAGAATACCAGATGCAACAATTAAGCAAGCTTCTGAATCATGCCTATGAGAATGTTCCCTACTATCGGAGAGTGTTTGAGGAGCGGGGTTTGAAACCAAAAGATATCCAGGATTTCAGTGACTTAAGGAAGTTGCCGTATCTGACTAAAGACACCTTCAAAGCACGCGCTAAAGAAATGCTAGCACGTAACTTTGATCCTGGCAAACTTCCCACGAGCCATACCAGTGGCACCACAGGGAAACCACTTCAGTTCTTTGAAGATCCATTTACGAGCCCAAAAGAATGGGCTTTTATCTGCCACCAATGGTCAAGGGTTGGTTATAAGCCAGGGGATTTGCGCGTTGAGCTTCGGGGGCCGGTTAATCGTGATAAGCCCATCTACTACGATCCGGCTTCGAAGGTGCTACGGTTGTCGCCTTTAATAGATAGTAAGGAAAGAACAATCCATTACCTAAAGAAAATACAAAATACGGGAGCGAAATTCCTGCACGGTTACCCTGGAGCCATTGCCTCCTTTGCTTACGCAATAAAAAGATATAAGCTTACCGTGCCCTTCAAACTTAGAGCGGTCCTCTTCGCATCGGAGGCCGTATACGACTGGGAGAGAAACCTGGTTCAAGAAGTATTCAATTGCCGAGTGTTCAGTCACTATGGTATGGCAGAGAAGGTAGTTTTGGCAGCCGAGTGCGAGCATAGCCATCAATATCATTGCATCCCTCAATATGGTATCACTGAGATCGACCCTGATACGCATGAGATAATCGGGACAGGGTTCCTTAATTATGCCAATCCATTCATCCGGTATCGGACCACCGATATTGCTTCAACACCTATCTCCTCAAAGTGCGAAAAGTGCGGACGGAACTATTATCCTGTATTTGCCAAAGTAGAAGGAAGACTTGAAGACTTCATCGTCACCCCAGAAGGTGCGCTGATTGCTCCAGCAATTATCACTCATCCCTTCAAAGATCTTAAAACTATAAAGGATACGCAAGTTGTACAAAAGGATATGGATCTGGTTGTTGTAAGAGCTGTGCCATGGGAAGGCAAAGATTCTCAAGCTTTGCAGGTAGAGCTGAGGCAACTATGCCAGGACTTGCAAGCTATCCTTGGCAAGTCAGTGCAAGTTAAGTGGGAAATTGTTGAAGAGATTGAGCGGACAACTTCGGGCAAGTTCAAGTGGATAGTGTCTAAGGTATCACATGATTTGATAGAGCAAAGCCTGACAAAGCCATGAACAGCGTCTTTCATACACAAAAGCCAATAATGCAATCAGTAACGTTAATGGCTGTTGGCGATATATCACTTCAAACGAAGCATAACAAGCCACCGTTTGATTTAATCAAGGCAGCTTTTGTCGAAAAGGATGTGCTCTTTGGAAACTTGGAAACGTCTCTCTCCAGCCGCGGGCGACCAGCGGAAAAAGCAGTGGTATTGAATACCTTACCGGACAAGGCCTTATATTTGAAGGAAGCAGGATTTGATGTGTTAAACGTCGCTAACAATCATATTATGGATATGGGCCCTGACGGAGTCCATGAAACGCTAAAAGTATTGGATCAACACGATTTATTCTTCATCGGTGTGCGCACAAACTTTTTCGATCAGTCTTGGGTGGCAATTGAAAAAAGGGGGATAAGGCTTGGCTTTTTAGGGTATTACGCAGGAAGGGACTCCCTGAAGGGGGGGATATGGATAAACAGAATACATCTACCGCAAATCATCAGAGATATTGAGTTTTTAAGACATAAATGTGATTTTATTGTTGTTTCGCTACACTGGGGAATCGAAAAAGCTTTCTATCCTTCTCCTAAACAAGTAGCTTTGGCTCATAAGTTAATCGATAGCGGGGCCACCATAATTTTGGGACATCATCCCCATGTGATTCAGGGAATAGAACGTTATAAAAATGGTTTAATAGCGTATTCTTTGGGTAATTTCCAGTTTGAATTTGATCCTGAAGAATGCTCAGGCCGAAGAAACAAGAGAACTAATCAGTCCTTTATTCTCTCAATTGAGTTAAGTAAGGATGGTTTAGAAGGCTATGATATTATTCCAATTATGATAAATGAAGACTTTGTTCCATATATACCTATTGTGGAAAAACAAGAGGAAATACGTCATTTCCTCTCCGAGATATCCAAGCCTTTGGAGAGGGGTGTCCTTACTGAAAGATGGTGGTTTGAGCAAATTGCTTGGGAGTATCTTTCGGGAAATATGAAGAGCTTTATTGTTAGAATTAAGAGATATGGGTTCATACACTTTCTTCAATGTATTAGATGGCTTCTCTCTCCGTTTTGTCTAAGGTGCTATGCAGCTATAATCCGTCGAGGGATAAAGAGGATTTTAGGAAGAACATGATTCGAGATTTTGTCAAAGACTTGCTGAAATACCTGCCTGCCCAGATTGCCCCATCGCTCGTGGGGATGATCGCCATTCCCATTATTACAAGGCTTTTTCCTCCGGCGGATTATGGAAATTATGTTTTAGTAATCGCCACAGCTTCTGTATTAACTACCATCGTTGGATGGCTAAGCATGTCCATCATCAGATTCTACCCTGCTTGCGAACGAGATGGACGTTTGCCGGAGCTTTATGGCACAGTGATAAAGTGGCTTTTGATCTCTGTAATTACCTTAACTTCTATCTTCCCAGGCGTCATTTTCGCAGCCAGGGCTAAGCTTGGAAACCAATTATGTTATTTAATGCTCATTGGTACGCTGATTTTCGTTTTAGATGCTACTTTTCAGACATTACAACACTTCCTCCGAGCCAAGCGACGGGTAGGATGGTATAGTTCCTTCTCCATCTGGCGAAGTGTGGCGAGATTAGGCATTGGCATAGCTTTAGTGGTAACATTTGGTTTTGGCATTGACGGGTTGCTATGGGGCGCTGTTTTGAGTTTAGCTATAGCTATTCCCTTTCTTTGGAAGTCTGCCGTAGGGAAGATCTCCTGGGGGAAAGGTAGTTCTGTTGAATTGGCCAAAGAGATGGCAAAATACGGCTTTCCTTTAGTAGTAGGGAATCTAGCAGCATGGATACTGAGCCTCTCTGATCGGTATATTCTAGAATTTTTCCGTGGTGCCCATGAGGTGGGTATATACTCAGCAAGCTATGCTATCTCTGAGAAAAGCATCCTCCTACTGGCCTCTCTCTTTATGTTAGCCTCAGGCCCTATTAGCATGAACATTTGGGAGAAAGAAGGGGAGAAGAAAAGCCAAGAATTTATCAGCAGGCTTACTCGATATTATTTGTTAATCTGTCTGCCTGCTGTAGTCGGCTTGAGTGTTTTAGCACGACCAGTCATTGATGTTCTCACAGCCCCAGAGTATTATCAAGGCTTTCGAATTGTTCCTTTGGTCGCTCTAGGGGGATTTTTCTTGGGACTGCAACAAAGATTCCAGGCAGGTTTAGCGTTTCACAAAAGAACCAACCTTATCATGATTGGTATTATCACCTCTGGCTTGCTAAACTTGGGCCTCAACTTTCTCCTAGTACCACGATATGGCTACATGGCAGCGGCGGTCACAACTGTTACCAGTTACGCTGTTCTTCTAGTAGCGATGATAATTGTTTCAAGAAGATATTTCGTTTGGGAATTCCCTCTCAAATCTTTGGCTAAGGCTGTGTGTGCATCAAGTATAATGGTTGCAGTAATCTACCCTATAGGCAATAGTATAACCGCTTCTCCTTTGATAAACCTGATTATAGCCGTATTTCTCGGAGCAGCAGTATACTTAGTAGCGTTATTCCTTCTGAAGGAAATTCAGCCTGAGGAGAAAGAGCTCATAAGACAGATAGCAGTTCGGTGTTTGCCGGAAAAGCTGACCCCGGCTGGATGGAAATAGTATTGGGATGAAACTGTTGAATCCTATAACAATAGCTTGGAAGCTCAAAAGAAAATCCGAGAAGTTAAGCTTATATTTGTTTCACAAAGCTCAAGCTCAGGCGAAACCCACATATTCGGATAAGGATTGGAAGCACTGGAATAAGCTGAGGTTGAGTTCTCCGCTGATATGTCCGGGTTCTTATGATAAAGCGATCTCTTGGGCTGAGGAAGTGCTGAAGCATACCTTCGACCTTCTTGGTTCAGGTAAGGTTAAGGTTCACTACGGTCTAGATGCCAAGGGCTTCGAGGGATACAAGTATCCGCCCTTAAAGGTAGACTTCCAGTTCGATGATAAAGGAAAATGGCTTGCGAGGTTCATAAATAAGGCTAATCTATCGTATTCGCAAAAGGTATGGAGGTTTCTGAGATCTATAAATCCATCCTATGAGCCGATAGATTGGCAGTTGGACTTCAAGTCGGGATATAGATGGGATAACGATACGTTTTACATGGATATACGATACGGTCATAAACTCGGAGCGGATGTGAAAGTTCCGTGGGAGCTGTCCCGGTTCCAGCACCTGTCAGCTTTGGCGATAACGTATAAGATAACGGGGGATGAGAAATACGCTCTCGAATATGTCTCCCAGATATTGGATTGGATCGCAGCAAATCCCCCGATGTTCGGTGTTAACTGGAAATGCACGATGGATGTAGCGATAAGGGTTGCCAATTGGATCTTCTGGTTCGGATGTATAAAGGATTGGGTCGATCGTCAGGAATGGAAGGATGAATTTTACAGGATATTCCTGAACTCATTGTATGATCACCTGAGGTTTATCCCCAGAAACCTGGAATGGAGTCCGACGCTGACTACTAATCATTACCTTTCAGACATCGCTGGGCTTTTGATATTGGCCTCCTCAACTGAAGAAATATTTCCAGAAAGCAAAAAGTTGAGGAGGTTCGCTATAGAGGAGTTGAAGAAGGAGATGTTCAAACAGGTTTACCCCGACGGTACTGATTTTGAGGCATCCACATGCTACCATCGTTTGGTCTTGGAAATCTTCTTCTACCCCGTCTGGTGGGAGATCGTTCATCATATGCGTTTCAATGGGAAGAACTACAAGAAAGTATCGGAGGAAATCTTCGGTAAAACGTTCGTGAATAGGCTTTACAAGATGTTCGATGCTGTACTATACTTGCTTAAACCCAACGGCAGGATGCCCCAGATAGGAGATAACGACAACGGGCAGTTTATCAAGCTCTATCCAAGAGAGGTCTTAGACATGCGCTATCTGCTTGCATTAGGTGCTGTCTTTTTCAAAGAGTCGAAATTCAAGGTAAGGGAGCTTTTTCAGTCGGATGAGGATACAGTCGAGATAAGAATTCTCTACAGTGAGAAAGAGATATGGGATAGGTTAAGTTGGAATGAACTCGCTAATATCAAAAGTAAGGCTTTCACTAATAGTGGCTGGTATGTAATGCGGAATAATAAAAACTATATGATCATTTCCTGTGGCCCCAATAGCCACGGTGGTCTCGGTGGCCATGCTCATAACGACAAGCTCAGCTTCGAGATCTGTGTAGAAGGGAAAGACATTATCGTCGATCCCGGAACATATGTTTATACTGCCAATGAAAAAATAAGAAATATATTTAGAAGTACTAAATATCACAACACAATTGTGGGGGATAGTCAGGAACAAAGTAGATTTGATGAGAATAAATTATTTAGTATAGGGTTTGATGCTACTGTTAGAGTAAATAAATGGCAAGTGGCAAAGGAGTATGACTTTTTCGATGGGGAACACAGTGGATATGAGAGGCTGAAAAATCCTCTAACCCATCGCCGCCAGATACTATTTGATAAAAGAGAAGGTTATTGGCTGGTAAAAGATATTTTGACAGGGAAAGGGATGCATAGATTCGATTTATATTTCCATTTTGCTCCGATGGAGATAGGAATTTTATCTCACCCTAAGGAATCAAAAGAGTTATTAGGAATGGTAAAAAACATCAGAAATCCATTAGTTAAGAAAGACTTTAATGTTGATGAATCACTAGTCATAGAGACGAGAATACCTGAAGAGGCAAATTTGTTAATTATCCCAGCAAATTCCTGGAATATGTCTTTAGAAATAACCAGAGGGTGGGTTTCGGGTAATTACGGCACTAAAGAGGCAGCTTTTGTAGTAGAGTATACAAAAGTTGATGAATGTCCAGTAGAATTGATAACCCTTTTATTACCAATAATAGTTTAATTATGCGATATATTAGCAAAGTATCTCCCTATCAAATTTTTCAACTGGGGATTATAAGTGTACTCATAATA
>Ga0209410_1001689_pt1 | contig 10728 bp, 9 predicted proteins | sample Mar14436cmmetaG_FD_184135 | JGI IMG/M metagenome (GOLD analysis project Ga0209410, IMG submission 184135) | Marine hydrothermal vent microbial communities from Guaymas Basin, Gulf of California to study Microbial Dark Matter (Phase II) - Marker... ... | reverse complement strand
ATCTCAGGCTTAAACCTGCTCAGAGAAAGAGGCTCCTCTATAAGGGGCGACCTTAGATGAGTGGTAGAGATTATCTCTTAAGGGTTGTAGTCGAGGGAGTCGATAGGGCTTCATCCGCCCTCAAAAACGTTAGACGACATGTAGTCGAGACATCAAAGGAGGTCGAGAAGGCTTCGACGAGCTTTATGGAGTTCTCCTCAAGTCTTCGAAGAATCGGCGAGATAGCTGGAGGAGTTATAGCCGGATTAATTGGATTCAACATCCTAGATCGAGTAAATGATCTGATTCGTGATGGCGTTAGGGCGTTCGCGGAGTTTGAGGCGGAGTCGATAAAACTAGCGTCACTATCAAGAGAAGCAGGCCAAGACATAAATCTATTAGCACAATCATTCAGGATCGCGGCCTCAGCCGCCTCAAGAGACTACGCGATCAGCGCTGAACAAGCCATGGCCGCCCTCCAATCCTTGATCAAGGCTGGATTATCCGGTGGAGACGCCATGAATGCTCTGGGGGCGGCGATCCAGATGGCTAGGCTTGAATCCATAGACTTCGCGACCGCTGGAAATAATCTCGTTCAAGTCATGGCCCAATTCGGGTTAAGCGGCTCCGAGGCCACGAGAGTTGTCGATGCACTCGTTAATGCTTCAAGACTGGGAATTGGAACCGCAAACGACTTCGCTCAAGGCTTGGCGAATTGCGGAGCGACTGCAAGGGCGATGGGACTCGGATTGGAAGATGCGACTACATGGCTCATAATTCTCGAAAGAAGATTTGGATCAGCTCAAGAAGCTGGAACTCATCTCAATAGATTCCTGCTCGATCTCTATGAGATCGCTGAGAAGCTGGGCATTCCAATACGGGATGTGAGTGGAAGTCTTAGAGCCGCAAATGAGGTCATCAAGGATGTGATCAGTAGAGCTAAAGAGCTTGGAGGAGACTTCGAAGATCTCCGAGATCGATTAACCGGAGTGGATATGCGCGCATTAAAAACGCTGTTCACATTTACTCAGATGACCGAGAGATTCGAGGAGCTTAGAAAAGAAGTTGCGAGGCAGGGATCAACTTGGGAGGCGTATCAACATTGGCTTGAGACCACTCAGGGAAGATTTGCGGCCATGTCCGCTGAAGTCGACCGGATGAAGAGGCGTATCGGTGAATCGGCTTCAAGCATAGCGGTCTATCTCGGAAATATGTTCCTGCCAGCAATCGAAACAGTCTTCGCCTCATGGAGAGGTATAGTGGCCGCAGCGGTTGGAGATGTGGCCGGAAATCTCGAATCAGCGATAGAGGTTCAGATGAGGTTAGGTAGAGTCACGGAAGAGCAGGCTGGAGCATGGATCATGAGCTATGTCGAGATGGGCAAGATAACGGAGCAGGAAGCTCTAAGGATCGCGGAGCATCTCGGAATAATGACAAATGAGATTCAAGAATTGATTAACAGAGTGACAGCGGCTGGAAGCCAAGTTCCCTCGACATTCCAAAACATGGCAGATTCAGCTCAAATAATGGGAGACGCGTTAACAAATGCCATTAACAGGATCCAAGATGCCTTGACAGATGGAATAATCTCAAGTCAAGAGATGGAGAACATAATTCGAGCCATGCCATCCGATGTTCAGAATCTGGCTCAAGAGTTCATGAACCTCCAAATAACGATTCAGCAGAATAGTCAAGCTTTGATGGAGCTGAAGAACCAAATAGACTCGATAAACATCTCCATGATGGAGAACCAGCTGCAGATCATGAAGATAAGAGATGCCGCCGCGGATCGAATGGATCTGGTCTATGAGGAGATCCTGAAGTTAAGAGATGAGGCGAAAAGCATCTATGAAAACATCCAAGCTCTAAGCGAGGAGAGATCCATTAGGCAGCAGGAGATCTCAATTTTACAAAACATAATCTCAACTAGGGAAAGGATGGCCAACATTCAAGAGAGGATCACATCTCTACAAGAGAAATTAACTAAAGCTCATGGAGATGAGAGAATAGAGATCCAAGAAAAGATTGCAGATCTGCAGAACGAGTATGTTTTGCTCCAACAAAGATTGGCTGCCTATGAGCAACAATATCAGATGATGGTTAAGATCTTAGAGCAATATGGACTTGAACCCGTGGCTCTCGACCAAACAATAGAGGCATTACAGAACGAGTTGGCTGCTAGGCAGAGTTATCTGACAATTCTACAGCAGCAGATCTGGAATCTTCAGCAAGAATATGAGCAGTATCAGAAGAGCATTCAGGCCAAGCAGAGATATGGTGAATTGACTGTTGAGGAGCAACTTAAGATTAGGGAGCTTGAATCGGCCAACCGAGACCTTAGAATTAGGCAGATGGAGCTTCAACAACAGTATAAGTCTCTCCAATCCGAGGTGGATGCGGCGAAGAACCGGCTCCAAGAGATAATGAATGTGATTCGGCAGAAGACATCTTTGATCAATGAAAATGTTAAGGCTGTCAATAGGCTGATCGAGGCATTGAATAAGCTAAATGGAATGAAGATTACTTATGAAGTGACCGAGGTCAGAAGAACGATTCACACGAGAGAAGGTGGAGCAGGAATTCCGGAACATCAGCGTGGCGTATGGAATGTCAGGAGAACACATATAGCATTAATCCATAAAGGCGAAGCCATTTTGCCTAAATGGTTCGCTGAGCCATTTAGAAGATGGATTAGTGAGAGAGCATTTAGTCCGCAGATCATCAATGTTCATGTTAACGTGAATACTTCAGATATCTCCGATCCTACTACATTAGCCGAGGTCGTTGGCCGCGAGATTGCCAGGAGATTGAGGAGGGTGATGTAAAGATGGCCTTGATATTAGAGCTTTACGATGAGAGTTCGTATTCATGGAGTGATAAGACGGATAAGTGTATTAGGCTTAGGCACAGCATCTCTAGCCGTGAACTCGAATCGATTGAGTTTGAATTAATCGGGGAAGATGTGAGTGTAGGGCAAAAGATCAGGGTCAAGAGGGATAATAACATAATCTTCGAAGGCATAGTATATGAGCGATCTAGGAAGCAGAGAGGGGGCCTCCTATCAGTTAAGGCAACCGCATACAGCTATCTGATCCTCTATGACCGTCAGATAATCTATCGCATATACCAGACCGGCGTCAAGGCAGGCGAGATAATTCGAGACTTGGGAAAGTTAATCGACGATGAATTTCCAGTCAACTTGAATGGAGTAGAGGATGGAGACGCATTGTTATCACCTTGGAAGATCGAGAATCGTTCTGCGCTGGAGATCATGAAGAGTGTTGCGAGGGGAACGAATTATTGGCTGAGGATGAAGCCATGCCTATCATACCTAAACTTTGATGGAAATGATTATGTGGTGGTGCCCCATTCGCCGAGTTTAGATATTACTGACGCATTATCAGTCTTTGTATGGGTTAGATTCGATTATTTAGATTATGTTAATGGAACAGGGGGATTGTTAGGCTTTGCAGGAAAGGGGAAGCCAGATAGCCCAGACCCCAATTATGGTTGGTGGTTCGCTTATGATAATCGGAATAACAAAAAGTATTTCGGTTATACTTGCTTTGGTAACTCTGAGGGAGGCTGGGCTGGTGGAGGAAACAATTTTGGAGATGCAGAATATAGTTATACCTTTGAAGTAGGGAAATGGTATTTAATTGGTTTCACTATAAATTCCACGGAGGCCAAATTATATATTAATGGAACACAACACGGTCCAACAAAATCCATCTCTAACCTTCAATTGTCAGATGTTTCTAGGGATTTAACGATTGGAAGCCTTATGGCTGGGCAATATTGTCATCTAGGTTCTATTGGTCAAACCTTAATCTATAATAGTGTCTTATCACAATCCGAGATTCATAATCTCTATTATGATCCAATGAACCCATTAACCGATGATCTAGTTTTATGGTTCAATTTCAATGAAGGTTCAGGCTCAATTGTCTATGATCGATCTGGTAACAATAATCATGGAACAATTTATGATGCTACTTGGGGTTATGAGGTTTATCCCAAGTATGCGAATAGTATGCTATTGGAGTTTAAGCCGAAGGTGATAGCATGAGCCCGGTCATAGATGAATCAATTGTTTTGGATGCAGAGTATTTGGAGGATAGGTGGAAGCTCAAGAACAGGGTCATCTATGTCGGCGCGGATGGAGAGATCTTAGCAGATGTAAGCGAGGGAAGAGGCGATCTTCCAGTCGTGGTTCATGATCCCTACTTGACCGATCCAAAGGAAGCGGAGAGAAGGGCGAATATTCGATTAGCCTTGAACAAGGAGTATGGTCGAAGCCTGAGGATCACGATGCATCAAAGCGATTTTAAGAACCTTGGAATTGATCTCGGCGACACCTGCATCATCAACCTTCCCTCAATTGGTCTAAGCGGCGAGAACATGGTTTTGCTCGGAATCGAATACGATCCAAAATCTCTCAAGTATCGCCTAGAATTCGGTGGAAGAAAAGAACTTCTAGAAGACTGGCTCGATGAAAAGATCGGCGGAGATATAGCTCGGAGATTCGGGAAGGCCATGACCCTACCTGAACAAACCTCTACTCTCGCATATTCGCTTGATAAGATAGCGAGAATCCAAGCCGATCAAAAGCATGTAATCTATGTGAATAAGCCGCCGATCAACCTATATAATGCGGAAAACGTTATCTTGGATTCAAATGGTGAAGCCGAACTAGCATCTGGAGCAACCGAGGGAAGTTTTGAGGCTCAGGTATTACCTCCCTCAGAACTATTCATGAATTTCGTTAAAGCTGAGTGGATCGCCGAGAAAAATAATGGCGAGATTTCAGCCGAATTCCTAAACTCGGATGGCGAATCATTAGGCCAAATCTATGATGCATACGACACTCAATTCTATCGTTTTAGGAAATGGCCTCAGGGCTACGGCTCATTCACGTATAGAAATGCTTCAAGTTTCGGCATGAATGGGGCAAGCGTAAGCGATAAGCGGATGGGAATCCTACATGGCTATTGTCTCAAACTCACTCCCTCAACATTAGGATCGGATGGCGAAATCTATTATCCAAGCACTCAAGATCTGAATCTGGATCTCTCATGGGCGAAATGGCTCCGACTATATCTCTACGCCGATCATGAAAACGACGTTACGATAAAAATTAGACTTCATCAAGATGCTTCAAACTATTTTGAGGGATCGCTTGTCGTGAAATCGAAGGGATGGCGGAAATATGAGATAAGCATGGATTCATTATCGCAGGTCGGTTCTCCGAATCCAAGCCAAATCAACTGGATAAGCATTATATCACCTTATCCGATTCTGATAGATTCGGATCATGTTTTCCTGCCTGCAGTTCGTGAGCTTATGAGAGTTAAATTCACGCTTAAACGAGACTCACCGGATGATCCATCACCAAGAATTAAATTCGTCAAGATCATCTGGAGGGAAGGAGCATGACAGAACTACTAATCGTCTCTAAGCCTAGAGGCCGAATCCATAAATGGATCTACGGACAATACAAGGAATATCTATCGGAGATAAGTTTCGATAAATCTGGTTCCCTAACGTTAGATGTTAATGCGACAGGTGGACAGCTAAGACCTTATAATGAAGGCGATATAGCGATGAGATTCAAGACTCCGGACATAAAGGTGATCTTAAAACAGGTTTCACTTTGGCTGAGGCAGACATATGATTCGACGACATATGATATCGATGTCGAGCTTTGGAGCGATAATGATGGAGTTCCAGGATCTAAGATAGCGACTCTCGGAACGCTTAGCGTTTCCGCTAATACTTTTACCGAATATCAGATAACGGGATTAGATGTCGAGCTTGATCCAAATACTTATTATTGGATCTATTGCCCAAAACCAAGCGATCACCATGCTTCATCTGATTTAAGGCTTGAATGTTCGACAAGCAATGTTTATGATGATGGATATGTTTGGACAAGTAATAATGGACAATATTCCGATTATGATCTCCACATGAAGCTCGTTTTCGGAGGCTATCATGAAATAAGCTTCGATTTCATCTATGCTGGAGCCGCCGAGAAAAGACTCGAAATAACATTCACATCATCAACGGGATTATCGAAGATAACTGTGAATGATCAAGATACGGGAACAGATCTCACCAAAGAGGAGTCCATTCCTCAAGCAGACAATTACGTGGTGAAATTAGTCGTAACCGATGGAGTAGACTATGATTTAGCCGGTTCTCTTCAGCGTTGGCTCTACTTCAATAAGACTTCAATTACTTTAGATGATCTCAATGTTTCCGAAGCATATATTCAAGAAATTGAATACGGAGCAGACGGAGGAGTTTTGAGGATAGATGATGATCCGGCTGGAGACCTAGTGGGGTCGGCAAATGAAACCATCCAATTCACGGACATCTTAGTTCCATTCAGAAAACTTGAGTGGATTTCAGGCGGCGGGGAAGTCCTGATACTAGGAGTGGAGTAGAGATGATGAAGAGAATCGACCGTGAATTTGATCTTCCATCGCATGTTGCTAATAGAATTAAGGAGAGGTTTAAAGCTCTGGAAGATGGGGATCGGGAATTAAGGGATCAAATATCGATGCTTCAAGCCGAGGATGAGTCGCTTAAGGAGAGGATCTCCAACATCGAGGATGGCGGCTTGGGAGTTAAGAAGATTTCAGATGAAGATGGCGATAGGATCGAGTTTGCTCCAAGTGATGATTTTGTCGCCAAACTAACCTCTGATGGAGTGTTTAAGCCGATAGAGCCGAATATCTTGAAGATTGGGGACGATGAAGCATACTTGAATGATGTTGTGACGGCGAATGTCACCATCGCCTCCGCGAGCAGCTCTAAGGAAAATATTCGAGAACTTGATCCAAACATGTTGGATATCAAGCTTCCATCTCCGAAGATCTATCAGCGAGTTGAAGGGAGAGGAGGAACAGAGATAGGATTCATAGCTGAAGAGTTGCCGGAATTTCTGAGACGTGGAAAAGGATACGATTTGAAAGCTTTGATCGCCATCTTGGCCTTAAAGGTTTCAAAGCTTGAGGAAGAGTTGTCAAAGCTGAAATCTGGATGAATACCTATAAACCAATATCTTCGAGGATCTTTGGAAGTCGATGAATCAAGTGCATTTAAGGATGATCGCCGAGACGATCCTGATCGCTGCAACCTACTTCGCCTTAACTTGGATTCTCGCCCCCATAAGCTTCCTACCATTCCAAGTGAGATTCTCGGATTCCTTGATAATGTTGTCGGCTATCTTCGGGGAAGCGGCGGCGTGGGGGGTCTTCTTAGGATGCATCATTGCAAACTGCTTCCCAGTCGGCTATCCGCCAAATATAATAGATGTTGTCTTCGGAAGCTTTGCCAACCTCATCTCCGGCTACGTTGTCTTGGCCTTGACTAAGAGATATAGCCGCATTAGATTGGTGATCGCTTCCTTGGCATCATCCCTCATAGTCACATTCATAGTTGGAACATATCTCCCAATCATAATTCTTCCGGAATTCACGATTAAGGATATCCTATTCCTCGGCTATCTAGGGGTTCTTCCCGGAGAACTTGTATCCCAAACAATTTTAGGAGTTTGGCTTGTTGAGGGAATCAAGAGGCTTCTTCCCAAAAAGATGATTAAGTGATGAATTGATCTAGGAATCTAAGCCTCTTCGCTGGATGTGGATGTGTGCTGAAGAGCTCGGCTAAGACGCTGGGCTTCTCCCGCTTGATCTCCTCGACAAGTTCCTCGATATTACCCCTGAACCTCCTCACCCCCATATCTGGATCCGCTATGAAGAACATCTTTAACTGACCATATGATCTTCCTCTCAAATATTTTCTAAGTCTGCCCGTGGCCATCATTATCTTCACCAAGCCTCTCTGGAGGTTTCTCGCGCCATTCTCGGCGACCATCGCTGAATGTGAATCTGCATAATATTCTCTAAGCCTGCTCATGTAAAAGACGAAGAGGTTGAAGATATAGCTGACGACGATCAAGAGAATTCCAATTATGAGGATAAGCCCCGCGCCTCCACCTTCTTCCCTCTCACTATATCCTCCAAACCATCCGGACATGTATAAGCTGTATCCGACGTAGTAGATTATGGCCGGGATTAAGCTGACCATCATCATCACGATGATGTCCTTGTGCTTTAGATGGCCTATCTCATGGCCTAATACCGCCTCAACTTCACTTTCGTCAAGGGTATTCAATAATCCTCTCGTGACCGCGACCATGTTCCCAGTTAACGGACTTCCATAGGCGAATGCATTCGGGATATCTATCTCGGCGAGCATAAGCTTTGGAGGCTTCTCCAATCCACTTCTCTTAGATAATTTCTCAACGATTCTATGAAGCCATGGATATTCGTGGGGCTTAACCTCTCTAACGCTGTAGATCGCGTTGATTATGTATGGACCTATGAGCCATTGGAAGAAGTGGAAGACTATGACGAATCCGAGGATTCCATAGACCCCATAGATAGGCATTCCGAGATAGAGGAGAATCGCTGTTAGGATTAGGGTGGCGAGTCCAGTTACAGCTGCCCAAACACCGATCATCGAGAGCCTAAGCTTTAGAAGCGAGGGCCTAATCTTCGCAGGAACCCTAATCCCGCTCTTAGGTTCAGCCATGGCTCTTCTCCCTGAGTAAGGGGATGCGCGCTAGATCTAATTAACTTTAATCGAATTTTATTTAAGCCGGCTGAGAAAGGCTATATAAAAATCTTCGATATACATATATGGAGGCTCAGCCGCATAATTTCGGTGATCGCGTTTGGTTAAGACCACGATCAGCGTGATTAAGGCAGATGTAGGATCTGTCGCAGGTCACCATCGCCCTCATAAGAAGATGCTTGATTATGCGAAGCAAAAACTTGCTGAGGCCAAGGAATCTGGATTGATTAAGAGCTTCTATGTTTACCATGTTGGAGATGATATCGGGTTGGTCATGACCCACCATAAAGGAGAGAATAATCCAGAGATCCATAAATTGGCCTGGGATACATTTAAGGAGATAACTGATAAGATCTCAAAGCCTCTAAAGCTTTATGGAGCAGGTCAAGACCTATTGAAAGAGGCTTTCAGCGGAAATGTTAAGGGAATGGGGCCAGGTGTAGCTGAACTCGAATTTGAGGAGAGAAAATCCGATCCAATCGTGGTCTTCGCAGCCGATAAAACCGAGCCAGGTGCATGGAATCTTCCACTCTACAAGATCTTTGCAGACCCATTCAATACAGCTGGTCTAATAATAGATCCATCTCTTCACGATGGTTTCATCTTCGAGGTCATGGACTTGAAGGAAGGCAAGGTCGTTAGATTGAAGTCTCCTGAAGAGAGCTATGATATCCTCGGATTGCTCGGAACTCCTGGGAGATACGCTGTCTCAAAAGTCTTTAGGGCTAGGGATATGCTTCCAGCGGCAGCGGCCTCGACCAGCAGATTATCATTCATAGCTGGAAAATATGTCGGCAAAGATGATCCAGTCTTAATCGTTAGAACTCAGCATGGACTCCCAGCGGTTGGAGAAGTTTTAGCCGCCTTCGCGATTCCACATCTAGTAGCTGGATGGATGAGGGGAAGCCACAACGGCCCATTGATGCCCGTGAGCTTCAAGAAGCATCCGATAGTGACATACTTCGATGGTCCTCCAAGGGTTATCGCGATGGGCTGGCAGATATCTAATGGTGAACTGATTGGAGTTGATGGAACGGAGCCGGCCGATCTATTCGATGATCCATTCTGGGATTATAGCAGAAATCTTGCTTCTCAGATAGCTGTTTACATGAGGACTATGGGAGAGATTATGCCCGCGAGGCTTGAGCCGGCTGAACTCGAATACACGACCCTTCCAAAGATCTTGGCAAAGCTTGAATCAAGATTCAAGAAAGTGGATTAAACTAAACCGAACCTTCATACATCATAATTTTTCTAATGTCCACTAATCTATGTCAGACTTTTTCATTAGAAATAGGGAGGAGGGTTAGAAGTCTTCCTTGATGATCGTCTTTCTACCGTTTGCTTGACATCTCTGAACAGCCTTCCTAACGATTTCTCTAACAACTGCATCAAGCCCGTCGAGCGCGTCGGATGCAAGCCTCATTCCCTCAGGCAGCAGCTCCCTAACCTTTGACTCAACAATTATTCGGCCACGGGGCATTCCAATCTCACTAGGAATATTGGGTTATTTCTGCTAATTTAGGCTTTTCTCGTCCCTTCTACATGGTGCTCTATGGGTAATACCTAGACCGAACTCCAATATAGTTAAATTCGTAGCCGAATCAAGTTTCCTTGGAGATGAGTAAGTTTAAGCCTGAGATCTTCAGAGCCTATGACATTAGGGGAGTCTATGGAGTGGATTTAAGCGAGGATCTGGCGAAGGCAATAGGATTAGCCTATGGAACCATGCTTGGAAATAGGGGAAGAGTGATAGTTGGAAGAGATGTGAGACTAAGCGGCGAAGCGCTTGCATCTGCTACTGCGGAAGGCTTAGCTGAAGCCGGATGCGATGTCATGGATATAGGTCTTGTAACCACTCCGATGAGCTACTTCGCAGTAGTTCACTTAAACGCTGATGGAGGAATCCAGGTTACCGCGAGCCATAACCCGCCTGAATGGAATGGGTTTAAGCTGATCAAGAAAGGCGGTGAGACACTTTCGGCTGGAGCTGGGATGGAAGAGCTTAGAGACATGGTCTTACAGGGTAGATTTAGGAAGGGTGAGAGAAGGGGAAAGATCGAGAAGATCGACATACTCGAATCATACGTGGAGTTCATAACG
>Ga0209410_1001687_pt1 | contig 10733 bp, 10 predicted proteins | sample Mar14436cmmetaG_FD_184135 | JGI IMG/M metagenome (GOLD analysis project Ga0209410, IMG submission 184135) | Marine hydrothermal vent microbial communities from Guaymas Basin, Gulf of California to study Microbial Dark Matter (Phase II) - Marker... ... | reverse complement strand
CCCCGATAGTCCCGCAGGACGGTGCCTTCGGAAGGATGGTGCTGGCCGAGGTCGGGAGGGGATGCGGGAGGGGGTGCAGGTTCTGCGCTGCCGGGTTCGTCTACAGGCCCGTCAGGACGAGGTCCGCAGGGGAGATCTTGGACGCCCTGGACGGGTATCCCACCCCTACGAAGAGGGTGGGGCTTGTGGGGGCGGCTGTGTCGGACCATCCAGAGCTCGAGGAGATCTGCCGAAAGCTCGTGGAGAGGGGATGGAAGCTCGCCACATCGTCCTTCAGGGCGGACATGGCGTCGTCCGGCCTGGTGGAGGCTTTGGTGCGGGGAGGGGTCAGGACCCTCACCCTGGCCCCCGAGGCCGGGACGGAGAGGCTGAGGAGGGTCATAAGGAAGGGCCTCTCCGAGGAGGACCTCCTGAGGGCCTCGCGCACGGCGGGGAGGAAGGGGATAAAGAGGCTGAAGCTTTACGCTATGATAGGGCTTCCTTCCGAAGGGGAGGAAGATGTCAGGGCCCTCGCCGAACTCGTGAGGGAGATGGCCCTGGAGTTCAGGTCGGAGGGTGGGAGGGAGGTCGGCCTCACGGTCCAACCCTTCGTGCCCAAACCAGCCACCCCCTTCCAGTGGGCCCCCATGGCCGACGAGAGGACGCTGAAGGGGAGGGTGCGGATTTTAAAGGAGCATCTAAGCGGGGTGTCCATCGGCAGGGTTGAGGTCAGGGGGGCGTTGCTTCAGGGCCTCGTATCCCTCGGCGACAGGAGGGTCGGCATGGCGGTCTATCACCACGTCGTGGAAGGGTTGAGCTGGAGGGAGGCGTGGAGGAAGGTCGGATGGGACCCGGCTTCGCTCCACAGGGAGAGGGAGGACCCGCTGCCCTGGGACTTCATAAGGCATACCACCGACGGGGACTTCCTGAGGAAGGAATGGGAGGAAAGCCTTATAGGAGGAAGAGATGATGGCTGACACGGCGATAAGGGTCAACCTGGGGGGCGGGGAGTACAGGGACTCCGAGGGGAACGTATGGCATGCGGATAAGGCGTACACCCCCGGCTCCTGGGGATGTACGAACCTCCCAGGGACCGATGTCCTGACCACCGCCGACCCCATCCTGGGCACCCGTGACCCCGAGCTCTTCCGGAGCGTCAGGATGGGGGAGGAGATGGTATATCGCTTCGACCTGCCGGACGGAGAGTACGAGGTTAGGATCCTCTTCGCCGAGATATACTGGGAGACGGGCTCCGCTGAGCAGCAGGACGTGTACATCCAGGGGAAGCGGGTGCTCAGGGCCTTCAACATCTTCGACGAAGCAGGACACGATACAGCCTTAGTGAAGACCTTCAGGACGAAGGTGGCGGACGGGAAGCTCGAGATAAGGTTCGTGGGCCGTTCGCTTCCGATGCATTCCGGAGCACGGGCCTGTGCCATCGAGATACTGCCGATAAGCTGAACGAAAGGGGGAAGCCGTGGGAAGGGCTCGAGCTACCAACGTGCTCCTTATCTCGTTCGACACCCTGAGGCAGGACCACCTCAGCTGCTACGGCCATCCGAAGCCCTTATCTCCGAACTTGGACGAGCTCGCAGCGGGCGGTGTGCTGTTCGAAGATGCCGTGGTCAACTGCGGCTGGACGCTGCCGCAGCACATTACTATGATAACGGGGACTCATCCCCTCAAGCACGGGCTCATCTACCTCAAAAGGCCCCGCACCCTGAGGAAGTCCATAAGGACCCTTGCGGAGCTTTTCAGGGATAGGGGATACCTCTGCTTCGGCTTCGCCAACGCGAACGGATACGGCGGCGGATGGGAATACGGATTCTGGAGGGGGATGCATCACTACACCACCGTCTTCCCCTACAACAACATGATGGAACTACTTCCTGAGGCCATCTCCTGGGCCTTCCGTATGGCCGGTTCCAAGCCGTTCTTCATGTACATCCACACCAACGACACCCACGAACCCTTCGCGGCAAGCGAACCCTTCGGCTCCAAATGGGGTAAGGAGTACATCAACCGATACGAGGGGGAGGTGAGCTATGTAGACCATTACTTCGGGATGGTCCTGAAGGAGCTTGAGAGGAGGGGACTGTGGGAGGATACCCTCGTGGTGGCCACCTCGGACCACGGCAGCGAGTTTCTGGAGCACGGCTTCCACGAGAAGAAGCTGAACCTCTACGAGGAGATCTCCAGAGTTCCTCTCATCTTCCGCCTTCCGGGGGTATTGCCCGAAGGGAAGAGGATCGTAGGGCTGTGCGAGACCATGGACATCGCCCCGACGATCTTGGATATTTGCTCCATCCCCGTTCCGGAGTGGATGGACGGCAGGAGCCTCCTTCCCAGGATGCTCGGGGATGAACCCGCAAGGCCGTCGGAGTATATTGTAGCCCACACTTTGCACGAGACGATATATCTTTACGAACATTTCTCCATAAGGGACGAGCGTTACAAGCTCATAAGGACGGTGCCTCTTTCCAAGCGTCCCGAGAGGTTGCCCGGGGAGATAGGAAGGAGGTTCGCAAGGCTGGCCTCGGTCGCCGAGCTTCGGGACGGGGCGTGGTGGGAGCTCTACGACCTCGAGGAGGACCCCAAGGAGACGAGGAACGTAGTGAGCTCCAGGCCAGACGTGGCCTCCAGGCTCGAACGAGCGCTGTACAGGTACATAGAAACCTTCGGATATACGCCCCGGTAAGGAGGGATGGAACCCCGCCCGTGGACTAGTGGAGAGGGCTTTGAAGCCGGACCTTCCTTAAGGGCGGGGAACTTTACGGGCCTAAACATACGGGAGGAAAGATGAGGGAGAAGGTCAAGGTGCTCCTTTCCCATTGGACCGAACATAACGCAGAACATGCGAGAGAATTCCTCAAATGGGCGGAGAGGGTCCCCGAGATAGCCGAGGAGCTAAAGAGGGCCGCACAGCATATGGAGGAAGCCAGCAGGACGCTGGAGGTGGCGCTGAGGAAGTTGACGCAGGAGGAGATATGAGGGAAAGGTTGGAGGAAGCGTTAAGGAAAGGTAAGGCGGATTACGTTGAGATCAGGATCGAAGAGGTCGAGGCCACGGCGGTGGCCTTCAAGGGGAAGGAGATAGATACCCTGTCGGCTTCGAAGGTCAGGGGCGGCATAGCGAGGGCCGTGGTCAGGGGTGGATGGGGTATGGCGGTCTTCAACGACCTTAAGGAGCTCTCCGACGCTGTGAGGCGAGCCTGCGAGCTGGCCGGGCTCGTCGGAAGGGAGGAGACCAGGCTCGCCGAAGTGGAACCCGTCCAGGAGGTGGCGGGGGCCGAGCTTAGAGGCAGGGACTTCAGGGGGGTGCTTTTGGACGAGAAGGTCAGGACCACCAAGGAGTACAACGACATAATGCTCAGGCACCACCCCAAGATCGAGTCCACCGAGACCAGGTACCGGGACTCATTCAGGAGGGTCTGGTACGTAAATTCTGAGGGGACCTACATAGAGGACGAGAGGCCCGATATAAGCATGTACATGACGGCGATAGCGAGGGACGGGGACAACGTTCAGAAGGTGACAGAAAGGGCCATCTCCCACGGCGGGTTCGAGACCGTGGAGGGGCTTCAGGAAAGGGCGGAGAGGGCCGCAAGGAGGGCGGTGGAACTTCTTTCGGCCCCTCCGGTCCGCGGTGGCGTGTACACCGTCGTCCTGGACCCACGCCTCGCCGGTGTATTCGCACACGAGGCCTTCGGACACCTGAGCGAGGCTGACTTCGTGTACGAGAACCCGAGGCTCAAGGAGCTGTTGGTCTTAGGGAGGAGGTTCGGGGTCGAGGATGTGACGATAGTGGACGACGGGACCATACCAGGGCTCTACGGGACCATAAAGTACGACGACGAGGGGGTCCCGGCTGAGAAGACCTACCTCCTCAAGGAGGGGGTCCTGGTGGGTAGGCTCCACAACAGGGAGACGTCCGCAAAGATGGGGGAGCCCCTCACGGGGAACGCAAGGGCTCAAGGGTATTCCAGCGAGCCCATAGTCAGGATGACCAACACCTACATAGAGCCGGGGAAGGTCCCCTTCGAGGACATGCTCTCCGGGATAAAGCTCGGGGTATACGCTGTGGACATGGTGGGCGGGCAGACCATGATGGAGATGTTCACGTTCAGCGCTGGATGGGGCTATATGATAAGGGACGGAAGGATCGAGGAGCTGGTGAGGGATGTGGTATTGACTGGAAACCTCTTCGAGACCCTGAAGAACATAGAGGCGGTGGGCGACGACCTCAGGTGGGACCACGGCCACTGCGGGAAGGGTGGACAGACCGCCCCGGTGAGCACGGGCAGTCCACATATAAGGATAAGGAACGTAGTCGTAGGGGGGAGAAGATGAACCTGAGCGAGGTGGCGCATAAAGTCTTGGAAAAGGTGTCGGGCAGGGTGAGTTCGGCCCAGGTGACGGTTTCGAGGGGGGAGAGCACGCCCGTCAGCTTCGAGGCGGACAAGCTCAAGGCTATAAAGACCTCAAGGACCGTGATCATAGGGCTCAAGGTGATATCCGAGGGGAGGTTGGGGGAAGCCCAAGTGACGGACCCTGAGGACTTGGACAGGCTCGTGGACATGGCCCTGTCCTCGGCGAAGTTCGGGAGGGAGGCCGATTACGTCTTCCCGAACCAGCCTCCTCCCGAGGTCAAGCTCTACGACGGGGAGGTGGCAAAGCTTGCGGCCGAACGGCTGATAGATGCGTGCAGGGAGATGTTGGAGCTCGTGAAGGATTACAACCCCGAGATAACGGTGTACGCATATGCGAACAAATGGGTGGGGGAAACCTACATGGCCAACACTTCGGGGCTCGACTTCCGGGGGGAGGGCACGAGCTACTCGATCGGGGTGCACGGAGAACTCACAAGGGAGGGGGACATACTTATGGCGGGGTACGGCCGTGGATGGAGGAGGGCAGAGATAGACCCCTCCGAGGTGGCCGGAAGGACAGTGGAGAAGTTCCGGATGGCCGAGAGGGTGGTCCAGGTCCGAAGCGGAAGGATGCCCGTGCTCTTCACGTCCGAAGGACTGGAGGTGCTCCTGCTCTCCCTGAGGCTCGGGCTGAGCGGCAAAAACGTGCTCCTGGGCTCCTCGCCCCTTTCGGGGAAGCTCGGGGAGGAAATAGCGGATCCGAGGATCTCTTTGACCGACAGCGGAGTTGAGGACTACAGGATGGGGTCGGGCCACTACGACGAGGACGGGGTGCCCACTGGGAGGACCCTCCTGATAGAGAAAGGGGTCCTGCGCAACTTCCTCTACGACCTGGATACGGCAACCAGGGCCGGGAAGGAACCCACCGGAAACACGAATTGTTCCCCCAACAACTGGCTTATCTCTGCAGGAGACGTCCCTAACGACGAGATCCTGAGGGACCTAAAGGAGGGGGTGGTGGTCTACGATGTGCTGGGGCTCGGCCAGGGCAACCCCATAAGCGGGGAGTTCTCGGTGAACCTGGCCTTGGGGTACAAGGTGGAAAACGGAGAGGTAGTGGGCAGGGTCAAGAACACGATGCTAGCCGGCAACGTGTACGAAGCCCTAAAGCACGTCCTCGCCGTGGGCTCCCGGGCGGAGTGGGTGGGGGGAACGCTTTATGCTCCGCCGGTGTTGGTAGATGGACTTTCGGTGGTCAGCAAGGGTTAATAGGGAAGTTTTCTTCCGCCGTAGGACGCCGGAAATTTTCCGTAGGAAGGAGGGAGAGGTGAGATATCAGTGGTTCGCCGGGCTTGGAGGGCTCCATCTGGCTAAGGATGTCCGGACCCGCTCCATATCCGCAGAGAACCCTACAGGGGAAAAGGGGGGTGGGGCGAAGGCCGTACCCGACGAGGCCAGCCCGGCACGGAGGCTGGGCGTGGGCTGGAAGGTCAGGCCCTGCATCACCCTTCCTGCGGGCGAGACCGTAGAGCTGGCCAGGATAGAGGGTCCGGGCACGATACAGCACATCTGGATGACGGTGAAGGCCGAAGCTTACAGGGACTGTGTACTCCGCTTCTACTGGGACGGGGAGGAGACGCCTTCTGTCGAGGTCCCCCTCGGGGATTTCTTCGCCAACGGGCACGGCCTCCGCTATAACGTCAACTCCCTGCCCGTCGCCGTAAACCCGAAGGGAGGATTTAACTGCTACTGGCCCATGCCCTTCCGGAAATCCGCCCTGATCACCATAGAGAACCAGAGGTGGGAGGATATAACGGGGTTCTTCTACCAGATAACTTACGCCTTGGGGGAGGTGCCGGAGGAGGCCCTGTACTTCCACGCCCAGTGGCGGCGGTCCATGACCTCGAAGGAGCGCCCCGAGCACACGATCCTGGACGGAGTGCGGGGAAGGGGGCATTACGTGGGGACGTTCCTGGCCTGGACGCAACTTTCCAACGGCTGGTGGGGCGAGGGAGAGGTGAAGTTCTACATAGACGGCGATACGGACCATCCGACGATCTGCGGCACGGGAACCGAGGATTACTTCGGAGGAGCTTGGTGCTTCGGGGAGACTTACTCCACGGCCTTCTTGGGATATCCCCTCTGGAGGAAGGAACCCGGGGAGGTCCCGAGGCATGCGATGTACCGCTGGCATATAATGGACCCCATCGTATTCCGGCAGGACATAAGGGTCACGATCCAGGCGCTCGGCTGGTGGCCGGACGGAACGTTTCAACCCCTCACCGACGACATCGCCTCGGTGGCGTACTGGTACCAGGCAGAGCCCCACTCTTCCTTCCCTGAACTGCCACCTCCCGAGGGCCGTTGGTCCCGGTAAGGGGGTCCTCGAAGAACTTTTCGGGGCTTATCGAACTGAATCTTTGACAAAGCTGGATCGTATGCTCCATCGTCACCTTCCTAAAGGCAGGATAGTGGTGCAATCTTCGGGTCAATTCATCCACCAGCAAGTAGGTGAGCACCCGATTCCAGAAGGCTTCTATCTGAGCACGCTGGCTGTAAGCCCTGAGAAAAAACTTAGAGCATCTCCCCTCCCTCACGGCAGGAGCCTATAGGTCCTCACATGGGGCCAGGCGCGGAAGAGGCGGAACCCCTCTGCGAACTTGACCCCGCTCTGCCTGCCGCGCAGCCGGGCCAGGATGAGCATATCTTCCAATATGTCCTCCCCCGACCTCTCCTTCAGATGGGGGAACTGGCTTTTATGTTGGAGGACCATCTCTTTTTTCGTGTCTATGACGTCGGTTATATCCACGTATTCCTCCGGCAGGAAGTCCACCCCTAAGTAGTTGTCCATGTAGTACACGGGAGGAACCCAGGGCAGGGGAGGACTCTCGGTTTTGAACTTAAACGAGGTGGCTATGTACGAGGCGTGGCTCACCATGATCGATGTCGTCCTGTGGTCGGCATGGTAGTCGGAAGGGGAATGGGTTATGATGAGGTTGGGGCGGACCTTGCGTATGAGTTCTATCATCCTGGCCCTGTTCTCAAGGTCCTCGAATATCTCTGAATCCATGAGGCCCAAGCAGATGTATGTGGCCCCGATCACCCCAGCGGCCCTTTCCGACTCTTCCCTCCTCACCCGGATGGTCTCCTCCCTAGAAAGTTCCCGGCTCCCCTTGTCCCCGCAGGATACGGAGGCTATGACCACTTCCGCCCCCATCCTGCGGTACAGGGCCAGCGTCCCCCCACACCCGAGTTCAACATCGTCGGGGTGGGCCCCTACGGCGAGCACCCTCTCTACCTTCATCTCTCCTCCCTCTTTGTGCCCCAAGCTCCTTTGATTACAGTAAGCTAGACCTAAGGATAGTCCTTCCAAACCGAACGGCCTTCATTTGCATAGGAGCGTCACCGTGCCGAAGGGCACGAAGCCTATCCTTCCATCTCCCACAAGCTCGGCAACTTCCCTCGGATCCTCCAAGGGTTTGAGGAACGCCCTTCTGACGAGGTCCGGATGTATGGAGGAGTAAAGGTAGACGTCTACCTCCTTCGTCCCCTTGGCAAAAAGGTAGAGCTTGTGCAGCCCCATCTCGAACCTCTCCTCCACCATCCTCTTCACCTCTTCCTTTCCCAAGCCCTCCTTTAGCCACCTGGCGAAACCTTCGGGCCCTACCCCATCCCCACATCGGGAGAACAGGATCAGCTTCCCTCCTTCCTTCAGGCCGGCACGGACCATGTTGATTACCTTCTGCGTCTGGTATAGGTCCACATCCCTGGGATGTCCTCCGGCGGAGGCTATGAGGACGTCGAAGGGCTCCTTTACCTTCACCTTATACAACCTGTCCACTACCTCCACACCCTCCAGGAAGGCCCTCCTGAGGGAACCCGCATTGACGCACAGGACCTCCCCCCTCATGTTCAGCACGACCTGGACCGAGAAATCCACCCGGACCTTGGCGTACACTTCCTCTAGGAACTCCTGGACCGGGTTGCCCTCGAGGACGCCCGGGCGGGCCATGGGATGTGTCAGGAGGGAATGGAGCCACGTTATGGTCTCCGCGTCCGAGATCCCCGGGGCCAGGCTCTTCGCCCCTCCGCCGTATCCGAAGATCTGGTGCAGTTCCACGTCTCCTATGACGATCTTCAGGGGAGCCGAGAGGAAATGGCGGTTTATGAAGAGCCTCCGGCCCCCTACATCCCCCACCGGGGATAGGTCGCGGTAAGGGTCGTGGTTGTAAATCTCCACCCAGGAGGGGAGGTCCCCGAAAACTGCTCTCTTCCTTCCCTCGTCCAAGGGCCTATGCAACCCCAAGGCGACGATAACCTTGGCCCTTCTCACCCCGTTTTCCCTCAGGAAGGCCAGGAGGGGCGGCAGGAGGGCCCTTGCATAGGGGGGCCGGGTGTCGTCGTCCACTACTATGGCGACTTCTTCCCTCCCCCCTACGACCTCCCTAAGGGGAGGGGTATCCAGGGGATGTTCTACGGCCTCCATCAGGGCCTTCTCGGGGTCCACCTTGAGCCCATCCCCCGGAAGAAGGACATCTGGCTCGTCCCGCAGGGGGAGCTGTACGCTCCCCCTCCCGTAAGGAACATCCAGCACGACCCTACGCGCTCCGGTAGAGCTTCGTGAGCACGAACTCATCGTGGCGGAGTACCTCGGCCGCCGTCAGGCGTCCGTTGACGGTGCGGACGAGCACCTCCATAAGCTTGTCGGCAGCCTCGTCCAGGGAGAGCTTGAGCTTCAGCATATCCGAGAGGTCCACATCTATGTGCTCGGACATGGTCCGCACGGTTACGGGATTGGCGCAGAGCTTGATTACCGGCACTATCGGGTTCCCGACCACGTTCCCCTGGCCCGTGGCGAAGAAGTGCACAACCGAGCCTGCGGCAGCACAGAGGGTTACCATCTCCGCTGCAGCGCTTGAGGAATCCATAAAGTGCAGCCCCGGCCCCTTGGGCTCCTCAGCAGGGGCCAACACCGACTGTACCTTGTTCCTCCCTATCTTCTGGATGTTCCCTAAGGCCTTCTCCTCTATGGTGGAGAGGCCTCCCCTTATGTTGCCCTGCGTGGGCTGGGAGCCCAGTAGGTCCACACCCTGGGACTTTATGAACTCCTGGTAGCTCCTGAAGGCCCTCATGAACTCCTCAGCCACCTCGGGGGTCGCCGCCTGGGAGGCGACTATGTCCTCAGCCCCCGTTATCTCGCTGGTCTCGCCGAAGATGGCCGTGGCCCCGGCATCCACGAGCCTCTCCAACACCCTTCCCACGGCTGGGTTGGAAGCCAGGCCTAGCGTGGTGTCGGACTCTCCGCACTTGGCGCTCACGACGAGCTCTCCGAGTTCGAAGGGCTCCCGCTTAAGTTCCGACGCCCACTGGACGAACTGGACCGCACGGCGTGCGGCCGCCTCTACGGTCTTAAGGTCCCCCGAGCGCTCTATGCTGAAGCCTTCGACGGGCTTTCCCGTCTCGGCTATGCCCTGCACTATCCTTTCGGTCCAGTTCGGCTCTATGCCGATCACTATCGCTGCCGCGACGTTAGGGTTTCTGCCGGTACCTATGAGCGTCCGGAAGGTCAGCTCTAAGTCCTCCCCGAACTGGAGCCTCCCGTATGGATGCGGGATGGCCATCGTGCCCCTTACGAGGTGCGCCACGCCCTCCGCTGCAGCATTGGAGAGGTCGTCCACAGGTATTATCACCACATGGTTGCGAACGCCTATCCGTCCGTTCTCCCTGCGGTAGCCCATCAGCTTCAAGTTTTCCTTCCTCATCTTCACCACCTCATGCTTTTTATGTTGTGGATGTGGACATGGGAACCCTTGGCTATTGACTTCGTGGCACGGCCTATGGGACGGCCGTACTTTATGACCTCCTCGCCCTCGGGGATGTCACGCATTGCGACCTTATGCCCGAGGGGGATGTCCTCCGTCACCTTGACCGTGCCGATATATCGGCCTTCGAGGGTCACGGCCCGCGCCTCGGTCCCAGCCTTCAGGTCCACCACGGCCACACCGACGTCGTCCTCGGGTTCGTGCATCAATATGCTGTGTTCCATCTCCACCTCCTGCTTAGAGAGTTTACCCTATCTTTTCCCGACTATCTCGGAGGCCTTCCGGTAGGTGTTCTTCAGGAAACCTTCAGGGTCCTTCTCGGGAAGTGGAAGTTCCACACAGGCCCAGCCGTCGTAGCCTACGGCCCTTATGGCCTCCATAACCGCCTCCCAGTCCACCTCGCCCTCCGCAAGCTGCAGAACCTCCTTCTCCCTGGCGTCCTTGAGATGTATCCTGAGTATCCTCCTCCCCAGGTCCCTCAGCCAATCCTGGGGATGCCCCAGCCCCGTGTAGATCACGTTCCCCACGTCGAAGTACATCCCCACCCAGGGGCTGTCCACATC
>Ga0209410_1001681_pt1 | contig 10755 bp, 12 predicted proteins | sample Mar14436cmmetaG_FD_184135 | JGI IMG/M metagenome (GOLD analysis project Ga0209410, IMG submission 184135) | Marine hydrothermal vent microbial communities from Guaymas Basin, Gulf of California to study Microbial Dark Matter (Phase II) - Marker... ... | reverse complement strand
ACTTTTTACTTCCCTTTGCTATATAATTATAAAGAAAAAATTCCTACCATGAAAATCGAGACCGGAAAAGAATAATGATCTCTCAAAGAAAAAAATATGTGAACAGTTTGGATATACTTCTTATTTGGGAGGATATCAGAACTATTTGGATATGAGTGAGTTATACCCAATTGACTTCGAGGAACAAAATGGAGGGAAACCATGAATCCTATTAGAAGTTTAGAAGAAGTAAGAGAGAATTGGGATATATTCGAAGGCAAATGGAGATCGCTTTATGCCTTTTTCCTTTATACAAATGAGGATAGAAATATCGCTCGTTATATAAGAGAATACTTTCATGAGTTAGACAGACTTTCAGGAAATGAGGTTTTAATTTTCCTTATAGATAAACCACCTAAAACATGGGAGGAAGAAGCAAAAATACGAGACTATTGGAGAGAATTTACCTTTAGAACTCGAGTTTGGGAAGGTTTTAAAGAAGTTATACCTTATGATAGGTCAAGAGCTTATGAGATCGCTAAATTTTTTGGAATTCGTCCGAGACTCATTCCTTGTATTGTTTTCTTCCGCAATATTAATGAGAGAGAAATATTATTCTATCCATTAGATAATTCATGGTCTGATAAAAGATTAATTAATGAATTCCGAGAACTTTTTTCTGCTGTACGAGAGGGATGTGAAAATATAGGTGATGATAATGAAAGAAAAGAACAAATTTGGAGAAATTTGGGGAGATTTATTAGAAGAAGAGGCAGAGAACAAAGAATAGTCAATTTCATAACTCATCCCTTAGCAAGGAGTGTTAGAGATGTATTTAGAATATTATTTAGATTGTTATAGTGCCTCTTTGTTAACAGCGTATAACAAGAGGGTATTTGATTCGGACTTTCAGCCCTCACCCAAATCGCCTTCAGCAACTTCAGATACCTGCCAACCGTTGTCCAAAATTGCTAAGAAATCTTTATGGGAAATTTAATATCAAGGGATTATAAAGGAGTAAAATAATGGGTAACTGGGCGAAAATAGTAATCGGTGATAGTAGAAAAATGACAGAAATCAAAAACAACAGTATAGATTTAGTTGTCACATCTCCTCCTTATTGGCATATTAAAGATTATGGAGTTCCTGGGCAGATTGGTTATGGACAAAGCTTACATGAATATTTGAAAGATTTATATAGAGTTTGGAAGGAATGTTACCGTGTCCTTAAACCTGGACGGAGGTTATGTATAAACATAGGCGATCAATTCGCACGTTCTATAATTTACGGTAGATACAAAGTTATACCTCTGCATGCTGAGTTTATAGCTCAATGTGAGGACATTGGTTTTGATTATATGGGTTCAATAATCTGGCAAAAGAAAACTACGATGAACACAACTGGCGGAGCGAATGTAATGGGCTCATATCCCTATCCTCCAAATGGAATGATTGAAATTGACTATGAATTTATACTTATTTTTAAAAAACCAGGAAAAAGTGAAAAAATCCCAAAGGAAATCAAAGAGAAATCAAAATTAACAAAAGAGGAGTGGAAAGAATACTTCTACGGACATTGGTATTTTGGTGGAGCAAAGCAGATAGAACATGAAGCTATGTTCCCTGAAGAACTACCAAAAAGACTAATAAAGATGTATACATTCATAGGTGATACAATTCTTGATCCTTTCCTTGGAAGCGGAACCACAGTAAAAGAGGCTTTAAATCTGCGAAGAAATGCAATAGGTTATGAAATAAATGAAAAGTTTTTAGAAATAATAAAAGAAAAACTTGGACTAAAACAAAGCTTATTACCATTCAGTGAAAACATTCAGATAATAAAACGTCAAACACCAATAAAAGTGGATAAAATTAGCTATGTTCCAAAGATTAAAGATGCTAAGCCCAAAATAGATCCTAAAAAATTTAATTTCAAAAAAGATAGACTTTACAGAGTTATTGATATTATAGACGAGCAGACTATTAAATTAGATACTGGTTTACTCGTCAAGTTTTTGGGTGTTAAAGTAATTAATAAAGAAAAAGCATTAGAATATTTGCATAATCGTATTTTGAAAAAAGAAGTTTATCTTAAGTTTGATAATGGATCTGTCTTAGATAAGAATACAGTGAGCGCTTATATTTATTTAAAAAATAAAATTTTTGTGAATGCCTATTTAATAAAATCTGGAATAGCTGAGGCAGATACAACAAAGGATTATAAATACAAAGCAAAATTTATTGAATTAGAAAAAAGGTGAAATAATGGCAAAAGAATGGATATTAAATATAGCAACAAACAGATGGGGATTGAATAAGAAAGATAATGTTGGACCAGTATCTCAATGGATACGAGAATGTAGTCCAAAAACAATTGAAGATTGGGAAGACTTTTATTACAAAAAGCTTGGTGATTTTCTCAAAAGCAAAGGTATTTCCTTGACCCCCAAAGAGTATATTGAAGATTTGGGTAGAAAATTATATATAAAAATTACAGAAGTTATTCAGGCAGAAATTGAGGAAGTGACTGAAGAAGACTGTATCCAGTATATTTACAATCTTGTAATTAACAGAACCTATGGTGGCTATTTAACGGAAATAAAAACAATATATGGGAAATTACAGAAAGATTTGGGTGTTGAGATAAAACCTGCTCCTGATGAGTGGGATAGGCTTTACAATGTGGACTTTTATATTCAGATTGGAAATAAATATATTGGTTTACAAATAAAACCTATAACCTATGAACAAACTCCAGAGATTTACAGATGGAAGGAATGGCTTGGCAGGACACATAAGAAATTTGAAGAAAATTTTGGTGGAAAAGTATTTATTGTATTTTCAATTAAAAAAGACAACAAAAAAGAAATTTATAATTCAGAAGTGATTGAAGATATAAAAAAAGAAATAAAAAAGCTTAAAGAAGAATAAAATGGGACTTTGGGTAACTTTCTGTTTGCTTCGGTGCTTTTGCACTTAGACAACAGGCGGATATGTGACTCGCACACGCTCACCCAAATTTCGTAAGACGAAATTTCATATATCCCAGAACGGTATATGAAATTGGCCCTTTTGCCTTTAAAAATGATAATAAATGAAAGAACTAAATAAAATGAGCACAAGAATCTCAAAAGCAAATCCTTGGAAGTTTTTTGCTTTAGCTCTTGGCATTTCATGGTTTTTCTGGATATGGGTTATATTGTTGGGCTGGAATGTCTTTACATTTCCAGCAATAATTCTTGGTGCCCTTGGATTGTTCGGTCCTGCAATTGCGGAAATTATCCTAATCTCTCGCACTCACGATAAAGAACAATGGCGAGATTACTGGCAGCGTGTATTTGACATCAGACGGATTAGTAAAAGCAGAAATTCGAATTTATTGAGAGCTACGGCAGAAAAAGGAACTATACTGCGAATTTTAGAAAGCTTGATCAAATGAGCAAGAGTAAATTTAAAGAAGGATAGATATGAATAAAAAATCTTTTGTCTAGTGTTTGGGACTTTGTAGTTGGGTTGCAACTTTGCCCTTTTTGTTATATAACAGCAGATGAAAGGGAAATTAAGATTTCCCTAAATTGCCTTCGGCAACGTCATATATCCACCAACCGTTATACTGAAACAATAAGAGAAGCTCACTTCTTCATAAATACCAAAAAATTTCCAGCCTCAAACTTCGGCTTATCAATATCTTCTTTCCTGAATCTCTATTGATTAGTAATTTTTACAATGGGGATTTTGCCCTTTTTTGCCATTTTGATAGCTGTTTCAAACTAGAAGTTTCAAAGTAGAAGGAGAATAAAAAGAAATATTTTAATTTTTTAATTTTCTTTTTAACAATTTTATTAAAGGGAACCGAATTCTTTGTTTTGAAAGTTAATCTATTGGTCACTTTATTTAATTCCACTCAACTTTTTCAATTTTAGAATTGAGTTTTTTTATTGAATTGTATAATACTTGAAATTCTTTTTTAACTTTTACTTTTTGCTTTTCGTCTTGAATTAATTTAAAACTTTCAAATAATTTTTTTGGGCTTCCGATATATATGCCCTTTTTCCAAAAATCAATTAAAGTTTTTACTATCTTTAGTAAAATTTTAGGTCGTGATCTTGCAATTTCTTCTATTATTTTTTCTGTCGCTACGAGCCATACAATACCCTGATATTGAAAAGCCTCTTTCCTTTTCAAAAATTTAGAAATATTATTTAACATTTTTTGATACCATTTAATACAAATTTCTGGTTTATCTTTGATCCAATCACTAATAATTTTTTCAATGCTAATATAAATATCTTTTTGATAAGGTTGTTTTAAAATTAAATCAATATAAGGTTTTATTGTTTCAAATTCATTTCTATTTTCATTTAAAATTTTCCATAAATACCGTGCAATATTTGCTTGTAATTTTTTATATTTTTCGTCTTTATTAATTATTATTTCTTTTAGTTTTTTTTCCAGCTTTTTTGCTTTTTGCATTAAATTTTATATTCTGGTTTTTATAATGTCTCTGCCGGAAAATTCCAAAATAAATAAACAAACTTGCTGATTCATCTATAATTTTTAAAGCATCTAAAACTTTTTCTGCTTCTTTAGTATTTAAATCTTTATAATAATAAAAAACATGACACAACCATTTAGCAATAGCTTTATAATTTGGATTTCTTTCGACAAGATCTACTAAATCAAATACTGATTTGTGAAACTTTTTATATTTTCCTCTCCGTGGTCTTTCTCCCCAACCTTCAAGCCATTGACGTCTTGCCGAGATTTCGATTAGAGGGATAATAGCTTGTAATTTAACATAAAGATTTTTATGAGATAAAAGTTTTTTAGTATAATTTAAAGCTTTCTCAATATAATCTTTTTGAAAAGCAAGTTTTTGAACTACCCAAGCAAGACGACCTAATACAGTAGTAATAATATACGGATCTTCTCCATTGACTATTCGCTGATGATAATTGATTTCTGGATCACCTTTATATTTTTCTGGAGGAGCTGGATCTGGATCATCTATAAATTTATCAATTAACCAAATTACATCTTCATATCTTCTTTTTTCTGCTAACCAATTACCAAGTTCAACCATCTCTTTACGGACAAAATTATCTTTAAATAATTGATGAGGTTTTTTATTTTCTAAAAATTGTTTGAGAGCTTCAAACAATTTTTCTTTTTGCTCATCACCAAGCTTTTGAAGGGGGTAAAACCATTTTTCAAATAATTTTTTATATTGTTCGTTAGAAGAATCTATTTTCTTTTTATCAAAAGAGAGTAAAAAATTTCTATCATAAAGAATTTCATGGTAAAATTCTCTGGTTTTTGTTTTTCTTTGAAGCCAAATTTCATCAATGTTTTGATAATTAAGTAGGTCTTTATAGGAATAAGTTAAAGCTTCGATAAAATCATTTGTATCCCCAAAAGGATATTTGTTTATTAACAGTAAAATCTTTTTATTTGCTTCTATTTCTTCTAATTGTTTGTTCGCAGTTTCTATATTTGGTGCAATATTTTGATAGATAGTGCCGGCTGGATTAATACTTTGTATTAGACTTCCGGAAAATGCCAATACTATTCTATTTTTCTTTTCTTCAGAAATACCTATTACTTTAAACTTACCCACTCCTTCAATCTCAAAATCTTTCCTATTCTGTTTTATTGTTTCAATAATTTTTTTTGCAATTTTTTCTTCCTCTCCTCTTTTTATTTTTAATTGCCAAGGATATTCTAATAAATAAACCCCTTTTAAAGTTTCCTCTTTTATTAATTTATCTAATGCTTTTTGTAATCTTTTACTACTATATTCACGGCTTTTTAATTTTTCTAATTCTTTTCTCTCCCATACCTCTTTCACCTCAACAGCGATCTTTGGTTGAATTAAAAAATAATCAGGTGCTTTTTGTTGACTATTTTTATCAGGACATTCAATATCAACTCTTTTTGCTTTTAAGTTTAAATAAAATAAATAAAATTTAGTAAATGGGATAATATATTCATTTTCTTTTTTGTACTGTTGACAAATAATCTTAATTTTCATAATTAAGTTTCTTTAAATTGATCTTTTGTTGAATTATACTTCACTCTAAATTCATTTAGAGATTGTTTGTCAATAAAATGTAAATTCCTAATTCCTATACATGCGGATCTTATATATTCTTGTGCATTTCCTAAAAATTCGCCATTGGTTACTACATAAAAACCATCTAATTGATACTCTTTTCCATCAACTCTAATTGTTTTCCCAAAAGCAATTGCTAACTGACCGATAATTTCTTTTAATTTATTTGTAGGTTTTCCAGTGCACTTAATATTACCGGTTTTTATTTAAATTCCATATGCCCGTAATTTACCAAAAAGATCTAATTTAAGTACTATTAAATCCAGACCAAATTCATTAGAACCATGTACATCTATTATTCTTTCTTCTGGAGTTTTATTTGCTTCTAATATTGATTTGATTTCTTCTCTTAATTCGTCTTCTTTACTCATTTTTGATATTAAAATAATTCTTTTTCTCTACTTTCTTTTTTGAGTTAGTGAGATTTTTAGAGATTTTAGCAAGTTTTTGATGAAGAGGATTTTCGGGATCTAATTTTAGAATTCCTATATGTTTCATTATTTATAAACAATTATTACTTTTAATATTTAGCCAATTTTTTAATAAATAAATTTTTTCTTTCATAAATATTTTAAAATTATACAAAATAATACAAAAAACTTCAATAAATTTGAAAAGAAAATAGATAAAATAATTTCTTGTTTTTGGTTTGCCAAACACAGGCTGTTAAAGTTACTGTAAAGCCAAGCATCTGAAGAGATTTATTAATAAAAACAGGCCTAAGTGTAGGCATTGGAAACCGAAGGGCTGAAGTCCGAGCACCGAAACTGCAGGGTAAGGTTCATTCATTAATTAGTTTACCTATGAAGTTGAGTATCTACCATTCCTTTTTCTTGTCTTTATCAATTCAAAAGCAGAGAAAGAGTATTTTGCATAAGCCTTTAAGTAAGAGAGCTATTTTGATAATTTTTTAAACTCATTCAAGGTTATTTTTCAAAATGTCCTTTTAACTTATTCACACAAGGGGGATCAAGAAGAACGAAAATCTTTTTCTTTTGTTCTGGATTGATAATAAAACTTATTACATCTACTTCCAAAATAAAAATTTTTTAAATAAACTTGACCTTTTGATTTATCCTTGCTAAAAATTATATTATAATGTTAAACAATATTACTTTTGTGTGGTAAGCGTAAATAGAATTAAACCCACGATGGAAGTTTTCTTTAATATGATAGCTAAAATATTTAAAATAGAAAAGAATCTACACTTTATAAAATAGCAAAGGAACAAAGTTAAACACGAGTTCCTTACAACCCAAAAATGATAAAGAAGGTAAAAATAATTTCTGGAGGAAGATGGAATCCAAAGAAAAAGTACAGGAAAGTTCTTTATAGTGAAGGGATAATTTCAAAACTTCAAAATTCCTTTGCTGAGAAGATCTTTATAGCCTCCTATTTTTACCTTATGCTATTACAAAAGGAATTTTTACTAAAGAAATATTTAGGAAAAACAATTAAATCTTATATGAGATACAACAGGGATTTTGCTTTTATTTTTTAAATAAAGAACTGAAGAATGTTGATAATAAAGACATAAAGAAATAATTTTATTACATGGTTGAGAAAGAAGTTTCAACACTTATTTTGAATGTCATTATAAATGCCTTGAAGTTTCACTATGAAAAAGTTTTAAAGAAAAAGTTTATTTATGAAGTGAAACGTCTCAGAAAAGATAAAAATTGCCAGTAGTTTAAGCAAATAAGAAATGAAAAAGATTTTGGATACTACTACAAGTATAAAACACAAAGCATTTTAATACTTATGTATTCTGGAAGGCTAAGGGTTGGAGAAGTAATAAGGCTAAGGCCTGAAGACATAGACCCAGGTAGAAAACTGATTCACATTGAATCTTTGAGATATTCATTTGCCACTCATCTTCTGGAAAACGGGATTGATTTAAGGTATATTCAGGAACTTTTGGGTCACAAAAGTTCAAAGACCACAAAGGTCTATATTTATGTTAGTACGAGTTGTTTTTTATCCCAGGTTTTAAGTTAAATTTAAAAAAAACTAAAAATGAGGAAAAGATATAAAAATATTAAAAAGGAGGAAAATTATGAAAAAATGGCTTTGGGTATTGGTTGGAGTAATTATAATAGCAGTTGTCATCGGACTGTTTGTTCATCAAAAGAGAGCAAAACAGCCCGAGGTAATAAAGATTGGGGCTATTTTGCCGCTGACTGGGAATTTTGCTTTCTTTGGTGAAGAAATAAAAAGGTATTGAAATTGGTATCGAAAAAGTAAAAGTTATACATCTGATTTACGAGTAGTGGTATTATATGAAGACGATCAAAGCTTGTCTCCGGTAGCGACGGTGAACGCTGCAAATAAGCTGATAAAATCAGATAAAATAGATTGTGGAATAACGATGATAGTAGAAGAAAGTCGCCCAATAGCTCCTATCTTTAACAAGAACAAAATACCACTTTTAGTATTATGGGATAGTAACGAATTCATAAGATCAGCGGGAGAATACATTTTTAGTAATGGATTCTCTACAGAAAAAGCCGGAATTCTAATGGCACAGTTTGCTTATAATAATTTAAAAATTAAAAACATAGCGGTTGTCAAACATGTTGATCCGTGGGCAGAGATTATTAGCAAATCATTCAAACAAGAGTTTGAGAGACTTGGAGGAAATGTAATTTACGAGCAAAGTGTGTCACCTAGTGAAAAAGATTATAGGAAAATTATTACAGATTTAAAAAAGAAAAAGCCAGAAGGAATTTATTTTGCTTTAGTGCCACCTAATTCTGCTTTATTTTTAATTCAAGCCAGACAAATGGGATTATCTTCGATTTTTCTTACGGGAGACGCATTTATACCCGATGTAATTACAGCAGCTGGTAGTGCTTCTGAAGGGGTGTTTTTTACAAATATTTATACAGAAAAAAAAGAAGCTTCAGAAATAAAGGAATTGTATAAAAATAAATTTGGAAATGAACCTGTTAGATGTTACTATAGTATCTTTCGGGTATGATGGAATTCTGAAAATTATAAAAGCTTATTATTATGGAGGGGGAGATATATATAAAGGTTTAAAAATGTTATTTGGACCAACTAGATCAGCGGATAGAGTTGAGAAAATATTTAAAGTCGAAAATTCCCGGCCTTTAAAAATAAAGGAGGTGAGATGATGGGAACTTGTGGTTTGTATGTTATGAAAGGAAAAGTAACAATTAATAAACTTGATAAATATCATTTAATTATAGCACCTTCTTATACATGTAATTTAAGATGTAAACATTGTTATTTGCCTGACCACTCTCCACTACTATTAAAGAAAAAAAAATTTTTAAAAATTATAGATGAGTGGTCAGAAATCGTTAGAAGGGAAACCGGTCAAAGAGGTATTTTTCATTTAAAAGGTGGTGAACCTTTTGTTCTTCCTTATCTATGGGAAATTCTTGAATATATGATTTTCAAGGATAATTTGGAAGTCTATATTACAACCAATGGAACATTTGCTGATAAGCAGATCTTCGAAAAGTTAAAACTATTTTTGGTGATGCAAATGATAATTTAACTTTTATTGTTTCACTTGATGGATTTACACCTTCAACGGATATGTTTTTAAGAGGAGAGGTTCATTATCATAAGGCAAGAAACTTTATTTCAAATCTACGGGAGTATGGATTTAAGTTTCAAATAAACTATGTTGTTCATAAATATAATTTCCATGAAATGAACGATTTTGTAAAATGGGCAATAGAAGAGGGTGCTGCTCAAGTTAATTTTATTAAATTTATACCCAAAGGTTATGGCTGTGAAATAAAAAATTTTGAAATAAGTGAAAGTTTATATACTCAGCTAATTACTGACTTATATACCAATGGAAATGATAATATAAAGCAAATCTTAACCGGAAGCAATCCTTACATAAGACAAAAAGAACATGGGCGAATAGTTCGTAGGTGCGTTGCTGGATATAGGGGATTTATATATATAACTCCTGATGGGAGCGTTTATCCTTGTCCTGCTACAGTGTTTTCAGAAACTCTAGTAGGAAATGTATATCATGATACTTTAACCTAGGAAAAAATAAAATTCTTTTTTTATTTCGGATTAACAATGATATCTCCCTATATCTTCAAAGGAAAAATTTTTAAAGAGTAGATTTTACTTTTTGCTTATGTTTATTTATAATGCTAAAATAATAATAAATTAATCAGGCACAAAAGAAATTGAATTTATAATAGAAATTTTTTGAAAATAATATAATTTATTTGCTATAGCTAATACAATAAACAATCAATAAAATAAAAACTTTTAATAATCTAAATATTGGATCAATCAAGATAAGGCTAATATAAACAACTATATCTTACTACAAATAGTGTAGCAGATAAAGTACTCATTCTAACATCTAAGCTCAATAGCGGTAGTGTTGTCGATCCATAGAAGCAAATTGTTAAAAATTTAATACACTTCTTTTCGGTGTCCTATCTTTAAAATGTGTATCTCTTTTTTCTTCCAATCTACATTAAAAAGTACTCTATAGTTCCCTATCCTTAATCTATAATCCGCTAAAGGGTGATTTGTTAAATGTTTAATTTGTGAAATATTTGGGAAATTTTTAAGCTCTTCAATTTCTTCCTTTATTTTTTCTAAATTTTTCCGATTGATTCTTTTCAAATCTTTAACAACGCTTTTAGCATAAATTA
>Ga0209410_1001679_pt1 | contig 10758 bp, 9 predicted proteins | sample Mar14436cmmetaG_FD_184135 | JGI IMG/M metagenome (GOLD analysis project Ga0209410, IMG submission 184135) | Marine hydrothermal vent microbial communities from Guaymas Basin, Gulf of California to study Microbial Dark Matter (Phase II) - Marker... ... | reverse complement strand
CCTAGTCGCGGCCGGATGGAGAATAGATGAAGTTGCGGCTCTCTCCATAACTCTCTCAATTCTATCGAGTAGAGGCGGTAAAGCCCCGTTAAGGGACGTCTTAGAGGTCTTGGAGACGAAGTTCCCTAAATGGAAGGCTGAAACCTATCTTGAAAGAGCGATTAGAAGAGGATACATCGAGAGACTTGAAGACGATGTATTAACCATAGGATGGAGAACAAAAGTAGAAATCGAGCAAAAGGCTCTACTGAAAGCGGTCCTAGAAGCACGTGAAGAAAAAGAAATAAGATCGGATTAGAATCTTATAGATGCGGCGTGCGGCCCACAGCTAGGCGGGGATGATGTCTCACCCCTGCTGGCTGAGGTTGATGAAACTCTCGATCTCTGACCCGTTCTAAACCTCTAGAATCGGTTGATAGATCTTTTCGAGAATCCCGAAGATCATATTCCGAGATTCTCCGATCGGATTCCCTGATATTCTAATCACTCTAACATATTCTCCAAGTATTTTCAGATTTTTCTAGAATAGGAAGAGCTAAAAATCCTTATCCACCTTAATTGTCGGTGGCTGGACATGATTAGTGTTAAATGTGGTCTTAAGGTCATTCTCCTACTAACCGTAAACATAACCTTGATCGCAATCCTAATAATAGCTGGATTCATGATCTAAAAAGCAGATACCGCTTTCCCACTTATACACTTATTTTTCCTGTTTTCCCGGCTTCAAGCTTCTCCAATTTGAGGGCGCCGTCAGTATACGGATGATCTTAAGAGTAATTTCTTTTAGCAACTTAAGTCTTAATCTCCTTATGGATTCGGAGCGGGCTGAGGGAGAGCGATACTTTCGGAGAATCCTTGAATTGATAGATAAGCATCATAAGCTGTTCAAACACGTAATCCCCTTAATAGCGAGTGAGAATGTTCCAAGTCCAGCTGTCCGAGAAGCTCTCGCATGCGACTTTGGAAACAGATATGCTGAAGGATGGCCTGGAGAGAGGCTTTACGCTGGATGTGAATATGTTGATGAGGTTGAGACCATAGCTCTAGAGCTCGCGAAAAAAGTCTATGAAGCGGAGTTTGCAGATGTAAGACCGATCTCTGGAGTCATGGCGAACCTAGTAGCGTATACTGTCTTCACGGAGCCCGGAGATCTCATGATCGCCCTCCCAATTCCATATGGTGGACACATAAGTCACGGTAAGCAGAAATGGGGTGGAACAGCGGGGGTCGTTAGAGGTCTTAAAGTAGATCGATACGAGTTTGATGAAGAAAATTATGAGATAGATATCGATGCTACCAGGAGGAGGATTGAGAAGAAGGGGTTGAAGCCAAGATTATTCATGCTCGGCGCCAGCGTCTTCCTATTTCCACATCCTGTTAAAGAAATCGCGGAACTTGCAGCGGAATTTGATGCGAAGGTTGTCTACGATGCTGCTCATGTCGCCGGTTTAATCGCTGGAAAGACCTTCCAAGATCCATTAAGGGAGGCAGCTGATATGGTAACCCTCAGCACCCATAAAACGTTAGCAGGTCCACAGCATGGAATGGTTCTCTCATGGAATAAGTACGCTGAAGATATAAAGAGGGTGGTCTTCCCAGGTCTTCATTCAAATCACCATCTTCATGCAGTCGCAGGAGTCGCCATAGCCTTAGCAGAGGCTCTCGCGTTCTATCGGGAGTATGCCCGTAAGATCGTTGATAATGCTAAGGCTCTCGCTCAAGCTCTATATGAGCGTGGGATAAAGGTTCTCTACGAGCATAGAGGGTTTACGGAATCTCACACGATCATAGCTGATGTGAGCGAATATATGAATGGGTTGGAGGCTGAGAAGCTCCTTGAGAGAGCTAATATAATTCTAAACCGCAACCTGATACCTAAGGATTATAAGCTTAAAACTGACTATCGAGCTCCAAGTGGTATAAGGATTGGTGTTCAAGAGGTTACGAGGCTTGGAATGGATAAGAGCGAGATGATCGAGATAGCCGAACTGATAAAGAAGGTCTTAATAGATAAAAGATCTCCGGAGGAGGTCGCGAAAGAAGTTATAGAGCTTCGCAAGGACTTCCAGCACGTAAAATACGCCTTCACCTCGGCGACCGAGGCATATGAGCATATATTGATAAGGTGATGGGAAGATTTTAGAGGAAGGGTCCTTGCTAGGATGTTTGTGGAGAAGGGCTTAATGCCAAGCTCCTTCTATTATTATGTGAGGGGTTGACGATGGTAAGGATTGGACTAATAGGGAAAACGAATACGGGAAAGACCACCTTCTTCAACGCAGCAACCCTTGGAACGGCTGAAATCTCAACCTATCCATTCACAACCAAGCAGCCAAACTACGGAGTCGGATACGTCCTAACACCATGCGTCTGTAAAGAGTTTGGCGTTAAAGATAATCCTAGAAACTCTAAGTGTATCAATGGCTGGAGACATATCCCAATAGAGCTGATAGACTTACCTGGTCTTATCAAGGGTGCCTGGGCCGGAAAAGGTCTTGGAAACCAATTTCTCTCAGTTGCCTCACAATCAGACGCACTCCTACACGTCGTTGATGCGAGTGGAAGTGTCGATGAAGAGGGTAGATTGACCGAGCCTGGAACTGGAGATCCTCTTGCAGACTACTATGACATCGAAGAGGAGCTCATAATGTGGTTCATGAAGCTCATAGATCGATCGACCGATAGGATAATTAGGTCTTTGAGGAAGGGAAAGGAGCTCCCGGAGGCCATGGAAGAGGTCTTGATGGGAGTTAAGGTGAATAGAGAGCATATAAGGCAGGCCTTGATCCAGAGCAATCTTGAGAAGAAGGATTTCGAAAATTGGACTCCCATGGATGATAAGAGGTTTGCAGCGGCTTTAAGGGAGGTCTCCAAACCCACCTTAATCGTGGCGAATAAGATGGATCTAGATACAGCCCCCGAGAACTTTAAGAGGCTTAGAGATCAGCTCACAGACAAGATAGTGGTTCCATGTAGCGCCGAAGCCGAGTTAATCCTGAGAAGGGCTGAGCAGAAGAAGTTGATAAGATATATTCCAGGAGAAGAAGAGTTTGAGATAATAGATGATTCTAGATTGACGGAGAGACAGAGATGGGCGCTGGATTTCATTAGGAGAAGAATTTTAGACGAGTATATGAGAACCGGGGTCCAATTCGCATTAAACGTCGCCGTCTTCAAGCTACTTAAGATGAATGCCGTCTACCCCGTCTATGATATCCAGAAGTTATCCGATAGACATGGAAATGTTCTTCCAGATGTTTATCTGATGCCCGATGGGGCGGATGTCAGGGAACTTGCCCAGGTGATTCACAGTGAGCTTGCTAAAGGTCTTCTCTACGCAATCGATGCGAGAACAGGTCTCAGGCTTCCCGCGAATTATAAGCTAAAGGATCGTGACGTCTTATCGGTGGTTTCTACGACGAAGAGAGGCTAATCCTCAACCGGAACCATGAAATATGATACATAGTTTTCTTCATCTCTCTTCTTGAAATCTATCTTAACCCGCATCCCCCTCCTTAATCTCTTAAAGTCGTCGCAGAGGATCCAAGCTAAGATGTTGAATCCGTCATCCAGTCTCGCTATGCCGAGGACGTAATCCGGATACTTTTGATAGCTTTCAGGTTTAACTTTAACAACCGTGTATGTTAATAGTCTCCCATAACCGTTCACTTCAATCCATTCCATATCACTCGATCCACAATTCGGACAATTCGCTTGAGGAGGGAAATATTTCTCCCCACATCTCTTGCACTTAGTCGCTAGGAGCTTTCCCTCATCTAAGGCCTCAAAGAAACGTTTAATCCCTGAGACCGGTATCCTGTACCTTAACTTCAGCTCCCTGACATCGATCCAGATCGGCTTCCCCGTCTTCTTATCTTCCTCGATCGGTAAGCACTTTTTCTCAGACTCATCCATCATAACATTTAGACGGTATAGCTCAATTTATGAATATTCATTGAAAACATTTTTCATAATCCCATAAATAATATCGCTGGCAATGCGGAAGACGCCTCTTGCGGTGGCGATGATATCGCTTCTATGCTTAGCTACATTAACGATTAGAGAGATTCCAGTATTAGATGAACCAATAAGATTTAAGAGGCTTTTGGTGAAGTTCGGCAGAGGAGTCGACCTAACACCATTTCTCGGAGACCTTGAGATAAGCGGAGTCGCCGGCCATCTAGCATCCGTGAAAATCCCTGAAGACCTGTTAGAGAAGCTGATTAAAGATGGAACGATAAAATCCGTTTGGAAGCCTAGAAAATATCGTCTAATGCTTGATGTCAGCGTCCCCGAAGTTCATGCACCGGAGATTTGGGAGGGTTTTAGAGATGTGATAAGGGAGCAGGTCAACGGATCAGGAGTCGTAATAGGGATCATAGATACGGGAATAGATTATAGGCATCCTGATTTCTGGTTTCCTAATGGATCAACGAAGATTCTAAGTATCTGGGATCAAACAATAGATGGAAAGCCTCCGAGAGGATTCAGGTATGGGTATGAGTGCTTGAGATGGGAGATAGAGGCTGGAAAGTGTCCGGAGAGGGATGAGGTAGGTCATGGGACTCACGTAGCCTCGATAGCCGCTGGAGCAGGTCTTGCATCATATAAAGGAGTTGCGCCTGGAGCCTATCTGATAGTTGTTAAGACAGGTTATCCTGTATGCGGGGGGCTTAAATGGTTTATGGATGAGGATAAGATACTCGACGGGATCTCCTATATCGTTGAGAAGGCGAAGGAACTGGGGTTGAGACCTATAATAAATCTAAGCCTTGGATCGGATAATGGAGGCCATGATGGGCATAGCCCTCTTGAAGAGGCCATAGACGAACTCACAGATCAGGGTGTGATCTTCGTCGCGGCCGCCGGTAACTCGGCTTCCGACCAAATACACTCGATGGGAAATCTAGCGGCCAGCGGTGAGGTTGAGGTTAAGTGGGTTCTTCAGCCAACTACGAAGGAGTTCGACCTCTCCTATGTCGTCGAGCCCGATGACGAGATTAGATTTAGGCTTAAAACGCCTTATGGAATTATTGAGGGAAGAGAGGTTGAGAACTATAGAATTGGAAACTTGGTCATTAACATCACTCTAAATTCCTATGATTCTGGAAGAGATTGGGAGATAACCGTGAGAAGTGTTGAAGGAGATCTTTCGACCCATGGATGGGCGATGATCATCGAACCTATCAAGCTAAATGGAACTGCGATCTGGCATAGCTGGATAAGCAGTGATACATGTTCCCTCTCAAGGGAGAGATTCATAGCTGGAGAAGGATACAACATAACTAAGAGCTATACGGTCACGGTTCCAGCAACTGCGAAGAAGGCGATAGCGGTCGGAGGATATGTCTCGAAGAATTCATGGTATGTGGATGGGAAGTTGGTCTCAACCGGCCTTGAGCTGGGAAGACTCCTACGCTTTAGCGGGAGAGGACCTAGTAGAGATGGGAGGATAAAGCCTGATCTGACTGCACCTGGTTCCGTGATAGTCGCGGCCAAGCCGATCGAGAATCTCTCGCCGAACATGAATTTCAGCGACTATTATACCGCTAGACATGGAACTAGTATGGCGGCTCCGCATGTCGCTGGAGTGATAGCCTTGATGCTCCAACTCTTCCCAAACGCTTCATTCGATCAAATTTACGATGCCTTAACTTACTCAGCTCGATGGGAGGATTATATGGGTGAGAGACCGTCAAATGATTGGGGTTGGGGAAAACTCGATGCGAGAACAATCTATAAGCTCAGGGTCGAGGTTTCAGGGCTACCTGAAAACCTGTTTGCAGGGATCTTAATAGATGGTCTACGATTCAAGGTGTCTTCAAAGAATCCTCTGACGATACCGTTTCTCAACAATTCAGAGCATAGACTCATAGCTCAGAAAGAGATTCCAATAAGCAACTTAAGCATATATCGGTTAGAGGGTGATAACGAGTTCACCATAATCAAGTCCATGAATATAGTCTTAAAATATGATGCTTGGCATTACCTTGAAGTTAAGTCGCCATTTGGAAGAGCTGAGGGAAGTGGATGGTATAGGGAGGGTCAAGAAGCATGGTTCTTCGCTCCAAGATCTATAACCCCACCGATATATGATCTCCTCTTCAAACCTGTTTTGAGATTGAGCTATTGGATTACTGAAGACGGGAGAAGACTTTATCATCCTAAGATCTTGATGGATAAGCCTCACATAGTGACAGCGATCTATGCTCCTGATTATGGCATAATGATTTTCTCTTGGCTCGCTATAGCGGCGGGATTGTCTGCGATAACCATAATACTTAGAAGATATTATCGAAAGGTTCGGAGAGGGGTTTGAGGGAAGCAAAATATCTGGTCAAGGTTCATGAAGCTGAAAGGGCCTTAAGAGTCGATAAAGAGATTGAAGAGTCTGTTAAGGGAGCTCTTGGGAGGAAGATGATTAGAAAGATGAAGAGAGAATACGTTGAATGTCCATTAGCGAATAGGAAGGTCTCATTCCTAGAATGCTTTACATGCGTCTCCTTCATTAGAAGGATAAAGGGGGTTGTCCACTGCTCTGGTGAGGGCTTCGGACATAAGCGCTGATCAAAGGTCATAGTTAAATAGGATTATTAAAGTTGATGCTCCGATGCTTAGAGATAGTAAGCTGATGAAGGCCGTGAATAAGTTATTCTCTGGAAAGATGGTTCTCCTAGAGGCATCAATAATGTTCATGATTCTCGCTATAGGATTTCTCATCAGAATCTTTCCATTGAGATGGGGACTATATTTAACGGAGTTCGACCCATGGATGCAATACAAGGAATTTACATATATCGTTAAGAACGGTTGGGCGGGCTTCATAAAGTTCTTCTCGTGGCACGATACAACTTCATGGTATCCATTTGGGAGAAATGTAGGTAAAACAGCGTTTCCAGGTCTGCCATTCTTCGCCGCCTTCATCTATCACTCACTACATGGTCTTGGTATAGAATTGAATCCACTTGAGTTGGCCGCATTCATTCCACCGATGCTATCAATAATCGCTATAATCTTCGCGTATCTCCTAGGGAAGGAGCTTGGTGGAAAACCAGCAGGACTGTTTTCCGCATTTCTGTTGGCCTTAAGCAGAGCGCATGTCGAGAGAAGCCTGCTCGGATGGTTTGACGATGAGTGCATCGGAATCCCCTTGATGCTAATTGGAATCTGGGCATATATTCAGGCGATAAAGGATGAGAGATCTTGGAAGGAGTCTATAGCGTACTCGGTTATCTCAGGTTTCGCCTTGGGCTATCTCTCGGCGAGCTGGGGAGCGGCGAAATTCCCATTAACATATCTTCCCCTGATAACCGTGATCCTGGCTCTACTAGGCAGATATAGGAGAAGACTATTAACATCATTTGCAATAACATTTATCATCTATGCCACGATATCCATCATGGTTCCAAAGCTCGGAATAAGATACTTGTTCGAGACGACACTCCTTTCAGGATTTGCCGCGCTCATAATCCTAATCTCTTTCGAGCTCTCGCAAATACTTCCGGGAGGAAGGCATGTGAAGAGGCTTCCATACTACATCGTCGGCGCCGGAGTCGTTGGCTTAATCGCCCTAATAGTTCTTGGCCTTGCAAATCTCCCTGGATTGAAGTTCTTCAGCGTGGTCATCCCAACTCTTAGATCAAAGCTCCCGATAGTGATCTCAGTGGCGGAGAATCAGATCTCGACTTGGGCCATAATGTTCTCGGATGCGGGATTCCAGCTACTCCTAGCATTGCTTGGATTCTACTATGCCCTAAGACGGAGGATGGATGAGGATTTGATCTTAAGCGGATATGCTATACTGACGATATATTTCTCCTCGACGATGGTTAGGCTATCTACCATAATGGCTCCGATGGTCGCTATAATGGCTGGCTTCGGCGTGGCGGAGATCATAGGCGGTTTTTCGAGAAATCTTAAGCTCTTAACGCGGATGAAGGCTAGAGTCAAGCCCATAAGCCTTGAATACTACATCTTAACACCTCTCGTGATCGTCGGTCTACTCACCGTGAACTTCATTCCAAGCGCTTATGGATTCAGATATTCGATATCGGCGATAGACTCTGCATATACTCCTCAAACGATAGTCTCTGCAAGCACCCCGCTGAGAATGAAGCTCGATGCATGGCTTAAGGCTCTTGAATGGATGAGGAACAATCTCCCAGAGGATGCGGTTGTGGCGTGTTGGTGGGACTATGGATACTGGGTCACAGTCCTCGGCAATAAGACAAGCATAATTGATAACGCGACTCTAAACTCAACTCAAATAGGCGAGATAGCATATGCCTTCATGTCCAATGAAACCGTGGCCTATAAGGTCTTCAAGAAGCTCGGCGCAACCCATGTATTGGTCTTCGTCACCCATATCGTACGATCTCAAGTTGGCGGCGCAACGATAATGAGGCTCTGGACTTATGGCGATGAAGCCAAGTGGATCTGGATGCTTAGAATAGCGGATCAAGAGGGACATCACTTTAATGAGAGTGAATACATAACCGAACGTGGAGTACCGACCGAGAAATTCTGGTATGGAACGACCATAGGACAACTAATACCGTATAAGCCCACGACGACGGCGGGCGGCGTCAGATCTGATGTCTATCAACCTCCAAACCTAGAACACTTTAGACTAGTTTATCAATCGAGTCCGCCATACAGCAACTATGCATACGTCTATATCTATGAGATAGTTGATTAGCCTATGTAGAACGGTTCTCTAGCGGGTCTCCCCCTCTGTTTCTGAAGCATTTGCTCATATCCCTTCTGGACTTCTTCTAGGATCTTCCTATGCTTCTCTATCTCTTCGTCTAATTGTTCAAGATCTACCTTGAATCCCAAGCCCTTCGCTAAGACCGTTATCAGCATCTTCGCGGAGATAGGATCCGGGAAATAAGTTACAACTTCTGAGACTAGGATGCATGCGTGGCCTGTGTCCCTCATATAGAGCATGAGTAGATAGGAAGAGAGCTTATCGGCTGGAATGTTATCTAGGTTTGAGAGTATCCTGGCTCCGGAGTTTAGGAATCCCCTCATATCATCTGGATTAGATGAGGCAACAAAGACCGCTCTCTCACCAGTTATCCTAGAGCTTGATAGAAGATAGTAGTTCACCGCTCCGCGCTCAACTAAGAACTTGTGAAGTTTGCTGGCAATCAGATATCCACTTTCCTCATTCTCTATCGGAAAGTTTCTGGAGATGAATACAAGCTTTAAGTTACCATCCCTATGTAGATATAGGCTTATGCTTGGATGAGTAGCCAATCCTTCTTCAACTATGCTGACATGGGGAAAGTGGAGAGATTTAATCTCAGCTATCTTGACCGGTTTAAGGGTCTCAACTATATAATTTATGGCTATCAGGCCGGCCGCTCCCAAGCTCGGGGATGCCTCGATCACATGCGCTCCCCTTAGGTCGGCGTTTTCGCCAGCCTCAGTCAAGATTATCTTGACGTCATCTCGATCCACGATCTTTCCCAAGAGCTCTCAGCACCAATTATCTCGTAAAGCCGCTCGTATTAAAGCTATTTTCCACGAGCTCTCCTAAGCTCTAAGATCCTTTCCAAATACCTATGTTCGAGGGATATATTTGGGGGATGAGCAGATCTAACTTCTCCGCCGCAACTTGGACATTTATCGGATCTCAAGGTATATCTTCCACATTTTACGCATTTATGGATTAGAGTTCGCATCTTTATCCCATCACTAACTCCGCTTTTCCACCAGCCTCCCTAACAATCTCAATACACCGCTCAGCAACCTTCTCTAAAAGCTCTTTAGCCCTCGATTCCTCATCCGCTTCGACTCTGATCAAGTATCTTGGAGATCCTATTGCGGTTATTGAGATGTTCTCTCCTTTGCCAGCCACTTTTAGCCCCTCCTTTATTGCCTTCCTAATCACCTCAACCCCGTTTCCAGAGGCGACTGAGAGCTTGAGGGTGGCCTTTAAAGCTATCTTCTTGAGCTTTATCTCCTTCTTAATCAGCTCAAGTAGGAGTTCTGAGAGATTTTTATCTAGCTTCATCCAAGTAGGAAGCTTCCCAGAATCCAAGATATCCAGAAAGACATCGTATAGAGTTAGGTTGCGCTTAGCCGCGGGCTCGACTAACATGGAGTTTATCTCCTCAGGACTTCTCCCAGATCTCTCAGCGAGTAGATGTAAGACTCTCATGACCCTTTGAGTCCGCTTCCACTCCAATAGCTTTTGGGTGCGCTCCTTCTTCGAAACTCTTCTAAGAGAGATGTCAGCTTGCTTCGCGTCCACATTCATCCTCAAGACCTTGAAGACTTCTCTCTGCCTCTCCCTAAGATAATCCCTGATATTCCTGACCCATTTAAGGGAGATCTCAGAGATGTGGACGAACCCCTCCCAGCCCGGATACTCCACTAGATCGACATACACTCCATATCTCTCAACTCTCTTAACGACTCCTATCACGAGCTCCCCTATTTCAGGAGAATCTGACCGCACTAATTCAGCCATACCTATCTATCCTTAGAATTAGTTCACTATTTAAGAAACACATCTCAGGAATTCGTCAGTTAAACTTTTAACGAGCATTCATAGAGCTGCAGGCCAAGTCCTAATATTTAAGAGAACTACACCGAGGGTTATAATTAGCGCCGCAGCCACGGTTTTGCTTGAGAGGCGTTCCTTAAGGAGTATTAAGGCGAGGGCTGTTGAAAAGAGAGGCGTAGTTGAACCTAGCGGCGCGGCGATATTCGCTTGGGTCATATTCAATCCAACTAGATATATGGTGT
>Ga0209410_1001678_pt1 | contig 10760 bp, 8 predicted proteins | sample Mar14436cmmetaG_FD_184135 | JGI IMG/M metagenome (GOLD analysis project Ga0209410, IMG submission 184135) | Marine hydrothermal vent microbial communities from Guaymas Basin, Gulf of California to study Microbial Dark Matter (Phase II) - Marker... ... | reverse complement strand
CATCGTACCAGTGGCAGTCTTCACAGCCTCCAGCAGAGGAATCCCCCCACCTAAAACCATGGCTAGGGTTCGAGCGAACCTTGAAATATAGTAGTGAAGATAGAGCTGCCCAAAAAACGGTATCTTCAGCTTGGACTTATTCAAAAACAGGGCCCCTGACTCGGTTCTGCTGAGGTAAAAGGCTCCAATGATCACCAGCCCCACCCCCGCCATAATTATTACAAGGTTTTCCCTTATCCCTGTGGTAAAATGGACAAGGGCCAAAGTGAGGGCTGGCAATTTGGTGCCTGCCTCAAAGTATGTTCTGGCAAAGGTGGGGACCACATATGTCAACAAAAAGATCAGTGCAAACAGGGACACCATGGTCAAGATGACAGGATAGACAGATGCTGTCACCACCTTTTTTCGGATCTCCTCAACTTTTTTGAGGTACTGAATATGTCTTGACAAGGCCGAGGCAAGATTGCCACTCTTTTCACCTGCCCGTAAGGTAGCCACATAAAGACCCGAAAATATGTGCCGAAATCTAGAGAAAGCGGTTGAAAGGGCCTCACCCCCTGCCACATCATTACGGATCTCTTTTAGTATCTCTACGAAGTCAGCATTTCCGCCTTTTTCAATTATGGCATCAAGCGCCGAAACAATGGGTAGTCCCGCCTTCACCAAGACCAAAAATTCCTGATTGAATGTCAAGAAATCTTTGGTTTTGACCGGCCTTTTGATAGCACCGAACCTTAAGACCTCACTAACAGGCTCTGCCCTACTGATATCCAATACAAAGTTGCCTTCCCGCTCCAGCTCCTCCTTTAGAGCGGCCTTGCTGCTGGCAAAAAAACGCCTCTGGACCACCTTGCCCTCAGGTGTGGTCATTTTGCATCTATAACTTGGCATAACACCCTGATGGATATGCAAAAATCTTGCCGACTCGGTGTGATATCAATTACCCAGCATGAATGGCGAGGCCTTTGGCCAAGTAAAGTACAATAATATGTTTTTGACCCTTAGACAAGAAAAGCTTTTGCTAGGTGGTTGCCTTTTGGACTCTATAATAGTATTTTGACCAACTGCGAATTACCGCGAACTCAGAGGAAAAGCGTAACAATAAAGAAAACGATAAGATTCATCGCCATTGACTTGGGGCAATGGGATCTTCCCCTGCCCACATCTGAAACCGGTTCTTGCATAACCAGCATTTAGGAGCCAATAATGAAGCTATTTCATGAAAATAAAACCCCGAAAGTAGAAATTGGGGCCCGAATTGTGGCCTTGCAGGCTGCCTTGACTAGGGCCAACATTGATGCTGCAGTTATTGTTCAGAATGCGGATTTGTTTTATTTCACTGGAACTATCCAGAAAGGCTATTTACTAGTTCCGAGCCGAGGAAATCCCGTCTTTGCCGTGACCGGAGATCTTGACAGAGTAAAAGCAGAATCATCTATTGAGGCCATCGAACCCATTGCCAGCCTCAAGGAAATCCCTGCCATTTGCTATCGGATATTCCCTTCATCTCAGCCCCATACAATAGGCCTCGAGTTCGATGTCATTCCTGTGTCACTTTACAACCGCATCTGCTCAGTTTTCAAAAGCTCCCGTCCGGTGGACATCTCTCCCATCATACGAAATATCAGGATGGTAAAAAGCCCTTATGAGATAGATAAAATCAAAGGCTCAGCCACTATCTTTGCAGAGGCCATATCCCATTTACCCCAATTCCTTAAACCTGGAATGACAGAAGTAGCCCTTCAATCAGAGCTCATTCGACTGGGTAGGTATCGTTCCCATTTCGGGGCGCACCGAGTAAGGGGATTTAACCAGGAATCTTACTATGGACATGTGCTGGCTGGGCCCAGGGGGGCGGTGCCGTCCATGGTAAACAGTCCCACCGGGGGCCTGGGCTCAACCCCTGCCTTTGGTTACGGGGCAGGGCATTGGCCCATAGAGGAAAACTCTCCCATCCTCATTGACCTGTGCTTTGGAATCGATGGCTACCTTGCCGACCAAACCAGGACAGCAGTTATTGGTAAGCTGCCTTCTTCCCTCTTGTCAGCCTATGAAAAACTCTTGGTAGTCAAGAAAGAGATAGAGGAGTTGTTGCGTCCCGGGGCCATCTGTGAGGAGATCTATTTTCAAGCACTGGAGAAGGCCGAGGCACTGGACCTTGGGGAGAACTTTATGGGCCATGGTCCACGACGAGCTAGATTTATAGGCCACGGAATAGGCCTTGAAATGGATGAATGGCCTGTGATTGGCAAGGGATTTCGCTCGGCCCTGGCACCCGGTATGGTGCTTGCTCTGGAGCCAAAGCTCATCTTCCCTGGAATCGGAGCCATCGGCCTGGAAGACAATTACATAATCACAGAAAAGGGGTGTGAAAATATCACACCCCTGGATGAATCAATTATTGAAGTCTAGGACGCATGAGGTAGTTTGTATCGGTTTCTTATCTCAGGCCGTCCTCTTTCTTTGCCTCATCTTTTGTAAGCCCTCCAACCCTGGCATGTGGCCTACCAGAGTCTGTAACCACCAGTACAACCACGATCTCATCCGCCCACGGTGCATCCTCAACCCTTACTGGCATCGCATCAAAATGGGATCTCACAAAGGCGGCATCTTTATAATGAACAGGCACATCAATTACAGTGCCCGGGCCTCCCATTTTCTTGGCAGACGGAATTATGGCCTTACCACCGCCTACGGAGTCCCTGAAAGGTTTCCCCAACTTTGGATGCAAGATTGCAGCCGCATGTTCACGCTCTCCCTTCTCTCCCACTATGGCCGCCTTTCCGTAACTCTCGGCCTTTTCAGGGGCTATACCCAGGGCATCGACCGCCATCTTACCCAGAATACCTCCCAATTGTTCCCCGATATCCATTAAGGGCGTAAGATCTTCTACGTACTTGCCAGCAAAAGGATTCTTAATCACTGCTACTGCAGCAGCCCGCCTGCATGGAGGGGAGACTTCCTTGCCTCCCTCAGATCGCACATCCTCTACAATTGTCATGTACTTTCTAACTTCCATAGCGATTCCTCCTTCCCATCTCAGTGTGTTTGTACCCGATCAAATCAATTAGTACCTACTCCACCCAATGATCCCACAAGGTCCACCCTATCTTTTATAATTATGAGAGCCCCTAGGATAATACCTCTGGCAAGCAAACTCTCCGCTCTCTCTCTGCCCTGTGAAAGTCCCAGGGCTATCTTTTCCTCACTGATTCGCCCGACCTTGGTCACAACCATGGACCCGCGAATGTCAGTGTTGGCATCCATATCCTCGGCCAAGGATTGTTTCACTTCTGAATCCTCTACAAACGTGGCATTAGCTACCGCTGTAGCTGCTGCATCAGCATAAGCCGCCATTGTGGAAACTACAGTAACATGGCTAGCTATACCTTTGGTCAGACTTCTCCCCCCAAGACCACTGGTGGCAACACCCCAGGCAGGACGAGAGCCATCCAGCACAATGTCAAAGGGATATCCTTTGGATGAGTCAAGGGCCCCAATTCCAATTCGTGCCGAGTGTTCCTGAGCGAGTCTTATGGCAACATCTCCCCCGTTACTTACCACCACCTTTGTCATTCCCCGATCAAAGAGGAAGTCTGCCACTGCGTCTGCAATGGCTCCTGCCACCGCAGCCATTGGTGTAAGATCTTTATCACCCACCGCGCGCGAAGCAGAGACCATGCTGAGGACCACCTCATCCCTAACAGGCCCTGAGATATGATGCCACGGTACAGAAATGGAGTCCTTGCACCGCGCTACGCATTCAAGATGCTGAAATGACTCCTTTGCAGCCCGGACGCATTCCTCCACCTGTGGCACTTCACCTATTGATGCGGATATTACGAGCTGCATGGGACCGTACTCAGCCATCACCCTTCCCTTGTCCAGCAAATGTATCTGCCCTCCCCCATTACCCCTCATATTCAATCCACCACAGGGGCGGGGACCACTGCATCAAAGGGCTTCATGGCCTCCACGTGGCCACCCATCTCTTCGTAATCTTTGAGGGTCATGGTATATTCCACGGGGCAAATGGTGGCTGGAGTGGGGGTCCAATAAAAGGCTCCCTTTTTCACCTTCTCCACATCCACCAAGAAATTGATACCACCTCCTGGCAGTACAAAGGGCTGGGCGCCGCCAATGGTAAGGTTGGCTTTGGCAGAGTGTATTGCTTGGGTAAGCTTTATGGGGTGTCTGACGACGCCCGCCCTCGCACTGCCTCCTGCTCCGCCCATATATACAGCGGAAACACGCGAAGCCTCACAAGTGGATGAAATGGTCTCTAACACCTCCTGAGCAGCCTGGCTCAGCCCAATCTCTTTGAGCCTACCATCGGCCTGGACCTCAAACATTGCTCCCCTTGAGCCAGTGGTCTCTGTTATCAATATCTTCATTCCCGGCCACGCAATCCGCATATCGATCTTGGCTATTACGTCAACGGGATTCTCTATGGAGGTTCCCCCCCAGCCTTTGCCGTGATCGCCGAAATAGCGGCCAGGGGTACTCATTTTGAAGCGCAACTTCACTCCAGTGGGCCTTGCACAAGCAAAGCGACCTGCGGCATGTTCACTCATAAGGCTGGTAAGATGTGAATCCAATACTATCACCTCATCGGCAGCTCTCAAAAAAAGCGGGGCAAAAAGTCCCATGGTGGCGCTACCACATCCTACCCTCATTTTGGATGGAACCACGCCGTCTATTACTGGTGGCTCTCCCACTTGCAGTTCCAGTCTTGCACCGCCTTTCACCTTGACCTTGATGGCTTCTCTGTTTGCCGCATTCGCGATGGTCCTGGCAACTGTGATCCCACCCGGTCCTGTCAGCAGATTTACTCCGCCAATAGACAGCATCTTGGATCCATATTGCTCTGTTATGACCATCCCCACCTTGGTCTTTCCCACATATACGGGGGCTCCCTCCTCTCCCACAGGTAGATCAGTATCAATTTTTATTAGCAAGGAGCTGTAACTCAGAGGAGCTTCCGTGACCACTGTTACCACATCAACATCTTCACGTTTTCCGCTCACAATATACGGAGATGGCTTGCAGTCCGGGTAGGTAGTGCCAGCTCCTATGCCGGTTATGAGGGGTCTTTGTATTGTCTCTTCTGGCAGTGGACCTACAATATCCTTTACATCTTCGTATGTATGAAGCCTTGTAATTCTTCTTAGTTTGCCTTGATCATTTGTGTATCTGTGGCATGCTCCCAGTTTCCCAGGATTAATACTGCACTCAACAGGGCATGCATCACATCTTATTGCGCCTGCCAACGCCTTACCGCTCAGCTCAATCGCCCCTTGCTCACAAACTTTGGTGCAGGCACCGCACCCGGTGCATAGAGTCTCATCTACCACCGCCTTTTTCTGTGATAGGGACATTGCCCCTACGGGGCAATCCCTCACGCAGTAGCCGCAACCAATGCATTTGTCCGTATTAATTTGTATCATTCTTGTCCAAATTTCTCATTTGATCCGTGCGATCCCCAAGAATAGCACATGAAACAGGTCAAAGCCCTCAGACAGGAAAACGCTTTTGGCTCTTTTCCCAGTGCCTTGAGCCTTGTGCCTTACGCCTAACGCAGTTTCCATGCTACTCTGTCGCCTCTATGATTCAGGACCCCGAAGGGCCTCCATATTTGAAATTACCCCACCATCGGCTTCCTCTTTGGCGGTGGTGTATTTCTGCTCTTGTTTACCACCATCTTGCCGTCCACCATAACAATAGAAACTGCAGGATTATCTCCCGCCTCAATGGCCGCCAAGGCATCATCTCCCACAGATCCCATAGGAGCATCCATGACCACAAGATCGGCCTCTCGTCCCTCAGCGATGATTCCCCTGTTCAGCTTGTGAACTCTTGCGGTATTTCCGGTGGCCATACATACGGCCTCTTCAGGCCTTATGGGGGTGAGGGAGGCCAGAAGGTTCATCACCCGCAAGATACCCAGTGGGACCACCCCAGTACCTGATGGGGCATCATTTCCGATGATTACCCTGGACTTTGCTCCGGCATCCACGATCATCTTTCCCGTCTCCACCGCAACCTTGGGATTTCCACAGTGAGCAATCTCCAGGGCGAAGTCTGTTTCATATATAAGCTTTTTGGCCTCCTCAATTGGCACGGCCGTGGGCCCCCCATTCAGATGCGAAACAATATCGGGATTGGCCTTGATCACCATGTCTGCCGTAACCACGCTGCTCCCTGGAATGGAGGTGCCTCCAGTATGCATCATCACTGTCATTCCCACTTCCTTTGCCCATTGCACCATGGGGGCTGCCTCTTCGGCAGTTTTTACACTGCCCAAACCGATTTCTCCCACTGTGCGGACCCCTTCTCGGGCCATTTCCTCAAAGTCTTGTCTGGTGAGTCCTTTCTCCAGTATCACTGCGCCACCTATGACCTTACCCCCGCCCGGCCGAAAATTCTGGAATGACTTGGCAGCGAGTATGGCTAGCGCCTTTACTCCTGCCGGGTCCTTTGGCCTGCCCTGGAGATGTACCTCACCTGCAGAGATTATGGTGGTGACACCTCCGTGCACCTCGCTCTCCAGAAACCCTATCTGGTTCTGTCTTGAGGTAAAATCACCCAAGATCACATGACAATGGGAATCAATAAGCCCTGGGGTCACCGTTGTACCTGCGCAATCTATTACCAAATCTGCAGATGACTCATCTCCAACCCCGTTTCCAACTGCCTTAATGACACCGTCTTCTATCCAAATTGAATCCCCATTGATAATGGGCTCGTCTATATCACCACTTACTATGGTTCCAATATTCTTGAAAAGTGCACAAGACATCTCTATCCCTCCTTCACGATTTTTCTTATATGTTCTGGTTTTGCCGGTAACCTGTAAGCTCTCTTACCAAGGGCATTGGCTATGGCATTCATTATTGCTGGAGCCGTTGGAATTAAAGAGGGCTCTCCCACTCCTTTGGCTCCATAAGGGCCAGTTGGCTCCTCGTCCTCCACAATGATGGATATTATCTCAGGCATGTCCATGGAGGTGGGAATGTGGTAGTCTGCCATGGACTTGGTTTGGCCCACAATATATTCCTCCATCAACGCAAATCCCACACCCATGGCCATCCCCCCATGTATTTGGCCTTCTACATTTTGAGGGTGAATGGCTCTGCCAACATCATGAGCAGCCACAATCTTTCTAACAAAGACCTCTCCTGTGCCCTCATCCACCTCCACCAGGGCGATGTGCGTTGCAAATGCATAGGTTGCATAGGGGATGCCCTGGCCAGTCTCTGGGTCCAGCATGGTTGTTTTGGGGTCAAAATGGCCTTCGCAAATTAGTGCCCTTCCGCGTGCCATGGCATGGGCTGCCACTTCCCTGATCTGTATTGTGTCTCCGGTCTTTACATTCCGAATGACCCCGTGGTCCAATTGTAAGTCCTCCGGCGGGCAGCCCATCATCAACTGGGCCTCTTCCAACAAACCCAGTGCCAGTTTTTCTGCTGCCTCCTTTACCGCATTGCCCGATATGTAAGTCTGGCGGCTCGCTGAAGTGGCCCCAGCGTTTTCAGTAAACCTCGTGTCTGCATAGACAGTCTTAATGCTGGTAGGCTCCACTCCCAAAGCCTCGGCAGCGATTTGGGTTAGCACTGTTGTTGAGCCCTGGCCTATATCTGCCGCACCGGTATACAGGATTATGCCTTCATCAGGTTTGAATTCTATCTTGGCTTGGGATGGATTCTTGGAGGCAGTGTTTCCTATCCCGTACCACATGGAGCCGATCCCAATGCCCCGTCTCAGGCCGCCCCCATTTGCTGCCCACGTCTTCTTGGCATCCTCATAGTGGCGTTCAACCGCACTGATGGTCTCAAGAATGCCTACGCTTGCCTCTAAAACCTGGCCCGTTGCAGTTGTTGAGCCCTTCCTGAAGGCATTTATCTTTCTGATTTCCAATGGATCAATACCTAGCTCCCTTGCAATCAGATCCATCTGGGACTCGTAAGCAAAGGCCGCCTGAGGTGCACCAAATCCCCTCATGGCCCCAGCTACGGGATTGTTTGTGTAAACAGCCAGACTCTCCACATCAACGTTATCCATGCAATAGGGCCCTGTCACATGCACAGCAGCGCGGGTGGCCACTGCCATACCATAAGATGCATATGCCCCGGTATCGCAGATGATCCTTGCGCGCAATGCGGTGATCCTGCCTGTCTTGTCCGCGCCTGTCTCCAACTCCATCTTAAGGGGATGCCTCTTTGGTGTGGCCAGGAAGGCCTCGTCCCTCGAGTAGGTTATGCGTACTGGGCGTCTAAAATGATACAGGGCGAGTGCTATATAGCCTTGAACGTTCAAATCTAGCTTTGAGCCAAACCCTCCTCCAGTGGCTGCCTGGATTATCCTGACTCTGTCCTTTTCTATACCCAGGATTCGAGCCACTTCCGCCTGATCGTAATGGGGGTTCTGGGTGGATGCGTAGATTACATAACAACCCTCCTCATCCACATAACCTACCCCTGCATCAGGCTCCAGGTATGAGTGCTCTAGGTGAGATGTGGTGTATGTCCTCCTGATGACGATATGGCTCTGGGAAAGTGCTTGCTCCACATCGCCTCGGCGAATTCTCCTTCGGTGGAGAAGATTACCACTGGCATGAAGGGCAGGAGCACCCTCCTTCAAGGCCTCCTCAGGGTCAAATACGGCAGGAAGATCTTCATACTTTACACCAATCTTATCTACAGCACGCTCTGCCGCCTCCTCACTTTCGGCAACTACCAATGCTATGGCCTCTCCTACAAACCGCACCCTTTCCTTTGCAAGCAGTGGTTGGTCCTTGCTGATAAGGCCATACAGTAGTTCGCCTGGGACGTGTTCATGGCTGAGAACTCCCAGAACACCTGGCAATTTCAATGCCTCGTCCCAATCCACTGAGATGAGCTTGGCGTGAGGCCTCTCACTTCTTTTCACGCTCAGAAAAAGACAATCCTCAATCTTTATGTCATCGCAGAAGAGCTTTGAGCCCCTTGCCAGCTCCGAGGCCCCGATTTTAGGCATGGTTTTGTTAATGCCAATGAATGACATCCCACATTGAGTCCTTGACGGGTTTTGGTCTTGTACCCCAAAAGGCCAAGCCACATGGACCTAGAAACTGCTCACTAGATTAGGATCAAAATCCTTAACAATAGTAATACCCTTGCTCTTCATCTCTTGGATGGCTGCCTTGCTGGTATCTGGGGCCACCCCTCTACAAAGAGATTCAATGACCATGACCTTGTACCCTGCATTGGCCGCATCAATTGCCGTCGCCTTTACACAGTAATCAGTAGCAATCCCGTAGACAATGACCTTTGTAATGCCATTGCGTTTCAATATCTCATCCATCTCGGTCTTAGCGCCACCATCATCCTGGAATCCAGAATAGCTGTCATAACGCGGGTCCTTTCCCTTTTTGACGATGGCAAGAAAAAGGTTGTTATCCACCAGCACCCTTGCATTCTCGGTCCCCTGGATACAATGAGGTGGCCACAACACCTGGGTCTTTCCGTTTATCTTTATGACATCAAACGGTTTTTTCCCTGGGTGGTTGGTGTAAAAAGAGACATGGTTTGCCGGATGCCAGTCCTGGGTCCCAAAGATCAAAAGGCCGCAATTGGCTAGCCCACGAGTGGCCTGCTCCACATTCTTTACAAAATTTTCATCCGTGCCAGGTACAGCAAGGGAGCCGTGCTTCCATGTGGTAAAGTCTCCTTGAACATCAACAACAATCACCCCTGTCTTGCCGCCCTGGCCAGCCACCTGATCAACATTGATGGACAAAATTATCACCGCCAATAAACCAAACAATAATAGTAACTTCATAACCTCCCCCTTCCTTTCTTGTTTTCATCCTGGATATCACATCCTTTATCCGTTGCGAGATTCTCTCGAGTGTGTATCGGACCTCCTCTCCTTGCACCTTTCACCCTGCACCTAATGCCTTGTAGCCAAAGCCTAATCCCTTACGCCTGATGCCTAACCTACACCCACCTTGCGGTAACCGTCTTTTCATCCATAAATAGCTTCATGGATGCCATTCTGGACTTGGCAGTCCCCACAAAAGACTCCCTTCTTGAGCCCAGTGGGAAGAATGCATAGGGCTGTGGAATACCCACATTCACACCCACATTTCCCACATTGACCTCTCTGATGAACTTACGAGCATTCTTTCCGCTCTGGGTCATGATACAGGCAGAATGGCCCAAATTGGTTTTGGTGTTAATCCATTCAATGCTCTGGTCCAGGCTTTCTGCTCGAATGAGGGCCGCCACCGGACCAAATGCCTCAACCTTTGCCATGGGCATATCCACATCAACATTTTCTAGGATTGTCGGCCCCAGGAAATACCCATTGGGATACTCCTCTGGCTTATTTGTGCGCCCGTCCAATACAATTGTCGCGCCGTCGGACATGGAGTTCTCGATCCACTGCACAACACTGTCCCTCCCTTGCCTTGTGGTCAGCGGCCCCAGATCCACATCTTCATCCAGACCATAACCCAACTTCATGGCCTGGGCAGCCTTGACAAACCTTTCCTTCACTTCATCATATATGTCTCCAACAATGACCACATTATCCACGCCAAGGCATCTTTGCCCGCTCATTCCAAAGCAAGCGCGCAGTAACCATTGCACCCCGCTGTCAAGATCCGCATCTGGCATTATGACAAGGTGGTTTTTACCGTTGCCGTTTATAGAGGAGGTCTTCTTAAGTTGCCCGCAAAGTGCGAAAAGTTCATGGCCCGCCTTGTTTGACCCGATGAA
>Ga0209410_1001675_pt1 | contig 10764 bp, 11 predicted proteins | sample Mar14436cmmetaG_FD_184135 | JGI IMG/M metagenome (GOLD analysis project Ga0209410, IMG submission 184135) | Marine hydrothermal vent microbial communities from Guaymas Basin, Gulf of California to study Microbial Dark Matter (Phase II) - Marker... ... | reverse complement strand
CGGACATGTCCTCTTCTATGATCGGCTTCTTCTACATATCGCTTTAAATCTCCCTTGAGTGCCCCATTACAGGGGTGCTATCCTTCCACAGCATGGAAAGGGAAGGCTATTTCACAACGAGAGACGGCCTGAAGCTCCGATACCTCCGTAGGGGAAAAGGGCGGCCGGTAGTGATGCTTCACGGCTTCGCCGAAGGGGCCGAGGTGTGGGATTTCCTTTTGCCTCACCTCGATGGCCCGTGGCAGATCTTCGCCATAGACCAAAGAGGGCACGGCCTGAGCGACCGAGCCCCAGAGGGCCATTACACCACCTTTCACTTTGTCGGGGACATTGAGGACTTCGCTATAACGTTGGGCTTGCAAAAATTCTCACTGGTGGGCCATTCCATGGGAGGCCGAAACGCCCTCGTGTACGCGGCCCTTCACCCGCATCGGGTAGAACGACTGGTGGTCATAGATTACGGACCAGAACTCGCCGCTGAGGGTAGGCGCCGGATCGTCAGGGCCCTCAAGACGAGAAGGGACATCTTCCCCTTGGAGGAGATGATACAGGCCTTCATCGAGGAAAACCCACGCCTTGATCGTCCCAAGGCTGAAGCCCTCCTCAGGAGGATCTGCAAGCCCCTGGGGAACGGCCTCTGGAGCTGGCGTTGCGACTTGAGGTTGCTTCAGGCGATAAGGGAGGGCAGGAGGGTCCTGCGGGATGTGGACCTTTGGGAGTTTATTCCCCGGGTGAAGTGTCCGGCGCTGCTCCTGCGGGGGGCTGAGAGCGACCTCCTCCGCCCCGAAGGGGCCAAGAAGATGGCAGAGGCCATGGTTGATTGCCGTGTGGTGGAAATCCCCGAAGCGGGACACGCAGTCCCCGTGGACAATCCCCAGGCAACTTCTTCTGCCATCGTCCATTTCCTCTCCTAAACCCGCCTTTACTCTGCACGGTCCTGGTGTTATCCTCAAAACAAAAAGGAGGTTTGCCGTGGAGGAGAAGAAGATTGGGAAGGTGGTCGGCTATTTCGCCAAGATAGGAGTAGCTGCTGTCCAGATAGAAGACGGAGAGCTTCGGATAGGGGACACCATACACATTAAAGGACACACCACCGATCTCACACAGCAAGTCACTTCGATGCAGATCGAAAAGCAGCCCGTTGAAGAGGTAAAACCAGGCGATGCAGTGGGTATAAAGGTGGAGGATCGTGTGAGGAAGGGAGACACAGTCTACAAAGTCATCGAGGGATGAGGAAGGCAGAAGCGCTCCTTCCCCTCCATTACGGCAGCGCTCCGAAGTGGCTCTTCGAACGGATGGTGGCCTTGGGGCGGGAACTTGTACGCGTGATGGTCCTCGAATTCGGACCGGAAGAGGTGCTCCGCCGGCTTTCGGATCCCTTCTGGTTTCAGGCTTTGGGCTGTACCATGGGCTTCGACTGGCATTCAAGCGGCCTGACCACCACCGTCTGTGGCGCTCTGAAGGAGGCCCTAAAGGGACTGGAGACGGAAGTCGGGATCATGGTTGCGGGCGGAAAAGGGCAAGCCTCCCTCCGCACTCCGGAGGAGATAGCCCGCTACGGAGATCGTTTCTCGGTGGAGGCGGAACCACTTATTAATGCAAGCCGCCTGGTGGCAAAGGTCGACAACTGCGCCCTTCAGGACGGCTACCAGCTCTACCACCACACTTTCTTCTTCACCCTCAATGGGACCTGGTGTGTCATCCAGCAGGGGATGAACCCTCAAAACCGCTACGCCCGCCGTTATCACTGGATCTCAGAGGGCCTTGAGGACTTCTGCTCAGAACCCCATAAGGCCGTCTGTTGTGACCGTAAAGGTCGCCCCCTAAACCTGGTGGCTTCGGAGAGCTCTGGTTCGAGAAGGGCTATTACCGAGCTCTCCCGCCAGCACCCCGAGGAAGTGCTGAAAGAGCTGAAGCCGGTTAAGAAACTAATCCTTCCCCAAAGACACGACATCACCTTTCAGGACCTCGCCCCGGAGAAGCTCCACAAGGTACTCATCAAGACCTATGAGCGACAGCCCCAAGAGTTTAAAGACCTACTCCTCGTCCGGGGATTGGGCCCCAAAGGCTTGAGGGCCTTAAGCCTTGTAGCGGAACTCATCTACGGCGAGGCCCCGAGCTTCAAGGATCCTGCGCGCTTCAGCTTCGCCCACGGTGGAAAAGACGGAAGGCCCTATCCTGTAAACCGTGAACTCTACGATCGCACCATCAGTGTGCTAAAGGAGTGCGTGTGGGCTGCCCGCATAGGGAGGACCGAAAAGCTCAAGGCCGTCCGCCGACTTGACGCCCTTTATCAGAGGATGTGATGGAACTCTTTGCAAGGAGGGCAAAAGAACTGCGGCACAAGGCGGCTCCTCTGGCCGAAAGGATGCGCCCCAGAGACCTCGAAGAGTTCGTGGGGCAGGAGCACCTCTTGGGAGAGGGAAAGGTGCTTCGGAGGATGATCGCAAGCGGGGAGCTCTTCTCCTTTATCCTCTGGGGTCCCCCTGGATCAGGAAAGACCACCCTGGCACGACTTGTGGCAGAGGCCGCTCAGGCCCATTTCGTCGCTTTCAGCGCGGTGCTCTCCGGTGTAAAGGAGGTGCGGGAGGTCATCAAAGGGGCATCAGAACGCCTGGCTTACACCGGCCAGCGCACCATCCTGTTCGTGGACGAGATCCACCGTTTCAACAAGGCCCAGCAGGACGCTTTTTTGCCCCATGTGGAATCGGGGACCATTGCGCTGATCGGGGCCACCACCCAGAACCCCTCCTTCGAAGTGATAGCGCCACTGCTTTCGCGGCTTAGGGTTTTCACGCTAAGGCCCCTTACGGAGGACGAACTCCTCCTGATCCTCAAACGGGCCCTCAGGGACCGAGAGCGAGGGCTGGGGGATCTAAAAGTTGAGATTGCGGAAGACGTCCTCAGGCTCATCGCAAGGCTGTCCGACGGCGACGCCCGTCAGGCGCTAAACGCCCTGGAACTCGCCGTCCTCACCACCTCTGCTGGCCCTGCAGGAGTGCGAAAGATCACCCCTGAGATAGCCATGGAGGCAGCTCAGAAGCGGATCCTCTACGACAAGGACGGCGAAGAACACTACAACCTCATCAGCGCCTTCCACAAGGCCATGAGGGGGAGCGATCCGGATGCGGCGCTCTACTGGCTCGCCAGGATGCTCGAAGGGGGAGAAGATCCCCTTTACATAGCCCGCAGGATGGTGCAGTTCGCCTCGGAGGACGTAGGCATGGCCGATCCTCAAGCCCTGGTGGTGGCTGTGGCAGCCACGGAGGCCTTTCAGCTACTGGGGCAACCAGAAGGAGAGCTGGCCTTAGCCCACGCCGCTGTGTATTTGGCCACGGCCCCGAAGAGCAACTCCGTTTACCGTGCCCTTGGGGAAGCGCGTAAAGACGCCCGAGAGAAGGGGGCTCTGCCCGTCCCCCTTCATTTGCGGAACGCCCCCACGGAGCTTCTGCGAAGGCTCGGTTACGGTCGCAATTATCGCTATCCCCACAACTTCCCCGGGGCCTTTGTGGAGGAGGAATACATGCCCCCCGAACTTTCGGGCAAAAGATATTACCACCCGGGCGACCGGGGGTATGAGAAGGACGTAAGAGAGCGCTTGCGGAACTGGTGGGGGGGGAAGAAGGGATAATGGTCAAGGAACTTACCGACTTAAAGGCCGACCCACGGATAATTCAATGAGGAAAGGGATCATTGTAGCAGTGCTTCTTATCGGCGCCTTTATCCTCTGGAAGGCGCTCTCCACAACAGAGGAGGAACGCATCAGGCGCACCCTTATGGATGGGAAAAGGGCCATCGAAAGGGAAGACCTCAAGGGGGTCATGAAGCATGTCTCCATGTTCTATCGAGACGACTACGGCTTCACCTACTTGCGGGTCAGGGCGCTCTTTCAGCGGCTCTTCGAGGAATTTGACGACATCCAGATATTCGTGGACCGCATGGAGGTAAAATTAAAGGACGATGACAACGCCACGGCCATCCTCCTCACCTGGGCCACTGCCAGGGGAAAGGAGGGGAAGGGGTATATCGCCTGTTCCGGGCAGGAGCCGTGTCGCGTCAGAATAGACTTGGAAAAGGGCGGAGGAAGTTGGAGGGTGACCCGGGTGCAAGGGGTCAGGCCAGGGGAGGTCTTCGAATGAAGCGCTTCATCGCCGATTTCCACATCCACACCCGCTTCAGTCGCGCCACAAGCCGCGAGATGACCTTGGAGAACATAGCCAGGTGGGCCCGGCTGAAGGGGGTAGACCTAATGGGAACCGGTGATTTCACCCACCCCGCCTATTTCTCCGAGCTCCGCTCCAAGCTCGAGGAGGCGGAAAAAGGCCTCTACCGGCTAAAGGAGGGGGAGCGCACAGTGCGCTTCATCCTCACCACCGAGGTGTGCAACATCTTCGACCAGGGGAAAAGGCGCAATCGCCGTATCCACACCCTGATCTTCGCCCCCGACCTCGAGACCGTGGAACGGATAAACAGGACCCTGAGCCGCTACGGGGAGCTCCAACAGGACGGACGCCCCACATTTACCTTTCCCGTGAAGGACCTGGTAAAGATGATACTGGATTGCTCTGAGCGATGCCTCCTTATCCCGGCCCATGCTTGGACACCGTGGTATTCGGTCTTCGGGGCCAATTCCGGCTTTGACTCCCTGGAGGAATGCTTCGAGGAGGAGGCGAAAAACATCCACGCCATAGAGACCGGCCTCTCATCTAACCCCCAGATGAACTGGAGGCTTTCAGCCCTTGACCGCATAACCCTCATCTCCAACTCCGACGCCCATTCCCCAAACCGCATAGGCCGCGAAGCCAACGTCTTTTCGTGCGAGATGAACTACGACGAGATAACCAGGGTAATTCGGGAAAAAGACCCCCGGGGCTTCCTCTTCACCATCGAGTTCTTCCCCGAGGAAGGGAAATACCATTTCGACGGCCACAGATCCTGCGGAGTGCTCTTTTCGCCCAAGGAGACCAAGGAACACAATTACCTCTGTCCCGTCTGCGGAAAAAGGCTCACTGTGGGGGTTATGCACCGGGTGGAGGAACTGGCCGATAGACCGGAGGGCTATGTACCTGCCGGGGCCATCCCCGCCATACACCTCGTACCCCTTGATGAGATCATCGCCGAAGCCCTTGGCGTAGGCCGCGAAGCGAAGGGGGTGGAAAGGGAGTACATGCGGCTTGTGGAGGCCGCTGGTAGTGAATTTGCGGTGTTGTTGGACCTCCCCTCCGAAGAACTCCGCCGCCTCGCCCCTGCACGGGTTTTCGAAGGGATCATGAGAGTGAGGCGAGGCGAGTTGAAGATCGTCCCGGGGCACGACGGGGTGTACGGCAAGATCCAGATCTTCCCTGAACAGCATGAGACGGAGACCCCTCAAGAAGGGGTTCAGATGTCCCTCTTTTGATGGCCGAGCTGCCTGAGGACCTCCAAAACTTCCTGAAAGGGCTCTTCGGCGCAGGAGGGTACAAGGCCTTCCTGGAGGTAGTGGGCAAGGGTGCTCCTGTGGGCTTCAGGGGCAATACCCTGAAGGCCACCGACCATCAGGTCCTGCAACTCCTTCAGGAAGAGGGCTTCAGCGCGGAGGCCATAGAGGGGATCCCCCACGCGTACCTCGTGACCCACGAGCCCTTCCCCTTGGGGAAGAGCTTTTCGCATTTCCTCGGGAACATCTACATCCAGGACCCGAGCTCCATGCTTCCACCCCTGGCCCTTGAACCCCAGCCGGGGGAACTCGTCCTCGATTTGGCCGCTGCCCCTGGTTCTAAAACCACCCAGATGGCTGCCCTGATGAAAAACCAGGGGCTCATCGTCGCCAACGACCCCAAGGTCCGCCGGACTACCTTCCTCTCCTTCAACCTTATGAGAACTGGGGTGGTGAACGCGGTGGTGACGGTGCTCCCCGGGAACCGTCTGGGGAGGCTGTATTTTGAGACCTTTGACCGCGTCTTGCTCGATCCCCCCTGTAGCGCCCTGGGCACGGTCAAGACCGCTCCCGAGGCACTGAGATGGTGGCGCAGAGCGGAAAAGCTCTCGCGGATGCAATTCGACTTGATGGTTAGCGCCATAAAGGCCTTGAGGCCCGGAGGGGTCTTGGTCTACTCCACCTGCACCCTGACACCCGAGGAAAACGAGGCAGTGGTGGCCGAGGCCTTGAGGCGCTACCCGGTGGAACTGGAGGAGGTGAACCTCAAGGGGGTGAAGTACCACCCCGGCCTCACCTTTTTCGGTGAGCGGGCTTTTCCCGATGAGATGTCCAAGGCCGTAAGGGTCTATCCCCACGAAGGCCCTGGTGAGGGGTTCTTCATCGCGAGGCTGAAGAAGATCTCCGGGATGAAGCCCCCCTTGGAGAGGCCCCAAGGGGAACGAATCCCGCTGGTGGACTCTCGCCATCCCTCGGTCAGGGACTCGCTAAGGGCCCTTGTCGATCACTTCGCCCTGCCTGAGGACTTCTTCAACGGCTTCCTCTTCGAACGCGCTAAAGAGTTGAGGATCTTCACCCCCGAGGCAGCCCTACTCCCCTATCTGAAGTATTCCCACCGGGGGCTGCCCATCGCCAGGGCTGAAGGCCTCCCCCCTACCCTCACCACCTGGGGGGCTCAATTCTTGGGTCGCCTGGCCAAGGAAAACGTGGTCAACCTCCAAGATCCAACAGAACTTTTGCGCTACCTGAGGAAGGAAGAGCTCCCCTTGATGAAAGGTGGGGTGTACGGCCAACAGATAGTCCTTTATAAAGGACATCCAGTGGGGTATGGTGTGGCCATAGATGGCAGGTTGAAAAGCAGAGCGAAGGTGAGAAAGGAAGTGTTCTGGCCCTTCTGTCTGCAAATCCACTCATGACCATGGGTGTCAATTTCAAATCTACGGCCGTGGACCCTTTTCAATAAATTCGATTTAAAACCCTCCGGCCTTACCCCTGCCTTTCGCCTTTCCCCTGCCCCATCCTCTACCTTTTCCGATCGCAATCCCCTTGCCGATGGCAATGCCCTTACTGTAAACGGTGCCCGTGCCTTTTTTGCAGTGGATCTTTCCGTCCCTGCCACGCCAGATAACCACCCCGGTTCCCGTCGCAGCCCCCTTGCCCATGACCACACCCTTGCCGTGGGCGATCCCCCTGCCCTTTACCCAACCCTTTCCCTGAACAGAACCGGCAAAGGCCGCAGAGGAGGCCAGAATAAAGGCCATGCCCACCAAAAGGACCAATACTTTTCTCATCTCACACCTCCTCTTTTGGAAGTTTCTCTTTAGACGCCCCTTTCCTCAGAAGGTTTAAGGAATGTCACCTTCGCTTGGCGGGAGGAAGGGTTTGTTTGATCTTCTCTATAATCCGTGTGGTGGAGAAGCCCTCACGGTAAGGGACTATCCTTACCTCTTCCACGAGGTCCCTGCCCACTACTTCCTCGGGGCGCCAGTCGCCGCCTTTGACGAGTACATGGGGTCTGAGGGCCTTTATCAGCTGGTAAGGGGTATCCTCTTCGAAGGGGACCACATAGTCAACGGCCTCGAGGGCAGCGAGAACGGCCATCCTACCATCAAGCGGCACCACGGGGCGCTCAGGTCCCTTTAGCCTCCTCACCGAATCGTCCGAGTTCACCCCGACCACCAACAAATCGCCGAAGCCCCTTGCCTCCTCGAGATAGGCCACGTGGCCAGGATGGAGAAGATCGAAGCAACCATTGGTGAAAACGATCCTCTTTCCCTCTGCCCGTAGATGACCGAGGATATCCGCAAGCTCATCGCGAGACTTTATCTTCGATTTCAAAGGCCTCACGAAATTGAGTTTACTCCCCTTTTCCCCAGCGATAGAAAGCCCGGTATGCCCTGAAGGTCTCGTAGATATCGGCCTTGGAGGCCACCTCAAAGGGGGAGTGCATACTGAGCAGGGGTGTACCACAATCGATGATGTCCATTCCGTAAACGGCCAGGTACTTGGCCACCGTGCCTCCGCCCCCCTCGTCCACCTTGCCTAGTTCGGTCATCTGCCAGGCCACTCCTTCGCGGTTCAGCAACTTCCTTATCTCCCCGACGTATTCCGCCGAGGCATCGCTGGAGTAATACTTGCCTCCCGCCCCCGTAAACTTGCACAGTGCCACCCCGTAGCCCATACGGGCGTTGTTCTGGAGTTCATGCACGTCCTTGTAATTGGGGTCCACCCCAGCGGTGACATCCGCAGAGAGGGCCTTGGACCGAAACAACACCTCCTTCAACACGGCCTCAGAGGGCTCCTTCCCAAGGGCTCTGAAGATCTCAACGAGCAGCAACTCCACGAATCGCGACTTGGCCCCAGTATTTCCCTCACTCCCTATCTCCTCCTTGTCCAGGAAGAGGGCCACGATGGTGTATTCCGGGTTCTGCACTTGCAGGATGGCCTCGAGGGAACAGTAAGCGCACACCCTATCGTCCTGACCGTAGGCCCCTACGAACGAGCGGTCAAAGCCGAGATCACGGGCCTTGGTCGCAGGGACCAGCTCCAACTCCGCGCTGACGAAGTCCTCTTCCACAATGCCGTATTTTTCGTGGAGGAGTCTGAGGATTTGCAGCTTCACCCTCTCTTTGGCCTCCTCGTCTGGATAGGGAATGTGGCCGACTAAAGCGGTGAGTTTTTCGGCCTCGATGGCGTCTTTGATCTTCTTTTCCTCCTGAGCCTTCCTGGCCAAGTGGGGCAAGAGGTCGCAGCAGGTAAAGACAGGCTCCCCTTCCTCTTCCCCGATGCGGATCGTGAGCTTGGTGCCGTCCGCCTTTACGATCACCCCGTGCAGGGCCAAGGGCTCTGCCACCCAGTGGTACTTCTTTATGCCGCCGTAATAATGGGTGCGGAGGAAGGCCATATCCAGGTCCTCGAAGAGCGGATTCTGCTTCAGGTCAAGGCGTGGCGAGTCTATGTGCGAAACGATGATCCTCAACCCCTCTTCCAAAGGCCTTCTGCCCACCGTTGCCAAAGCTACGGCCTTTTCCCTGTTTACGGCGTAAAACCTCCTGCTTCTGCCCCCGCCCTTCCCCAAAGGGACGAACCCCTCTGTCTCTGCCCTTTCCCTTATGACCTCCACAGCCTCCCTTTCGGTCTTGGCCCGATCGAGGAAGGCCTTGTAACCCTCCGAGAACTTGAAGGCCTCCTCCTTCATGGGCTCATCGTAAAGGTCCCACACGGGCCTGGGCTTGAGCTTTAGCCTCTTCTCCAGCTCTTCCCGTTCGGACTTCTCGGCCATCCTTCACCTCCTCTTAACCTACAGTCCTTACATCCCTTCACGATTTTAAAGCAAAGATCCGCAACGGCCAAAGGTTTGAACCTACAGATCGAACTCCGCCACCAACGGGGTGTGATCCGAGGGCTTAGTAGCCTTGCGGGGCTCAAGATCTATCCAGCAGTCCACCGATTTTCCGGCCAGAGGCCGTGTGGCCAGGATGTGGTCCACCCTCCAACCCAATCCCCTCTCCAGAGCTTTTGGTACCCTGTAATCGAAAAAGGTATATTGACCGGCTTCTCCGGGGTGATGCTTGCGGAATACGTCCACAAATCCCCAATCCTTCACCCGCTGGAAGGCCTCCCACACCTCAGGGCGGAAACAGACGTGTCCCAGGAGCCTCTTGGGGTTGTGCACGTCTATTTCCTCAGGGGCCACATTCAGATCGCCACACCAGATCAAAGGTTGGTCGGGGCTGAAGTGGCGCGAGAAGAACCCCTTCAGCCTCTGAAACCATTCCAATTTGTAAGGAAACATAGGGGAATCGGGACTTTGCCCCTGAGGGACGTAAGTGTTGACCACTGGGATACCCGAGAAGACGCCCCGGATCAAACGGTCCTCATCCGGAGGGCCACCGTCGTCGAGGCCAAAGGACACCCCTTCGGGCTCCTCCAGGGATGCTATAGCTACACCGTTCCTGCCCCTCTCCCCCCTGTAGATCACGTGATAACCGATTTCCCTGAACTCCTCTACAGGGAAGCGGTCATCAGGTGTCTTGGTCTCCTGCATGCAGAGGACGTTTGGGCGGTGTTGCTTCAACCAAGGGATGACTATATGAAGTCTAGAACGAAGGGAGTTGACGTTGAAAGTGGCGATTTTGAAACCACCCATATCTCAACCTCCTAACGATGATTTAAGACCTCTACCACAGCATGGTGGAAAAAGGCCCTACCGGAAATCGCCTTAAGAGAAGAAAGTCGCCTAACGGCTTTTGATAGCTCACGTGCCGCCTGAAGTCCTCGCCGTTCTTCAACTTTGTTGATGAACAGCACCACCTTCGCCCGCTCTGGTCTCCCCTTCATCAAACCTTCGGGGTGAAGGACCAACTGCGCTACGGCCCCCGGGGTAAGCCCCTCACCCTGCTGCAGCCCGGTGACCCTTGAGGCGATCTCGGGGCGAAAGACCCACTCCCCGGTGAGGGGTTTCCCGATGGCCTCCACCCCTACCACTATGACAAAGGTCGTGGTATTCCCAGGGACCACCGGCTCATGGGAGGCAGGGGCCTTGAGGGGCCTGCCCCTGGAGCCGTCGGCCTCGACGATCACATAATCTGCCCTTTCCGCCAGGCGCTTCACCATCCCCTCCCCAACGCCAAGGAGCTTCCCCTCGGAGGGCAATTCCCCTGCTGCCACCGTGACGTGACGGTCCTCTGAAAGGGCCCCTTCGACCCGTTGAAGCAGCCTCCCCTCGTCGGCCTCCAAGATCACCCTCTGGCTCTGCCAGGGATGGGGTTTGAAGATCTTGGTGGTCGTGGTGGTGATCACCCTGAAACCACGCTCTCGGAGTTCCCTGGCCAGAGAGAACATCAAGG
>Ga0209410_1001674_pt1 | contig 10766 bp, 12 predicted proteins | sample Mar14436cmmetaG_FD_184135 | JGI IMG/M metagenome (GOLD analysis project Ga0209410, IMG submission 184135) | Marine hydrothermal vent microbial communities from Guaymas Basin, Gulf of California to study Microbial Dark Matter (Phase II) - Marker... ... | reverse complement strand
CCTCCTCAGGTGGTGTGAGCAGAAACGCATTACCTTTACCCGTTCAAGGCCTTATCAGAAGAATGACAACTGTCATGTGGAGCAGAAGAGGAGTCTGTGGTGAGGAGGTATGCGGGGTATTTTCGGTATGAGGGGGAGGAGGCGCTGGGTGTGCTCAGGGAGATGGGGCAGGTGCTGAGGCTTTATGTGAACTATTTTCAGCCTTCGGTGAAGCTTCTGGAGAAGGTGAGGGAGGGGTCTAAGGTCAAAAAGGAGGTATGATGATCCCAAGACCCCTTATGAGAGGGTGCTTGAGTGTGAGGGGGTTTCTGAGAAGACCAAAGAGAAGCTTAGAGAGGAGTACGAGATGCTGAATCCTGCGGCCTGGGCTTAGGGCCTCCAGACCACCTCATGGCCCATGGCCTCCTCCTGATCAGCCAGCTTATGATCCTTCCACAGGTGGAGACCGAGGTCTCAAAGCCGAGCCTCCTCAAAAGGACCCATATCTTCTCCTTGCCCCATGAAGGAAACATTCCCCCTCAGCTCCTTTATGGCCAGAATGAGCTCAGGAGACCAGCTCCTCTGCCTCACCCTCTTAGGCCTCATACTCTGAGGAGCCTCAACCTCTCCCTCCCCAGAGGGGAAAGCTCCTGGACGCCAAGCCTCCAAATCTGGTAAAATTCCCTTGTAAACCAAATACCTTCATGGGCCACCTCCTCCAAAGAGTCTCACCCACAGGGGGTGGCCCCCTATTTTACACCCTTCCCTTATGTCCCACATCTCTCTGAACCAGGACACCCCCTCTTTCCCGCTAAACGGGAGACTTCAGGGGGTGAAGAGGTATCTCCTGGCCCTTATGTTAAGGAGGATACCGATGCCGATGAAGTGGGTTATGATCGAGGAACCACCGTAGCTGAAGAAAGAGAGGGGGAGTCCCACCACAGGGAGCATCCCCAAGACCATCCCCACGTTTATGACCACGTGCCAGAAGATCATCGCCGTGATCCCCAAGGCGGTGAAGGATCCGAAGCGGTCCTTGGCCTTGGTGGCCGTGTAGAGGCCCCATAGGATGAGGATCAGATAAAGGGCCAGGATCAGCGTGCAACCCACAAACCCCCACTCTTCCCCTAAGACAGCGAAGACGAAATCGGTATGGCGCTGGGGGAGAAACTGGAGCTTGCACTGGGTCCCCTTGAGGAAGCCCTTTCCCCAGAGCTCGCCGGAGCCCACGGCGATCTTGGACTGGATCAGGTGGTAACCCGATCCCAAAGGGTCGTGGTAAGGATCGAGGAAGGCAAGGATCCTCTTCCGCTGGTAGTCCTTCAACCCCATCCATATACCGGGGAAGGCTATCAGGAAAAGCAGGGCCAATGTGAGCAGCGAGCGCCTCCGGATGCCCGCAAACACTATCATGGAAAGGAAGATGAGGATGATGAGGAAGGCGGTTCCCAGGTCTGGTTGTCTTACCAGCAAGGCGACGGGTAAAAGGGTGAGCACAAGGGGGTATAGGATCTCCCTTATTCTGTAGCCCCGGTTGTGGGCCCGTCTCTGGAAGTACCTGGCGATGACGAATATCAGGGCAAGCTTCATCACCTCAGAGGGCTGGAAGTGGAAATATCCTAAAGAGATCCACCGCTTCGCCCCTCCACCGAAGGTCCCCTTCAGCAGCACAAACAGGAGGGCCAGGAAGAAGGTGACGTAAATTGGATAGGCGAAGACCTCGTAGTAGCGGTAATCTATGGAGAAGGCCAAAAGGCCAAGGAAGAGCCCCACAGCCACCCAGAGGAGTTGCCGTTGCCAGAAGGGAAAGCTGCCCCCACCCGCGGTGGTGGCACTGTAGAGATTGACGACCCCCAGGAGGGCGAGGACGAGGACCAGGATCAGGATGCCGTAATTCAGCGAACGCCAAACTCCCCGACCCATTATTCCCCTCCCTCAACGATTTCCAGCCACTTCTTTATGACCTCCCTGGCCAGAGGGGCGGCAGCACTGCCGCCGTGTCCCCCGTGCTCCACCAGGACGGCCACGGCGATCTTTGGATCATCGGCAGGGGCATAGGCCACAAACCAGGCGTGATCACGGAGCTCGTAAGGGAGCTCCTCAGGCTTCAGTCGCTTCTTCCCCATCTTGGAGACCTGGGCCGTTCCCGTCTTCCCCGCCACCTTCACCCCCTTTATCCGTGCCACCTTCCCCGTTCCCCTCTCCTCCTCGACCACTCCCACCAGGGCCCTCCTTATCTCCTCCAATACAGAGGGCCTGAGGGGCAACCTCCCCGCCTTTTGAGGGCGATAGATCCTCTCCTTCTCTCCTTCGGCCTCCTTCACCCTCTGGGCGAGCAGGGGGACGTAAAGGTCTCCCCCGTTGGCTACAGCGGCGATCATCCTCGCCATCTGCAGAGGGGTGACGAGGATGTATCCCTGTCCAATGGCCAGGGTCACCGTCTCTCCTTCCCACCAGCTCTTCCCCAGTTTTTCCCTCTTCCACTTTCGGGAAGGCACAAGTCCCCCCTTCTCGTCAGGCAACGAGATACCGGTCCTTTTACCGAAGCCGAAGGCCTGGGCGTAACGGCTCAGGGCATCTATCCCCACCCGATGGCCGACCTGGTAGAAGTAAACGTCACAGGACTCGACAATGGCCCGATGGAGGGAGAGCTCGCCGTGCCCCCCCTCTCGCCAGCATCGATAAGTCCTGTTTCCCAGCCTCCAGCTGCCCCCGCAGAAGAGCTCCTCTTCCGGAGGAAGTCTTCCCTCCTGGAGGGCCGCCGCCGCGGTGACGATCTTGAACACGGATCCCGGGGCATAGAGGCCCTGGATGGCCCTATTTGTGAGGGGGTGAAGGGGGTGTTCCAGGAGGCGCTTCCATCTCCCCCTCGATATCCCTCTGGCGAAAAGGGAGGGGCTGTAAGAGGGGCTGCTACAGAGGGCCAGGACCTCGCCGCTCGAGGGGTCAAGGGCCACAATGGCCCCCACCTTATCCTTCAGGAGCTCCTCGGCCTTCCTCTGGAGCTCCACGTCGATGGTGAGGTAAAGGTCCCATCCGGGAGTGGGCAGGACCTCCCCCAGTACCCTCACCTCCCTTCCAAAGGCGTCCACCTCGACCTGCCTTCCCCCTTTGGATCCCCTCAGGTACCTCTCCCAGACCGCCTCCACCCCTGTCTTCCCCAGTATATCTCCCACATCGTAACCGTCATTTTCCTCGAGCTCCCTCCTGTCCACCTCCCCCACATATCCCAGGAGATGGGCCGCCAGCTCCCCGTAGGGATAGGTGCGGATAGGCTCCACCACTACCTGTACCCCTGGCATATCCATCAGAAGGGCCTTTACCTTACTGAGCTCCTCCCAAGAGATGTCCCTCTTTATGTAAACCGGCTGAAAGGGGGGCCTTCCGTTGGCGGTGATCTTCTGGGATATCGCCTTCGCATCCATCCCCAGGAGGGAAGAAAGCTTCTTGGAGAGCCCTTTTATGTCGAGGACGTCCTCAGGGATCACCGTCACGCTGAAGGAGGGGCGGTTTGTGGCCAGGACCCTTCCCTTCCTGTCCAGAATCCTCCCCCTCAGCGGGCGAACCTTCCTCAACCTTATTCGGTTATTCTCGGAAAGGTCCTTATATTCCTTTCCCTTGAGGATCTGAAGCTGCCACAGCCTGAGGAAGAGGACGGAGAAGACCAGCACGACCATCAGTGCAAAGAGGGGGAACTTCCTCTCCAGACTTTCAGCGCTGTACCTGTCCCACTTCATGAGAAGAAGGCTGCCCTGACCTCTGCCAACTCCCCAGCAATCTATCGTTGAGGTGGAAGAGAAAGGGGGCAAAGAGGGCGGTGATGCCCCATGAATAGAGCGCCCTTACCTCCATGAGGGGCGGGGAGAGACCGAGGAGCAAGAGGATCCCGGAGAAGAGGAGGAAGTCCAACGAGGCGGCAAGGAAGGTCGTTATCATCGATGCCGCCGTTGAGGTGAGGAAAAACTTCTCCGCCCCCCAGCGGATCAGGGAATAGATGAGGAGCTTGCCGAAGGCGTTGGCCCCCAGGGGAGCCCCTGCATAAAGGTCCTCAAGGATTCCGAGAAGGAGAACAGGCAGCCATCCACATTTCCCAAGGCGGAGGGAGGCATAGACCGCTACCACCAGAACTATGTCGGGATAAGGCCAATCCTGAGGCAAAAAGGGAAGCGCGCTTCCAAGGAGGATGAGGTAGGCCCATCCTAACAGAAAGGTTCCCAGGGCCCCCTTCATGATCTCCTCTTCGGGGAGAGAAGGATGAGGACCTCCTCCAACCTGTTGAAATCGACGCTGGGCGAAACATCGACATCGAGGAAGAATCCCCCAGGTTCCCTCCTTATCGACTTCACCCTTCCCACCAACAGACCCTTAGGATACACGCCGTCCATCCCCGAAGTCACCACCTCGTCTCCCTCCCTGATATCCCCCCTAACGGGAAGGTATTTAAGGGAGCAGAGCCCGTCGCCTCGACCGTCCACTATCCCCCGCAGCCTTGAGGAGCGCAGCAGGACGCTCACAGAGGAATTGCGGTCAGTGATCAGCAGGACTATGGCCGAGGACCTCCTCGCCTCTATCACGTGGCCCACGACCCCTTCAGAGGTCACCACCGCCATCCCCTTCTTGACCCCGTCCACGGTGCCCTTGTCTATGATCAACGTCCTCATATAGGGATAGGGGGAACGCCCTATCACCTCCGCCGCCACCGACTTCCACCCCAGGCGCTTTTGCAGGCGGAGGAGCTTGCGGAGCCTATCTGCCGAGGCGGCAAGCTCTTTCAACCTCTCCCTCTCCTGAAGGAGCTCCTCGACCTGCCGCTTCAGCCGTTCGTTCTCCTCCTGAACCGCGAGCAGGTAGACGTAGCGGTGGAAGAGATCCTCCGCGTTCTTTACCACCCAGTGAATGGCCCTCTGGGGGGGTGTGGAGACGAGAAGGGCGAAGTCATAGAGGATCCCTGCCTTCTCGAACCTCTCTCGCTGAAAGGAAAGGAAGACCCCACCCAAAAGGAAGACTATCAGCACAAGGAGCCATCTTCTGCTGCGAGCCGGCCCCATTCAGTTGATGGCGACCTCCCTGAGGAGTCGCATATCGTCCAGGAGCTTCCCCGACCCCATGACCACGGTGGTGAGGGGATCGTCGACGATCACGATGGGGAGGTTCACGGTGTTCCTGATCAGCACATCTATGTTCTTCAGAAGGGCCCCTCCACCCGTCAGTATGATCCCCTTGTCCACGATATCGGAGGCGAGCTCTGGGGGGGTCTTCTCTAAGGTGGTCTTTATGACATCTACTATCTGCTGCAGGGGATCCGAAAGGGCCTCTCTCACCTCGCTGGAGCTTATCTCATAGGTTTTGGGTATCCCGGAGAGGAGGTCCCTCCCCTTTATCTCCATCGTCTTCTCTTCATCGTCCGGATAAGCGTTACCCAGGCTCAGCTTTATCTTCTCCGCGGTCCTCTCACCGATAAACAGGTTATACTTCCTCCTCACGTACTGGGCTATCGCCTCGTCCATCTTGTCGCCGCCCACCCGGATGGAGTGACTCACCACGATCCCCGCCAGGGAGATGACCGCCACCTCCGTCGTCCCTCCTCCGATGTCCACGATCATGCTGCCGGAAGGTTCCATGATGGGGAGGCCGGCCCCGAGGGCAGCCGCCATCGGCTCTTCCACCAGATATACCTCCCTGGCCCCAGCGGATTCGGCGGATTCCTTCACCGCCCTCCTTTCCACCGGGGTGATCCCCGAGGGCACGCATACCACCACCCGCGGGCGTACCAGCGCCTTTCGGTTATGGGCCTTGATGATGAAATAGCGGATCATTTGCTCCGCCGCCTCGAAGTCGGCGATCACCCCCTCCCTGAGGGGGCGAATTGGGGTGATGTTCCCGGGGGTACGGCCCAGCATCTCCTTGGCCTCCTCCCCCACGGCCAATATCTTCTGGTTGCCGCGGTTATCCCTGTAAACGGCGACCATGGATGGCTCATTGGCCACGATCCCCTTCCCCTTCACGTACACCAGGGTGTTCGCCGTCCCCAGATCTATGGCCAAGTCCGTTGAGAAGATGCGGAACAAAAGGTTGATCATCTCTCTCCCTCCTTCGAGAGATTAAGTTACCAAATAACTTTTCCGAAATCAATAAAAAGTCGTTCGAGAAATTGACAAATAAGCCATCATGATCGATAATAAAGGTCGCGAAAAAAAATGAAGGAGTACCGCTTGGATCCAGGCAACTGGACCGAGACGGGAAGAGAGGGAAGGTCTTCTGGGTCTTGGTCCAGGAGACCTTAATTGTTATCGAAAGGAGGAAGGATGGGCAAACTGACGGTACCCGAGATCATCAAGATGAAATCGAGGGGAGAGAAGATCACCATGCTCACTGCCTACGACACCCCCATCGCCCGGCTCTTGGACGAGGCAGGGGTGGAAATAATCCTGGTGGGCGATTCCGTAGGGCCGGTCATCGCCGGTTACCCCAACACCCTCCCCGTGACGGTGGAGGAGATGATCTACCATACCAAGGCGGTGGTCAGGGGGGTGAAGAGGGCCTTGGTGGTGATAGATATGCCCTTCATGTCCTATCAGGTGAGCGTAGAGGAGGCGAGGAGGAACGCCGGGAGGATGATCAAGGAGAGCGGGGCCGAGGCGGTGAAGTTAGAGGGGGGAGCCAACATGAAGGAGGTGATCAAGGCGATAACTGAGATAGACATCCCGGTGATGGGCCATATCGGCCTCACCCCCCAGTCCATCCACCGGATGGGAGGCTACAAGATCCAGAGGCAGAGGGAGAAGCTCCTGGAGGACGCCCATGCGGTGGAGGAGGCAGGGGCCTTCTCCGTGGTGCTCGAGTGCGTACCCGAGGAGATAGCCGAGGAGATCACCCAGAGGCTCTCCATCCCCACCATAGGCATCGGAGCCGGGATCCACTGTGACGGTCAGGTCCTGGTGGTTCACGACCTGCTTGGCCTGCTCGGGGACTTCCGGCCCAGGTTCGTCAAGAGGTACGTGGAGCTTGGTCCTCTGATCGTGAAGGCCGCCAAGGACTTCATCCGGGAGGTGAAAGAAGGGGATTTTCCTACTCCGGAGCACGTCTTTCACCTGGAGGAATAGATGGAGGTCATAAAGAGCCCTTCGGAGATGCAGCAGAGGGCCTCTGCCTGGAGGAGGGAGGGGAAGGTGATCGCCTTCGTCCCCACCATGGGATACTTCCACGAAGGGCACCTCTCCCTGATGAGGGAAGGGAGGAAGAGGGGGGACGTCTTGGTGGTGAGCATCTTCGTCAACCCCACCCAGTTCGGGCCAGGGGAGGACTTCGACCGCTACCCGAGGGACATGAAGAGGGACCTGAGGATGGCCGAGGAAGTGGGGGTGGACGTGATCTTCGCCCCCACGGTGGAGGAGATGTACCCGGAGGGATACCAGACCTACGTAGAGGTGGAAAAGGTAACCCAGCACCTCTGCGGCCTCTCCCGCCCCGGTCACTTCCGAGGGGTCACCACGGTGGTGACGAAGCTCTTCAACATAGTGAAGCCCCACGTGGCCCTCTTCGGCCAGAAGGACTATCAGCAGCTGATCACCATCGAGAGGATGGTTAAGGACCTGAACATGGACGTGGAGATCGTGGGGATGCCCACGGTGAGGGAGGAGGACGGACTAGCGGCGAGCTCGAGGAACGTCTACCTCAGCCCAGAGGAGAGGAAGGCCGCCCTTTCCCTCTATCGCTCCCTTAGGAGGGCCGAGGAGCTCTTCTCGGAAGGGGTCAGAGAAAGCCAGAGGATACTGGAGGAGGTGAAGGGAGTGCTTGAGGCCGAGCCCCTGGTGAAGATAGACTACGTCCACGTATGCGACCCGGAAACCCTGGAGGATATAGAAGGGCCGATAGGGGAAAGGGCCCTTGTGGCCGTGGCGGCAAAGGTCGGGACCACCCGCCTCATAGATAACACCCTTCTCGGAGGGAGGAAGTGAAGAGGATAGTCCTGAAAGGGAAGATCCATCGGGCAAGGGTAACGGAGGAGAACCTCCATTACGAGGGCAGTATCACCATAGACGAGGAGCTGATGGAGGCCGCGGGCCTCCTCCCCTTCGAACAGGTCCAGGTATACAACATCACCAACGGCCACCGCTTCGAGACCTACGTGATAAAGGGAGAAAGGGGCTCAGGGGTGATCGGGATAAACGGTGCCGCTGCCCACTTGGCCAAGGAAGGGGATCTGGTAATCATCGCCAGCTATGCCCTCATGGACGAGGAGGAACTGCAGGGATATCAACCTCGCCTGGTTTACGTGGACGAGGAAAACCGGGTAATCAAAGTAAGTCCCTGATCTTTCTCAGTTGACACTTCGCTCCTCCGGTTTTAAATTTTCCTTAGCGAAAGGAGGAAAAAGCTTGCTTTTCGCCAAAGAGAGCAAGAGGCTCCTATCCTTCCAGGAGATCGTGGAGATGTTCCACAGGGGGGAGAACCTCTTTGACATCACCATCGAGAAGTGGGAGCGGATCAGGAGATCTCTGGCCGAAGCGAAGGACCGAAGGGACATGATCCCCATCCTGGAGAATGCCAGGACAGGGGGTGCCTTCTGCCTCGAATATCAGAACAACTGTCCCCTTTGTCCTATCCAGAAGTGGTGCAGACCCCCGGAGGGGCGGTACCAGAACATCATGCGCTTCCTTTACATGTTCGCCACCAGCGGCGAGCTCTACTTCAAGGAGCAGGCGGAAAGGGAAATAGACCGCTTCCTCAACGAGATGAGAAAGTTCAAGGAAGAGCTTCACCAGAGACTCAACTGATATGTCCCACCGGCATCGCCTCACCGCCCTGAGCAAGCTCCTCTCATATATCCTGCGCCATCGTCCGGACGAGTTCGGCCTGGTGCTGGATGAGGAGGGCTTTGTGAGCCTGAAGGAGCTCCAGCAGGCGATAAACGAGGAGGAGGGGTGGGGCTATGTGAGGAGGAGCCATATCCTGGAGGTGGTCTACAACAGCGACAGGGACCGCTTTGAGATCCAGGGAGACAGGATCAGGGCCACCTACGGCCATTCTTTTCCCCACAGAATCCCCTATGAGCCCGTCGCCCCTCCCAAGATCCTCTATCACGGAACCCGCAGGAGGAGCTATCCTTCCATCCTCGAGCGGGGACTCCTCCCCATGGGGAGACAGTACGTCCACCTTACCCCCTCCAAGGAGCTGGCCGAAAGGATAGGCCGAAGGAGGGACCCCCACCCTCTCATCCTGGAGGTCCACGCCCAGAGGGCCTCAGAGGCCGGGGTGACCTTCTACCAACCCACCCCCCTCATTTACCTGACGGAAAGGGTCCCTCCTGAATACGTGATGGGGCCGCCCCTGGAGAAGGTCCTGAAGGAGGAGAGGGTGAAGAGGACAAAAAGGGAGGAGAGGAGACCCCCTGCACCGCCTCCTGAACCAGTTACGGGGAAGGCCTGGAAGAAGGAGGCGAGGCGGTTTCGCAAGACCTATAGAAACCTTTAAAGGGAGGTGTGGGAGATGGCTGAGGAGAGGGAGGAAGAAAAGAGGGGATTTAGGGTCATAGACCGAAGGATCTTCGCCCAGAAGGAGGAAGAGAAGGAAGAACCCAAAGAGGAAAGGGGCCCTGAGAAGAAAAAAGAGGAAGAGGAAAGGGAAAAAGAGAAGGTCGAGCCTCCTCCCCTTCCCGAGGTGACCTTCTCCAGCTTCATCTACTCCCTGAGCACCTCCTGCCTGATCCACCTCGGGGAAATACCCGAGCCCACCACCAAGAAAATCCAGAAAAACCTCACCTTGGCGAAACAGACGATAGACATCCTCGGGATCCTTCAGGAGAAGACCCGGGGGAACCTCACCCCTGAAGAGGAGAACCTGCTCACCGGTCTCCTCACCGATCTGAGGATAAAGTACGTGAAGGCAGTCTCTTAGAGTTCCTTGACCTGGGTCAAGGAGCTCCTCTCCCTGCAGGGGTTAAGGAAATCCTGCAGGGATCTTTTATCGCTGGTATAATGGGGGCCTCAAAGGAAAAGGAATGGGGAGGGTCCTTTTATACCTTATCATAGGGCTCTTTCTGGTGGGATGTGTAAACCTGGGCCCTCGGTACAGGCACCCTGACCTTGGCTTCCCCCTCCCCTCTCGCTATGAGCACGCCCCCAGGGGGTTCCCGGTCCCTGAGGAGAAGTGGTGGAGGGCCTTCGGGGACCCGAAGGTGGATGAGCTGGTGAAACGGGTCCTTCAGGCCAACTGGGACCTGAGGGGAGAGGAAGCCCGGATCTCAGCCCTTGAGGCGTCTTTGGTCTCGACGAGGGCCGATCGTCTTCCCCGCTTCGACCTTGAGGCCACGACCTCAAGGTCCAGGACCACCACCGTGATCCCCTTCCCCCGTCCCCAGGAGAAGACCCTCATCACCGATTCCTATGACCTTACCTTTCTGACCTCCTTCGAACTCGACATATGGGGTCGCCTCGCGAAGGCAGAAGAGGCAGCAAGGCACAGGCTCCTCGCAGAGGAGGAGAACCGCCGGGCCCTGGCCCAGTCCCTGATCTCTGAGGCCATAAGCCTCTACTTCAAGGCGCGGGCCTTAAAGAGGCGAGTATCGGTGGCCGAGGAAAAGCTGAAGATCGAGGAGGAAACCCTCAGGATCGTGGAAGGACGCTACCTGCGGGGGCTCCTCCCTTTGGCCCGGGTGAAGGCGGCAAGGAGGGGGGTTGAGGCCGCAAAGGTCGACCTCTCCTCCCTCAAGGAGGAACTCGATGGGGTCTCAAGACAGATATCGCTTCTTCTCGGCGAATATCCCTACCCCTTCCCCGTAGACCCCC
>Ga0209410_1001668_pt1 | contig 10784 bp, 13 predicted proteins | sample Mar14436cmmetaG_FD_184135 | JGI IMG/M metagenome (GOLD analysis project Ga0209410, IMG submission 184135) | Marine hydrothermal vent microbial communities from Guaymas Basin, Gulf of California to study Microbial Dark Matter (Phase II) - Marker... ... | reverse complement strand
GGTAGTTTCCCGGGACGAGCGTGAAGCGGGACCGCATCGAGGCCCTCCTCTCGCGGCTCCCCAAACCCCCGATGCCCGAGATCCCAACGGAGAGGTTCCGGGAGCACCTGCGGCGCGACAAGAAGATCGTGGGGGGGACGCTCCACTACGTCTACCTTGCGGGAATCGGCGAGGCGGTGCTGGAGGCGGGAGTCCCCGAGGAAGAACTCCTTTCCGCCCTGGACCACCTCTCATCCCTGGAGGCTCCCCCATGAAGAACTCATCACGCGTCACGCGTTACGCGTCACGGATCTTGATCCTCCACGGCCCCAACCTGAACCTCCTGGGGGAGCGGGAGCCCGAGATCTACGGCCGGATGACCCTGGAGGAGCTGAACGGAAGGATCCGGGAGTTCGCTGCCGAAAGGGGAGCCGAGGTGCGGATCTTTCAATCCAACCACGAGGGGACCCTCATCGACCTCATCCACGGGCACCGGCGCTGGGCCCAAGGGATCGTGATCAACCCCGGGGCCCTGACCCACTATAGCTACGCCCTACGGGACGCCATTGCCGCCGTGGGGCTTCCCACGGTGGAGGTACACCTCTCGGACATCCACTCCCGGGAGCCTTTCCGCCGGGTCTCGGTGATAAAGGACGTCTGCATCGCCCAGGTCTCGGGGAAGGGCCCCGAGAGCTATCTCGAAGGGATAGAGATCCTCCTGGAGGTGATCGGTGCCGAGGAAGCTGGCCAAACGAATGGATAGGGTTTCGCCCTCCGCCACCATGGAGATACGCCGGCGGGCGGAGGAGCTTCGGCGGCAGGGGGTCGAGGTGATCGACCTTGGGCCTGGGGAGCCGGACTTCGACACCCCTGATGCGGTGAAGCGGGCGGGGATCGCGGCCATAGAAGGAGGCTTCACTAAGTACACCCAAGCCGGCGGGATCCCGGAGCTCCGGGCCGCCATCGCCGCCCGCTACCGCAGGGATTACGGGGCACGATACTCCCCCGAGGAGGTGATGGTGGCGGCGGGGGCCAAGCAGGCCTTGTTCTCGGTGGGTTTGGCCCTGTTCGAGGAAGGGGACGAGGTATTGATCCCCGTCCCCTATTGGGTCACCTACCCGGAGGTGGTGAAGCTGTGCGGGGCGGAGCCCGTGTTCGTGCCCACCGATCCCGAGGATGGGTTTCATCTCAACCCGGAGGCGGTGGCGGAGCGCGTGACACCCCACACCAAGGCCTTAATCGTGAACTCCCCCTGTAACCCCACGGGGGCCCTTTTGGGCCCCGAGGAGCTCTCGGCGTTGGCTTCCCTGGCAAGGGACCATGACTTCTACGTGATCTTCGATGAGGCGTATGAAGCCATCGTGTACGAGCGGGGGCCCTTCTCGGCCGCAGCGCTCAAGGGCGAGCACGTGATCGTGGTGGGATCGCTATCCAAGAGCCACGCCATGCCCGGGTGGCGCATCGGCTGGGTTCTCGCGCCTCAGGAGGTGATCCGGGCGGCTCTTGCGATCCAATCCCACTCCATCACCCACCCTACCTCCATCTCCCAGCGGGCGGCCCTTGCGGCCTTGGAGGGGCCTTGGGACGAGGTTAGGAAGATGGTGGAGGAGTTCCGCCGCCGGAGGGATCTCGGGGCGGAGGGCCTGAACCGGATCCCAGGGGTGAAATGCCCCGTGCCCGAGGGGGCCTTTTACCTCTTCCCCGATGTCTCGGTGTATCTGGGGGGCGACTCCGCTGCCTTGGCGCGGCTCCTCTTGGAAGAGGCCCACGTGGCGGTGGTCCCCGGGGAGGCCTTCGGTTGGCCCGGGCGGCTCCGCATTTCTCTTACTCAACCCACGGAAAAGCTCGAGGAAGCCATCGGGCGGATCGCCCGGGTACTCGAGGAGCAGGACTAGCGGGCTTCACTCCCACTCGATGGTGGCGGGGGGCTTGCTGGTTACGTCGTAGACCACCCGGCCCACCTCGGGTATCTCGCGGGTGATGCGACGGGCCACCTGATCCAGGAATTCTTGGGGGAGCCTCGCCCAATCGGCGGTCATCCCGTCGACGCTCGTTACCGCCCGCAGGGCCACCACGTACCCGTACCGGCGCACATCCCCTACTACGCCCACGGTGCGCAAGGGGATGAGGACACAGAACGCCTGCCACACCTCCCGGTAAAGTCCGGCCTCCCGCAGGGCCCGGATGAAGATGGCGTCGGCCCGCCGCAAGACCCGCAGCCTCTCTTCGGTGATCTCCCCCAGGATTCGCACCGCTAACCCCGGCCCGGGGAAGGGATGTCGGAGCCGGATCTCATCGGGAAGCCCGAGGAGCTTGGCCACCTCCCGCACCTCGTCCTTGAATAGCTCCCGGAAGGGTTCGATGAGCTTGAAGCCGAGGGTCTTGGGCAATCCCCCGACGTTGTGGTGGGTCTTGATGGTGGCCGCCCCCGGGTTCCCCGCGGACTCGATCACATCGGGGTAAAGGGTCCCCTGAGCGAGATACGGGAAGGGGCCCCGGTCTTTTGCCACCTCCTCGAATACCCGGATGAACTCCCTCCCGATGATCTTCCGCTTCTCTTCGGGATCGGTCACCCCCCGAAGGGCGGAGAGGAACCGCTTTTGGGCCTCGACCACCAAGAGGTTCACTCCCAGGGGGCGCAGGGCCCGCACCACTTCCTCCCGCTCCCCTTCCCGCAGGAGGCCGTGGTCCACGAACACGGCCAGGTGCTCCACCCCCGCTTTGGCCAAAAGAAGCGCCAAGGTGCACGAATCCACCCCGCCCGAGACCCCGAGGAGAACCCGGTCCCGCCCCACCTCCTTTTTCACCTTTTCTACGAGGGAAGAAACGATCTCCGCCGGTGTCCAATCCCGGGGAACCCCGGCGATTTCCAGGAAGTTCCGCAGTATTTCCTTCCCTTGGGGAGTATGAACCACTTCCGGGTGAAACTGAACCCCAAAGATCCTCCCCGTGGGGTCCATCGCGGCGGCGATGGGACACTCCTCGGTGGAAGCGATCGTCCTCCAGCCTCGGGGAAGGGATACCACCGCGTCGGAGTGGGACATCCAGACCTCAAGCTCCCCCTCCAATCCCCGGAAGAGGGGACCCTCGTGTCGCACAAGGGTGGCGCGGCCGTACTCCCGGCGATCGGAGCGCGCCACCTCGCCCCCGGAGAGGTGCACCAAAACCTGCATCCCGTAACAGATCCCCAGGATGGGAATCCCGGAGGAAAGGAGGCGTGGGTCCGGCTTAGGGGCGTCGGGGTCGTGCACCGAAGCCGGCCCTCCCGAGAGGACCACCGCGTGGGGTCTCCGGGCCGCGATCTCCTCCCATGAAGAGGTTCCGGGCAGGATGACCGCATAGGCTCCAAGCTCCCTGAGCCTCCGGGCGATAAGGAGGGTGTACTGTGAGCCGAAATCGAGGACCACTACGCCCATGGATTCAGTCCTTGAAGAAGATCTCCCCGGTCGCGGGATCCATGCCTTCGATGGCTACCAGCGAGACCACCGGAACCCCGAAGCGCTCGAGCAGTGAGCGGCCGTTTCCGAAGCACTTCTCGATGACGAAGCCGAACCCCACGAGCTCGGCGCCGCTTTCGACGACCATCTCCCCCAGCGCCACGCTGGTTATCCCCCGGTAGAGGAAATCGTCCACCACCAGGACCCGCTCCCCGGGGCCCAGGTAATCCCGGGAGATGGCGAGCTCGGTCTCCACCCCCTTGGTGGGGGAGGTGACGGTCCTGGTCAGGGGATTGGCCATGGTATTGGCTTTCCCTTTCTTGGCGTAAAGCGCCTTCGCTCCCAGCCTTCGGGCGACCTCGTAGGCGATCACGTTCCCGGCGGCCTCGGCGGTGAGGACCGCGGTCGCGCCTGAGTCGGCGAATGCCCGGGCCAGTTCTTCCCCCGCGAGCTCCACGAAGGCCGGATCGATCCTGTGGTTGAGGAAGCTGTCCACGCGCAGGAATTCCGGCCCCACCACCACCGCTTCCCTCTGGATCCACTCCCTGACCTTATTCCCCAATGCTCACCCCCTTGGGGCATTTTAACCGGGGGTCTGTATTGGGTGGGAGCCCCGCCCTTTGCCGGTGGTTTAAACGCGGCTTTAGGCAACGGATTCGCCCGGGGATGCCGCGTTTCCCCTCGCGGGGTCAGCCCGGCTCCACTCCTTTAAAAATCTCAACGCCTACCCGGGCGGCGGCTTCCCGCAGCGCCGAGTCCTTGGTGGCCAAGGGAAGCCCACGGCGCAGGGCGAGATCCAGATAGGCGGCGTCGTAGACGGACAGGCCTTGTTCCCGGGCCACATGCAATACCTGGCCAAACACCGTCTCCGGATCGGTCCGTTCGACGGATATAGGAAGTTCACTGAGAAAGGCAATAAATCTAGTCACTTCGGCGAAGTTTAGCCTGTCGCGACGCTCGGCCACAAGGAGTGCATTTCCTACCTCCAACGGCCAAATCTCCGGGACCAAAGCCTTGCCATGGCGTAAGGAACGAAGTACCGCGCGGGTATACGCGTTCAGTTCCTCTTTAAACGCCCAAGCGAGGGTCACCGAAGCGTCCAAGATGAACATGTCTTTTTCCATCACATGCGCCCTTCCTCGATCAGGTCCTTGATCTTCAGTCCCCTCAGGGAATGTCGTCGGGCGAACTCTTCGATGTCGGCGATCACCTTTTCCACGTCCCGCCGGCGGGGGGATACGGGCTCCAACACCGCCACGGGCACCCCATGCTTGGTGATCACGAACCGCTCCCCTTTCTCCACCCGCCGGAGGAGCTCCGAGAACTTGACCTTGGCTTCGTAGGCTCCCACGCGCTCCATCGTTGGCCTCCCTTACCAACCGGTCTCAGACCGGTCTATTATACCGGGACGAGGAATCGAGGCCCGGCTTGGGGAAAAGGCTTCTGGGGTTGCGCGTTCAGGTGTGCCCCCGAGAGGACAGGGCACGCTTTACCTCCTCCACCGTATCCCCGCCGAACTTCTCGAGGAGCGCTTCCGCAAGTACCAATGCCACCATGGCCTCCCCCACCACCGCTGCCGCCGGCACGGCGCACACATCGGATCTCTCCCGGTGGGCGGAGGCCGGTTCCTTTGTGATAAGGTCCACGGATCGCAGAGGTTTTCTCAAGGTGGGGATGGGCTTCATCGCCGCGCGGATCACCACCGGCTCCCCGTTGGTAACACCCCCCTCGATCCCCCCGGCCCGGTTGGTCCTGCGGCGGAATCCCTCCCCTTCTTCCCAGAAGATCTCATCGTGGACCTCGGAGCCGTATCGTGATGCGGCCCCGAACCCTGCACCTACCTCCACCCCCTTGACCCCCGGGATGCTCATCAGTGCCCAGGCGAGGCGGCCGTCGAGCCTCCGGTCCCACTGGACATAGCTCCCCAGGCCCGGCGGCACCCCCACTGCCACCACCTCGAACACGCCCCCGACCGTGTCCCCCGCTTGCGCCGCGGCATCGATCCGGGCCACCATCTCCCGTTCGGCTTCCGGATCCAGGCACCGCACCGGGGAGCGATCCGCCCGGGCGTTCATCTCATCGGGGGAAAGGCCCAAAGAGAGGGGGTCGATCTCCGTCCGGACGGTGTGGATGGAGATCACGTGGCTAGCGATCCCCACCCCGCACTCCCGCAGGAGCTTCTTGGCCACCGCGCCCAGGGCCACCCGCGCGGCCGTCTCCCGGGCGCTTGAGCGCTCGATCACGTCCCGGAGATCCGTGTGTCGATACTTCAAGGCGCCGGGGAGGTCGGCGTGGCCGGGACGCGGCACCGTCACCGGCCGATAATCGGGGGGAGGCGACCCAAAGGGCTCCATGATCCCCTTCCAGTTCGCCCAGTCCCGGTTCGCGATCCGGATGGCGATGGGAGCCCCCGTGGTCTTCCCCCAGCGGACTCCGGCCAGGAATTCGGCCCGATCCCGCTCGATCTCCATCCGGGCGCCGCGGCCATGCCCCCGCTGGCGCCGGGAAAGCTCGCGGTCAACATCCTGGGGATCGAGCCGAAGCCCGGCGGGGATGCCTTCCAGGATCCCCACCAAGGCCGGGCCGTGGGACTCCCCCGCGGTAAACCACCGCAGCCTACCCACGGAGCACCCCCTCCAGGTGCTTTAAGGCGGAGGCGGCGTCCTCGTCCCCGAAGCGGTGGCCGGTCCAGAGCTCCAGCGCCCGGATCCCCTGGTATACCAACATTTCCAAGCCCCCGATGGCGAGGCACCCCCGCTCCCCGGCGTCCCGCAGGAGCTTCGTTTCGGGAGGGTTGTAGACGAGATCGTAGACCACGAGACCTTCCCGCAAGAGGTCCGCGGGAACCGGGGATTCTTCCGCGTGAGGGGTCATCCCCACCGGCGTGGCGTTGACCAAAAGCTCCGCCTCTCGGAGGAAGGCGGCGAGGTCGTGGAGGCCGCCGTGGGTCACGGATCCCAGGGAGGAAAATCTCCGGGCAAGGGCCCGGGCCCGGGACGGGGTGCGGTTTACCACTGCCACTTCCGCACCGCTGGAAACGAGGGCGTAGACCACCGCCGCCGCCGCGCCCCCGGCTCCCACCACCACCGCCTTTCGGCCGCAGAGTCCGACCCCCCGGGAATCCAGGGCCTTTAGGAACCCTTCCCAATCGGTGTTGTGTCCGCGGAGCCTCCCCGCTTCGTTGACGATCACGTTCACCGCCCCGATGGCCTCCGCTGCGGGGGAGAGCTCGTCCAGGAAGGGAATCACCGCCTCCTTATGGGGAATGGTCACGTTGACGCCGCGGATTCCCAGGGCCCGCATGCCGGAAAGGGCCTCACCGAGCGAGGCCTCGGGCACCCGGAAGGCGAGATAGCAATAGTTCAACCCTGCCCGGGCGAGGAGGAAGGAGTGCAGGCGGGGAGAGAGGCTGTGCTCCACCGGATCGCCGATGAGGCCGAGGAGCCGTGTTCGGCTATCGGTCATGGACAATCCCCTCCAGGACGGAAAAGAATCCCGGGAAGGAGACCTCCGCCCATTCCGCTCCTTCGATCACGCTCTCCCCCTCCGCAAACAGGGCGGCCACCGCACAGGCCATGACGACCCGGTGGTCCATGAATCCCAAGAGCCGCGCGGCCCGAAGACGACGCGGGCCGCGGATCTCCATCCCGTCGGGAAGCTCCCGCACCTCCGCCCCCAGCCGCCGTAGGTTCTCCGCCATGGCCGAGATGCGATCCGACTCCTTCACCCGGAGCTCGCGGGCCCCACGCACCACGGTGGTCCCGGCGGCCTGGGTGGCAAGGACAAAGACCAACGGGATCTCGTCGATCATCCGGGGCACGATCTCCCCCCCGAGTTCGATCCCCCGAAGCTCCCTCCCTCGCACCCGGATATCCGCCACCGGTTCCCCCGCGATCTCGTCCCGGCCCAGTACGGCCACGTCCGCCCCCATTTCCCGGAGGACCTCCAGGAAGCCGGTGCGGGTGGGGTTCACCCCCACGCTGTGGACGAGGACCTCCGCCCCCGGACGTGGGGCGGCGGCGGCCAAAAGGAACGCGGCGGAGGAGAAATCCCCGGCCACCGCCACGGGCCGAGCGCGCAGCTCACCGGGAACCAAACGTATCCGCGTCCCGTCCCTTTCCAGCTGCGCCCCGAAAAAGAGGAGCATCCGCTCGGTATGATCCCGGGAAGGGAGGGGCTCTTCCACCACCGTTTCCCCCTCCGCCTGAAGCCCCGCCAGCATTATGGCCGACTTCACCTGGGCGCTGGCCACGGGGAGCCGGTAATGGATGCCGCGGAGGTGGCCTCCCCGTACACGCAGAGGAGGGAAATCCCCCTGCCGGGCGTGGATCTCCGCTCCCATAAGGGAAAGGGGCTCTACCACCCGCCGCATGGGCCTGCGGGAGAGGGACTCGTCCCCCACCAGCACCGACTCAAACGGCCTTCCCGCGAGGACCCCGGCCAGAAGCCGCATGGTGGTGCCGGAGTTCCCACAATCGAGGGGCTTTAGGGGGGGCGAGAAGGACTCCGGGCCACGGCCATGGACGAGGGCCTTCTCCTTTTCCAAAGAAAGCTCTACCCCCAAGGCGCGGAGGCATTCCGCCGTGCTTCTGACGTCCCGGGCGGGGGATAATCCCCGGATCTCCATTTCCCCTTTTGCCATCGCCCCCAAGATCAGGGCACGGTGGGAGATGGATTTATCCCCCGGCACACGGGCCTCTCCCCGGATCAGCGCTGGCCCCCGGATCCGCGCCTCCATCAATCCACCGCCTCGGCCTCGTATCCAGCGGTCCGCAGCACCCGGGCCGCCTCCTCGGCCTCCTTGCGGCCTTCCACGTAGATCCTGAAGGTTCCCCCGATCCCCTCCCGCACCCGCATCAGCTCCAGGTCCTTGATGTTTATCCCGGCCTTCCCCAATGCCCCGGTCACCTCCGCCAACGCGCCGATCCTATCGGGAACCACCACCCGCACGCTGGGGAACTCCCCGGAGAAGCCCTTGGCCCGTTTGGGGATGGAAGCGCGTAGGGCCCGGGCCCGTACGAACTCCTCCTCTAGCCCGCCCCTGAGCGCTTTCCGCAGCCGGGAAAGTTCCCGGATCATCTCCTCGAGGGCCCGCTCGATCCTCCCGGCATTTGTGGCCAGGATATCGCGCCAGATCTCATATGGGGACGAAGCGATCCGGGTGAGGTCCCTAAATCCGCCGGCGGCGAAGGGGAGCATCCCTTCCTTCCGTCCCACCGTGTTCACCAAGGCTACGGCGGTGAGTTGGGGAAGATGACTGACATAGGCCGCGATCTCGTCGTGACGCTCGGGGTCCATCACCACCGGTATCGCCCCCAGCGCCTCCACGTATGCGGTCAGCCGGGGCACCGCTTCTTTAGCATCGGGCAGGGGGGTCAAGATGTACAGGGCGTTTTGGAACAAGAAAGGATCGGCAGCACGGAACCCTTTCCCTTCTGTGCCGGCAAGGGGATGTCCCCCGATGAAATAACATCCCCGGGGGACGGTCTCTTGGGCCCGGCGGCAGATGGCCTCCTTGGTGGATCCCACATCGGTGAGGATCGCACCCGGGGACATGGCTGTGGCCACCCGCGGGATAAGCTCCAGGATGGTATTTATAGGGGTGGCGAGGAACACCAGGGCGGTTCCTTGGACTGCTTGCGCGACCTTTGCCGGCGGGAAGCCTTCATCGATGGCCCCCTTTTCCCGGGCGAGCTCAAGGATCGGGGAAAAATCCACCCCCACTACGTGGACCTCCGGGAAGGCGTGTTTTATCGCCAACGCCAGGGAGCCCCCGATGAGCCCGAGGCCCACGATCGCAATTTTCTCAGGAAATCCTGCTTCCATCTGACTGCCGCAAGAGGAGCTCCCTCCCCAGGGTCCGCGCGATGTTTCTGAGTTCCCGCAGGAGTTGGGAGAACTGTTCGGGCAGGAGGGCTTGGGGGCCGTCGCTTAAGGCCTCTTCGGGGCGGTGGTGGACCTCCACCATCACCCCATCGGCCCCGGCGGCCACCGCTGCCCGGGCCATGGGGATCACCATATCCCGCCGTCCCGTGGCGTGGCTGGGATCGACGATCACGGGGAGATGGGTTTCTCGCTTCAACACGGGAACCGCGGCGAGATCCAGGGTAAACCGGGTGAAGTCCGAGAACGCCCGGATACCCCGCTCGCACAGGATGACCTTTTCGTTTCCCTCCGAGATGATGTACTCGGCGGCCATGAGGAATTCCTCCAAGGTGGCGGCGAGGCCTCGTTTGAGGAGGACCGGTTTCTCGGCCCTCCCGACTTCCCGCAGGAGATTGAAGTTCTGCATGTTCCTGGCCCCGATCTGGATGATGTCGGCGTAGCGGGAGACGAGCTCGACCTGGGAAGCGTCCATGGCCTCGGTTACCACGTACATCCCCAGCTCGTCCGCCGTCTCCCGCAGGAGCTTCAAGCCTTCCTCTCCTAGGCCTTGGAAGCTATAGGGGGAAGTACGGGGTTTGAAGGCACCGCCCCGGAGGATCCGGCATCCTTCCCGGGCCACGGCCTCGGCGATAGTTCGGATTTGTTCGGCACTTTCCACGGCACACGGTCCGGCGATGACCGCCACTTCGTTGGCCCCAATGGTGAGATCACCGAGGGTTATCCGGGTATCCAAAGGGTGGAAGGCCCGGCTCGCCAACTTGTAGGGGACGCTTACTTCCAGGACTTTATAAACCCCATCCAACACCTCCAGCTCCCGGGGATCGACGGCCTTGGTTTCGCCGATGATCCCCAAGATGGTGTAATCCTTCCCGCGGGAGAAGTGGACCCGGAAACCGAGGGAGAGGAGCTTGTCCGTTACACGCTCAATCTCTTTTCGCGTGGCCCCGGGCTTCATCACCACAATCATCGCGCACCACCTCCTCTTCGAGCCTCCGGGTTTCGGCGATGATCCGCCGGAAGATCCGCGCCACGGCGTCCTCGCTTAAGGGACCGGGGTTTCCCCGTTTCACGCGGGAGATCACCTCCTCCTCCCGCTCCAAGGAACGCAGGGGAAGGCCCCGCTGCGCTTTGAGACATCCGATGCGCAAGGCCACTTCCGCGCGCCGAGAAAGAAGCTGCAGAAGTTCCTGGTCTATCCTGTCAAGCTCGCGCCTCAGCTCTTCGATCATTCCCGGCTCCTTTAGGCAAACAAAAAGGTCGGGGCCTTTCGGCCCCGACCGCGTGGGGTTTAGCGACCTCTTACGAGGTCGGACTAAACCCCGATGGCAAAGTAATACCAAACCTGGTATTTCTTCAAACCACCGTTCTTCCCCCTCACACTGAGAAAAGCCCTCATAGTCAAGCCAAGTTTTATATACAACGGAAGCGTCCACGAAGTCAAGGCTCCGATGTGCCTCATTGAATAATGTCGCCGAAGGGAAG
>Ga0209410_1001667_pt1 | contig 10786 bp, 8 predicted proteins | sample Mar14436cmmetaG_FD_184135 | JGI IMG/M metagenome (GOLD analysis project Ga0209410, IMG submission 184135) | Marine hydrothermal vent microbial communities from Guaymas Basin, Gulf of California to study Microbial Dark Matter (Phase II) - Marker... ... | reverse complement strand
CCTCTAAGGAGAGCCTCCAGCACATGAGGGGGAAATTGCCCAGGTGACAGCTCACCAGGACCACCCCCTTTCTGCGCCTTCGGGCCTCCCTCAGGTGTCCCTCTCCCTCTATCCTCACCCTCCCCTTTATCTCCTCCGGGGACAGTTTGGCGAACCTGGGGAACTCCAGCAGATTGGCCACCGTATGCTCCATCGCTTTCCGGAGGATCCTTTCCTGCAGTTCGCCGAAGACGAGGCTGAGATTTGCTGCCCCGATCCTCTTCCTGCGGCTCGGAAGCAGATACCAGAGGAAGGAGAGGCCCCGACATAGGGCCCTGAGAAGGGGGAAGGGCAGGGCGGCCATCACAATCCGGAGGGGAGGGAAGAGGACAGGAGTGAAGAGCTCCCCCACCCTCTCCAGGCGTCGCCTGGTCCGCTTACTGAGGGACATCGATTACCTCTCGGAAGGATCTGACCTCCACCTTCCCCAGTCCCCTCAGGGAGGGCTCCATCTCCTCTGCCTTCCCCAGGATCACGATCTGGGCCCTGTCCGCCCGGATGAACTCCGCGGCGAGCTCGTCCACCTCCTCCTTTCTCACGCCCGCCACCCGCTCGGGAAATAGGGAGAGGTCCTCAAAGGGGAGGCCGTAAAGCTCGAGTTCAAGGACCCTCCTCGCGACCTGGGCAGGGGTCTCGAGTTGCAGGGGAAAACTCCCCCTCCAGTAGTTCTTCGCCTCCTCCAACTCCTTTTCCGTCACCCCCTCCTTGGCCATCTCCTCCATCACCCGGAGGATCTCCTCCAGGGCCTGAGGGGTGGTGGCGGTGGGGGAAAAGGTGCTGATGAGGAAGGGGCCAGGGGTGCGGAGGGCCTGGAAGGTGCTTCTTATCCCGTAGGTGTATCCCTTCGATGCCCTCACCCGCATCATCAACCGGGAAGAAAAACCCCCTCCCCCGAAGATGTAGTTCATGATGAGGAAGGGGAGGTACCGCTCGTCCCTCCTCTCTATCCCCACAAGTCCCACCCTTATCTGGCTCTGGGTCAGGTCGGGGCGGTCCACCAGGAGGACCCTCCTGGAGCCGGGAAGGCGGGGATGGGGGAGATCAGCCGAAGAGGAAGATTGCCCTTCCCACTCTCCTAAGGCCTCTTCCCCCAGGGAGAGGAGCTCCTCTTTGGGCCTTGAGCCTATGAGCAGGAGGACCGTCTCCTGGGGCAGGTAGTTCTCCCCCCAGAAGCGGGAGGGGGCCTCGAGGGGGAGGGCCTTGAGGCTCCTCAGGGTACCGTAGGTGGGGTGAGCGTATGGGGTCCCTTCCATGACGATCCCGTTTATTATCTCGTCGGCCACCACTTCGGGCTCATCCCTTAGCTGAAGGAGCCGCGATATCTTCCTCTTTAAGGCCTCCCTGATCTCCTCCCGGGGGAAAGTAGGATGGAGGGTGATGTCTGCGAGGATCTCGAGGAGTCGGGGTGCATCCTCCATGAGCCCTGCGAGGGTGAGGAAAGAGGCGTCCCATCGGGAGGAGGCGGAGAGCTTGGCCCCGAGCCTCTCCACCGCTAGGGTAATTTCTTCGCTCCCCCTGCCCTCGGTGCCCAGGGTGATACCCTCTGCCGTAAGGTCCGCAAGCCCCTCCTGCCCCTGGGGGTCCCTCTCGGCGCCCCTCTTCACCATCAGGTGGACCTTAAGGAGGGAGAGCTTCGGGTACTCGATGGCGAGGACCACCGCCCCATTGTCCAGCTCCCTCCTTCCTACATCCTCTGCCCTCAGGGGAAAGCCCTTCATTCCACCGGTCCCAGCACCTCGTTCTCCTCGGGGCTTACCGGCCTCAGGACCACCACCGTCCGGTTCTCCTCCCTCAGGTAGGTGCGGGCCACCCTCCTTATCTCCTCAGGGGTGATCCCATCGAAGCCTTCGAGGATACCGTGGGCCCTCTCGAACCCCCCGGTTTTGATCTCGTATATCCCGCCCAGAAGCCCCCGGAAGAAGGCCGTCTCGAGCCCCGAGATAAAGGAGGAACGGAGCCCTTTTTTCGCCTTGGTGGCCTCCTCCTCGGTGACCCCCTGATCCTTCACCCTCTCTATCTCCTCCCAGACCCTCTCCTCAAGCCCCTCGAGGTCTGTGCCCGGGGAGGCGATCCCGTAGACGATGAGGAGGGCCGGATCCTTGGGCCAGAAGGGGAGGGGGTCCACCTTAACCTTCACCTCTACCGCCTCCCCCCCCTTGACGAAACGGCGCCAGAAGCGGGAAGACTTCCCCTCGGAGAGGATATGGGCCAAGGCCAGGAGGGGATAGACGTCCTCGTGGGTGATCCCCGGCACGTGAAATCCCGCGAAGAAGGCCTCAAGCTGGGCCACCTTCTTGAAGACCGCTCTCTTTTCCCCCCTCTGGGGGGGCTCCTCAAGAGGGGTATCCTCGGGAGGAGGCTGGGAGGGCAGGTGGCCGTAATATTTGGAGATGAGTTTGAGCACCTCCTCTTCCCTCACGTCCCCCACCACGACCACCACGGCGTTATTGGGGGCGTATCCCCGCCGGTAGTACTCCTTGCAGTCGGAGATGGTGAGCCGCCTTATGTCCTGGTCCCATCCGATGATGGGCCAGCGGTAGGGGTGGCGTTCATAAGCGAGGGCATAGAGCTTCTCGATCAGGAGGCCAAAAGGGGAGTTGACCACCCTCATCTTTCTTTCGCTCCTCACCACTTCCCTCTCCGTCTCCAGGTTTTCCTCGGTGAGGAGGAGGTTGGAGAGCCTTTCGGCTTCAAGGCTTACGGCAAGTTCCAGTTTGTCTGCAGGGAGGTTCTCGAAGTAGGTGGTGTGGTCCAGGGTGGTGAAGGCGTTCAGGTTCCCCCCGTTGGCCTGGATGATCCGGGAGAACTCCTCGGGACCAAGCCGCTTGGAGCCCCGGAACATCATGTGCTCGAAGAGATGAGAGATCCCCGTTATCCCTGGCCTCTCGTGGCGGGAACCGACGGCGAAATGGACCTGATAGGAGAGGATGGGCAGGGTGTGATCCTGAAGGATCAGCACCTTGAGGCCGTTCTCCAGATGGTGGCGGGAAAACCCGAGGATCTCTTGAAGCATCGGATGTTCCTCTCAGCGGCCTTCCCCCCGTAGTGAACTCAGGATCAGTTCGGAAAAGTAGACGACCTCCTTCCCTAAACCCATCTCCTTGGAGGTGGAGCGGAGGTTAAAGGTGCAAAAAGGACAGGTGCTGACGAGCACTTCCCCCTTCGCCATCTCGAGAACCTCCTGGGCCATCTGCTGGGATAGTCCCTTGTAGAGGGACCTCACTCCTGCACCAGAGCCGCAGCAGATGGTATCCTCCCCCCTCCTCTCCATCTCCTTCACCTCCAGACCACAGAAGCGGAAGAGCTCTCGGGGTTCCTCTATCAGGCCTTCCCCACGGGAGAGCCTGCAGGGATCATGGTAGCTTATCGTTCTTCCCAGCTTCTTGAGAAGAGAGGGGTCTTCTTTAAGCCGTTCGTGGACCACCTCAAGGAGGTGCCTCACCCTTGGGGGGAAATCCCCCAGCACCTCAGGGTAGAAGTACTTGAAGCACTTGAGGCATCCGTTGCAGGGGACGACGATCTCCTTTATCCCGGCCGAGAGGAACCTCTCGGTGTTCTTGGAGAAAAGCTCCTCGGCGAGACCCCTTTCCCCTGCCTCGTAGATGTAAGTGCCGCAGCAACCCTCATCCTCCCACATGGTGAAGGGAATCCCGAGCTCCTTCATCAGCAGGAAGGAGGAGCGGGCCACGTCCTTCACCAGGTAAGAGGCGAGGCAGCCTATGTAAAGGAGGCGGTCCGACTCCTGGGGGGTGAAATCCTCCGGGAGCCAGTCCCACCTCTTGGAGGGGTCCCCGGCCACCGCGTTCCCCCGCTCTATGATCCCCTTTATGATCTTCTTTCCCCGTTCAAGGGGGGCGAGTCCCCTCTCCACCAGGATCTCCCTGCCCACCGCCACCACCTTGGAGACCTCTATCTCCTCCGGGCAGACCACCTCGCAGGCCATGCACTTGGTGCAGTTGTAGAGGGACTCCACCATCCCTTCGACTTCGGCCCCCCCTTTCATCTCCCTCATCATTCTCAGGCGCCCGAGGGGAGAGAGCTCCATCCTGCCGGTGAGCTTATAGGTAGGGCACTTCTCCAGACATAACTCGCACTCCGTGCACCTTTCCGCCTCCCTGAAGGCCTCCTCCCTATCCATCCCCTTTCTCCAGACCGTATTTTCTCTTCAGGAACTCAAGCCCTGGCTGGGGGTAGAGGGCGTAGATGAGGACGTCCCCTCGGGATCGGGCTATCCCCTTGGTCGCCTCCCTCGCCTTCTCCATCTCCGGCCCCAGGACATCGGCCGCCCTGCAATCTATGGGGGTCTCTCCCCGGGGGTAACCCTTGAGGGCGAGCTTCTGCACCTCCGGGTTCACCGGGCCAGGGGGCCTGCCGTAAAGGCCGTAGAAGTAGTCCTTCACCTGTTGGGTTATCATCTTGTAGCGGCCGAACAGGACGTTCAGGACCGCCTGAACCCCCACGATCTGACTGGTGGGGGTGACCAAGGGGGGATATCCCATGTCCTTCCGGGTCCTTGGGATCTCCTCGTACACCTCGGGGAGCCGGTCCAGGGCCTTTGCCTCCTTGAGCTGGGCCACCAGGTTGGTGGTCATCCCTCCCGGGATCTGGTGCTGAAGGACCTTGGTATCTATCACCGCCACCCGGGTGGTGTCGAAGTAATCGCGGTACCCTTTAAGGATTTCCTCGAGCCTCTCCCCCAAGCGGAAGATGAGGTCGAGATCGAGTCCTGGGTCCCGCCCCGTCCCCCTCAAGCTGGCCAGGAGGGGCTCCACAGCGGGCTGGGAGGAACGGAGGGCCAGGGGGGCAAGGGCCGTGTCCACCACGTCCACTCCTGCCTCAGCGGCCTTCAGATAGCTCATGGAGGCCATGCCACTGGTGTAGTGGGTGTGGAGCTGGACCGGAATGTCCACCGCCCTCTTCATCTCCCTCACCAGCTCATAGGCGTCGTAAGGGGAGATCAACCCTGCCATGTCCTTTATGCAGAGGGAGTCGGCCCCGAGATCCTGGAGCTTCCTGGCCTTCTCGAGGTAATAATCGAGGTTGAAGACCTCTCCCCCCATCCGGCTCTCGGTGAGGGAATAGCAGATGGTGGCCTGGGCGTGCTTCCCACATTCCTTCACCACCCTGATGGAGGTCTCCAGGTTCCTCTCGTCGTTTAAGGCATCGAAGATACGGAAAATGTCTATCCCGCTGGACGCCGCCTCCCTGATGAATTCCTCCACCACATCGTCCGGGTAGTTCCTGTAGCCCACCAGGTTCTGTCCCCTCAGGAGCATCTGCAGGGGGGTATTGGGCATAAGCCTCTTCAGTGTGCGGAGCCTCTCCCAGGGATCCTCGTTGAGGAAGCGAATGCACACATCGAAGGTGGCCCCTCCCCAGACCTCCATAGAGTGAAAGCCCACCTTGTCCATCTCCGGGGCCAAGGGGAGCATGTCCTCGGTCCTGAGCCTGGTGGCGATGGAGGACTGATGTCCGTCCCGAAAGGTGGTATCGGTGATGCGTAATGGGTTTGAGGACATTCTCTTCCTCCAGGGTTAATGTCCCAAAAAATCGGGCACATGATATCGACTGTCCTTCCCCCCTGTCAACCCCGCCGGAAATCCGGCCTTTACCGGGGGGCAGCGATTATGGTATAGAGTTTTGAGACTTACTGTAAAAGGTTTCAGTCAGAAGGGCTTAAGGTGGCTGAAGGCATGAGGTTTGTGGGTATCTTTGATTCCGGGGTAGGGGGGCTTACGGTACTGAAGGAGATCGTCGCTCTCCTCCCTCAGGAGCACATCATCTATCTGGGGGATACCGCCAGGGTCCCCTATGGGACCCGTTCACCGAAGACGATCATCAGGTATTCCCGAGAGAACGTCCGGTTTCTGAGGCGCTGGGAGCTGAAGGTGCTGGTCGTCGCCTGTAACACCTCCTCATCGGTGAGCCTCTCCACCCTCGAGGAGGAGAACGAGATCCCGGTGGTGGGAGTGATAGAGCCGGGGGTGAGGCGGGCAGTGGAGGTGACCCGCAAGGGGAGGATCGGGGTGATAGGGACGGAAGGGACCATAAGGAGCGGCGCCTATCAACGGAGGATAAAGGAGATGGACCCTCATCTTCAGGTCTTCGCCACCCCCTGTCCTCTCTTCGTCCCCCTGGTGGAGGAGGGGTGGATCGACGATCCCATATCCCGCCTCGTCGCCCATCGTTACCTCAGGCCTTTGAAGGAGGAGGGGATAGATGTCCTCATCCTCGGCTGCACCCACTATCCGCTCCTTGAGGGGGTGATAAGGGAGGTGCTGGGGGAGGGGGTTGAGCTCGTCAACTCCGCCAAGGAGACGGCAAAGGAGGTCAAGCGGCAGCTTGAGGCAAGGGGTATGCTCGAGCCCCCAGGTGCGGAAGGGGAACGGAAGTTTTTTGTAACCGACAATCCCGCCAAGTTCACCCAGATTGGTGAGAGGTTCCTTGGGGTACGGATCGATCATGTGGAGGAGGTGGAGTTATAAGCCCATCTCCCTCTTTATCTCCTGAAGGAGGGCGATGTTCTCCGTATGGCCCGTCATCTGGGCGGTGACCATCCCCTTTATCGGCCTATTTAGGAGGTAGAAATCCCCCAGGAGGTCAAGGATCTTGTGTCTGACGAACTCATCGGGGAACCTCAGCTCGGTGTTCACCACCCTCCCCTCGTCAAGCAGGATCACGTTATCCAGGTGTCCCCCTCCTGCAAGCCCCATCTCCCTCATCTTCCCGATCTCCTTGACGAATCCATAGGTGCGTGCTGGGGCGATTTCTCGTTTAAATTCTTCAGGTCCCCGCAGGATGAAGGTATACTCCTGCTCTCCTATGGGGGGTGGGTGGACGAGCCTGAACCGCACGCCAAAGCAGTCAGCCGGCTCGATGTAGATGTACTTCCCCTCTGGTTTTACCTCCCCTATCTGATAACGTTTATCTATCACCACCTCCTGACAACCTGCCTCCTGTTCCTGCACCCCGGCCTCCTCCACGATCTCGCAGAACTGAGCCGCCGAACCGTCCATTATCGGTACCTCGCCGTTGATCTTCACCAGGAGATTGGTGATGCCGTAAGCATGCAGTACGGCCATCAGGTGTTCTATGGTCCTAACCACCGCCCCTCCCTTCCCCACCGAGGTGGCAAAGTCGGTGGATATGACGTGGTCGACCGTTCCGGGTATCAGGAGGTCATCGGTCAGGTTGCAGAAGAGGATTCCTGTATTGGGCGGCTGGGGCAAGAGGATCATCCCCGTCTTCGTCCCGGAATGAAGCCCCGTGCCGTACAGGACCATGCTCTGTTTCAGGGTCCGCTGGGGAGAGGCCGAGGAAAGGTCCTCTTCTGGAAAGGGGGCCTTGGGCTTCAGCCCGCGACGCCTTGAAGAAAGGGAGCTCACGACCTCGCCCACCCTCTGCCGATCTTTCAGCGCCTTGTTCACGGTGGAGAGGAGGACATCCATTGAGAGGGGTTTCTCGATGAAGTCAAAGGCCCCCAGCTTCATCGCCTTGACCGCCGTGGAGACCGTCCCATGGCCTGAGATCATTATCACCGCGCAGTCCTCATCCGTCTCCTTTATCTTCCTCAAGAGGTCGATCCCGTCCATATCGGGCATCCAGATGTCCAGCAGCACCACATCGGCCCCCTCGGTACGGTAGAGCTGCAGGGCCTCTTTCCCATTCTCCGCCACGATCGTCTCAAACCCCTCGTCCTCCAATACCCCCACTATGGAGCGGGTTACGGCCTCATCATCGTCCACTATCAATACTTTTGCCTTCCTCTCCATTCCTTCCTCCTTTCAAGGGCATTTTAACGGGAAAAGGCACCCCGGTAAAGGGCTCGAGTTGCCTCATTTGAAATCTACTTAAAAGGGGTATCGTTTCATCAAATCAAAATCTACTCCAGAGGGGTTATTCTCCTCCCCAGAACCCATCCCAGGGGAGGAACATCATGGAGTTTGATCTCATGACTAGGAGGAAGATCACCCAGAAATTTGCTCAAAGTTACCAGAAGGCCCAGGGGGGATTTCTGTTACACTCTGGTGTTGGGCTCATAGAGCTGGCTACTACCTCCAGGAGGAAGATCCATGAAGGTAGTACAAACATTAAGAATGGAATTGATTTCAAGGTCATAGACAATTTAATTATGGCGGCGGCTGGGTTTGGGCGTCCTAAACAGAAGATGAGTTGAAGCAATTACTTCCGAGCGGTCAACAAAAATTGTGATCATAAAACTATTGAGATAGTCTCTCAATCCTACCGGCGGGGTCGCCTTGCCAACTTGGCAGCGAAATGAGCAGCAGCTCCTGCCAGATTTTCCTTAAAGGTCTGATCTCCCTCGTCAAAAATTGATGCCTTTCCTGTTGAGACTTCGTCTTTCCTTTCAGAGGGAGTTTGCTATAATGTCTTTTCAAAGTCTTTTCCGGAGGAAGGGAGATGCCAGAGAAGATCATCATCTTTGACACCACGCTGAGGGATGGGGAGCAGTCGCCCGGGGCCTCCATGAACGTGGAGGAAAAGCTGAAGGTGGCCAAACAACTGGAAAAGCTCAACGTGGACGTGATCGAGGCGGGCTTCCCTGCCTCCTCCGAAGGGGAGTTCGAGGCGGTAAGGACAATCGCCCAGGAGGTACATGGCCCCCAGATATGTGCCCTGGCCCGGGCTAATAGAGATGACATCGATAAGGCCTGGAGGGCGATAAAGGGCGCCGATGAGCCGAGGATCCACACCTTCATCGCCACATCGGACATCCACCTCAAGTACAAGCTGAGGATGAGCAGGGAACAGGTGCTGGAGGCCCTGACCGACGCGGTCTCTTATGCCAGGCAGTACACCGATAACGTGGAGTTCTCCCCTGAGGATGCCACCCGCACCGACATGGACTTCCTCTGCCAGGTGGTGGAGGCGGCGATAGAGGCAGGGGCCACCACGGTGAACATCCCGGATACCGTCGGATATTCCGTTCCCTCGGAGTTCGGAAGGATCATAAGGACCCTGAAAGAGAGGGTGCCCAACATAGATAAGGCGGTCCTCAGCGTGCACTGCCATAACGATTTGGGACTCGCCGTGGCCAACTCCCTGGCTGCCATCCAGAACGGGGCCCGACAAGTGGAGTGCACTATCAATGGGATCGGGGAGCGGGCCGGGAACGCCTCCTTAGAAGAGATAGCGATGGTCCTCAAGGTCCGCAAGGACATCCTCCCCTACTACACCGGACTCAACACCGAGCAGATATATCCCACAAGCCGCCTGGTCTCCACCATCACCGGGATGACCGTTCAGCCCAATAAGGCCATCGTGGGGGCCAACGCCTTCGCTCACGAGGCGGGGATTCATCAGGACGGGATCCTTAAGGAGAAGCTCACCTATGAGATCATGACCCCGGAGACGGTGGGGATTCCCAGGAGCCACTTGGTCCTGGGCAAGCACTCAGGCCGCCACGCCTTCAGGGAGCGGCTGAGGGAATTGGGGTATGAGCTGAGCGGTGCGGAACTGAACCGAGTCTTTCAGCGCTTCAAAAAGGTGGCCGACAGGAAGAAGGTGGTATATGACGAGGACATCATCGCCCTGGTGGAGGATGAGATCTTCAGGGCCCCTGACAAGTACAAGCTCCTCAATCTGAACGTGCAGAGCGGCACGGTCACGATCCCCACCGCCACCGTGCAGATGGAGGTGGACGGCAAGTTCGTCCAGGAGGCCGGTTTCGGGAACGGTCCGGTGGATGCGGCCTTCAAGACGATCCAGAAAATAGTCAGGTTCAAGGGGACGCTGCTTAACTTCTCCGTCGCCTCTATCACCGGAGGGACCGATGCCCAGGGAGAGGTCACGGTGAAGATCGAGGAGGACGGCTATACCGCCATCGGGCAGGGGGCCCATACCGACATCATCATCGCCAGTGCCAAGGCCTTCGTAAATGCCTTGAACAAACTGAGCCACCTGAAGGAGAGGAAGGGGGCAGAGAGGGGATAGGATGGGGATGACCATAACGGAGAAGATCCTGGCCGCCCATGCGGGAAGAGAGGAGGTATCCCCCGGGGAGATCGTCAACTGCCGGGTGGACCTGGTCCTGGCCAACGATATAACCGCCCCCCTCGCCATCGAGGCCTTCCGGGAGGTGGGGGCAAAGAGGGTCTTCGACAGGGAGAAGGTGGTCCTCGTACCGGATCACTTCACCCCTAATAAGGACATCCGTTCGGCCGAGCAGTGCAAGCTCCTCCGGGAGTTCGCCAGGGAGCAGGGGATCGTCCATTACTATGAGGTGGGCCGCATGGGGATAGAGCACGCCCTTCTGCCCGAGCTGGGACTGGTCAAACCAGGGGATCTGGTCATTGGGGCCGACAGCCACACCTGCACCTATGGGGCCCTAGGGGCCTTCTCCACAGGGGTGGGGAGCACCGATGCCGCGGCCGCCATGATCACGGGGGAGATCTGGCTCCGGGTCCCGGAGAGCATGAAGTTCATCTATTACGGAAAGCTCCCCCCCTGGGTAGGGGGAAAGGACCTCATCCTCTTCACCATCGGGGAGATAGGGGTAGAAGGGGCTCGGTATCGAGCGATGGAGTTCACAGGGGAAACGATATCGGAGCTGGGGATGGACGGGCGCTTTACCATGGCCAATATGGCCATAGAGGCAGGGGCGAAGAACGGAATCTTCCTCCCGGATGAGATCACCATGAGGTACGGAGAGGGGAGATGGAAGGGGGAGGCGAGGGTATACAGCAGCGACCCTGACGCCGAGTACGTGGAGGTAAGGGAATATGAT
>Ga0209410_1001664_pt1 | contig 10794 bp, 9 predicted proteins | sample Mar14436cmmetaG_FD_184135 | JGI IMG/M metagenome (GOLD analysis project Ga0209410, IMG submission 184135) | Marine hydrothermal vent microbial communities from Guaymas Basin, Gulf of California to study Microbial Dark Matter (Phase II) - Marker... ... | reverse complement strand
GGGCTACTTGCACACTCAGATTTGACCAAACGGGAAAGTCAATGTGTTGTGCGTTGCTCAGAATGGAAGTAGAAGTAGAGGATTCACTTCTTGAGGAGGCCAAGGCAGTAGACGCCTCAATTCTGCGGCGATATGGTGAAGGCAAGGAGATGGCATATGAAGTACAGTACGATTCTCTATGAGTTAAGTGATGGCATATCGCAAATAACTATAAATCAGCCTAAGGTGATGAACCGACTAAGCAATACGGTTATGAAAGAAATTGTTTATGCTGCACAGAGTGCCGACAAAGATGATAATGTTAAGGTTATTATTATTACAGGCGCAGGAAAGAAGGCCTTTTGCGCCGGAGCGGACCTCAAGGAGTTAAAGCATGATTCGGTATTAAGAATTAAGGAGGATCTGGATAATTATGCTGAACTATGCTTGACCTTCAATTCTCTCAAGACCCCCTCTATTGCTATGGTTAGAGGTTATGCCTTAGCAGGAGGTTGCGGGTTAGCCATGCTGCCAACCTTCACCATCGCCTCGGAAAATGCCAAATTCGGCACCCCGGAGATAAATGTGGGAATGTGGCCAATGATGGTAATGGCTATTCTCCTGCGTACTGTGGGAAAGAAAAGGGCATTGGACCTTATCTGCTCAGGGCGCATGATTGACGCCCACGAAGCTGAAAGAATAGGTATGATTACCAAAGTAGTCCCAGACCACCAATTAGAAAACGAAGTGGCCGAGTTAGCAAATAACTTGAAGAACAAAAGTGCGACTATTCTCGGACTTGGGCTTGAAGCTTTTCGTAACATGGCAGACATGGAGTTCAGCCAAGCCATTGCCTATTTGAGGGATATGGCCGCTATCATTGCAACCACACCCGATTCCATAAAGGGTAGGAGAGCCTTTGTCGAAAAGAGCGCCCCTGTATAGGAAAACTGGTGACAACGTATACGACAGGAGACCAAATATGAATTTTGATTTGCCTGAGGAACTTCGTATATTGAGAGAGACTGTGGCAAGGTTTGCAGCAAAAGAGATTTATCCTTATGTACGAAACTGGGAACGTGATGAGTATTTTCCACGTGAAGTTATCGTCAAGATGGGACAGCTTGGCTTTTTTGGGTCTGCCTTTCCTGAGAAATATGGTGGCAGCGACCTAGGATTTTTGGCAAATGCCATCGTTGCAGAGGAACTGGCAAAAGTCTCGCTTGGTATTGCATCCTCTTGCAATATGCAGAGTGGTACGTGCCCTATGACTATTTTAAATTGGGGGACAGAGTCCCAAAAGAAGAAGTACCTCCCGAAAATACTTAGATGTGAGTTATTGGGCTGTTTTGCCGTTACAGAGCCAGATGTTGGTTCAGATGTTGCTGGTATAAAAACAACGGCTATTGATAAAGGGGATTACTATTTGGTAAACGGCGCCAAGACTTGGATTACTCATGCAACCGTCTTTGACGTTGGAATACTGTTTGCCAAAACCAATCCTGAGGCAAGGCATGAAGGGTTGTCCACATTCGTGATAGAACGAAATATGCCAGGGTTAGAAGTAAGGAAAATTACTGATAAGCTTGGAACACGTTGCTCAGACACTGGTGAGATCATATTCGAAGAATGCCGGGTTCCTAAAGACCATCTCATAGGACAGCCTGGACAGGGATTTACTATAGCTCAAAGCTCCTTGACGTATGGGAGAATATCAGTTGCCGCTCGTGGTCTAGGAATAGCTCAGGCCTGTCTCGACTCAGCAGTAAAATACGCGAACACCCGAGAGCAGTTCGGTTTAAAAATTGGAAAGTTTCAAATGAACAAGCAGATAATAGCCGAGATGGTAGCTGACTGTGAGGCAGCCCGTCTCCTTGTTTATAGGAGTGCTTGGTTAGTTGATCAGGGTCGCGCGGACTCCCACCAAGCAGGAGTGGCAAAATTCTTTGCATCGGAGGCTGCTCTGCGAGCAGCTGTGGGTGCAATGAGGATCCATGGAGCATATGGATATTCAGATGAGTATGACGTGGCCAGGTATTATAGAGATGTCATGCTGATGGCAATTGGGGAGGGCTCGTCGAATATTCAAAGGATCCTTATTGCAAATGCTGCCCTTGGTTTAAAAAGATAACAGACAGCAGAGTCCTCACTCTATAAATGCAAGGAGCCTTTACGATGGTTATTGGGCAAATTCTTGAAAGGAATCTTTGGAGATATCCGCACAAGGAAGCTATGTGTTTTGAAAACACCAGGCTAAGCTTTCTAAGTTCCGCAGATAGGATATACCGCCTTGCTAACGCCTTATGCAACCTAGGTCTTAAAAAGGGAGATCCAGTAGCATTTCTCCTGCCTCATAATATGATTGAGGCTCAAGAAATAATATTCGCTCTTGGGGTGACAGGTATGCCTATCGTACCTATAAATGCGCGCTTTTCTAGTACAGAAATAGCACATTTGGTCTCACGTTGTAAGGTTAAAGGGTTGATTTACCACCATTCACTTTCTGGCCTTTTAGAATCTGTAAGGCCATCCCTGAAGAATGTGCAAATATTTGTCGCGATAGGACAGCCCACAAGCCTGGAGGATTATGACTATGAGAAACTCCTTTTGCAGAATCCCCCTACCCCTCCCGATGTAAGTGTCAAAGAAAGTGATATAGCTGCTCTGATACATACAAGTGGAACGACAGGTATGCCAAAAGAAGTTATATGGACACATAAGAGTTGGCTAGCTGGGGTAAGAGATATTATTATTACATTTCAGCTTACTGATAGGGATATTCTCTTAATGTTCACTCCCTATTTTCATATTCCCTTCTTTTGGTTTAATCTCGCTGTGAGCTACATGGGCGGATGTCTCGTTTTCATTAGACGACCTGATCCACATTTAATATTAGAGGCTATTGAAAAACATAAAGTCACCGTTGTGTCGCATTTTGTACCAACGACACTGATCCGAGTTTTGGATTTTCCGGATTTAGATAGGTATGATGTCTCTTCAGTAAGGTACTATATGTACGGTGGTGCGCCGATGCCATTTGGAATTCTGGAGAGGGCTGTGCCTAAAATGGGTAATAGATTTATCCAGCTTTACGGCTTCACTGAGCTGGCTGGGTGTGCAGCCGCACTTACCCCCGAAGAACACATTATCGACGGAACAGAAAAGGAAAGACGGCGGTTACTATCATGCGGTAGAGAAATGCCGAGTAGTGACATTAGGATAGTTGATGAGAGAGGAAGAGTGGTTGGGCCAGGCGTGGAGGGCGAATTAATCTATAGAGGAGACAACTTGATGAAAGGCTACTGGAGAAACCCAGCAGAAACTAAGGCGGTGCTCAAAGACGGCTGGTTTCATACAGGCGATGTGGGGTTTATGGATGAAGACAGATATATTTATATTAGTGGGAGAAAGAAAGATATCATAATAAGTGGTGGGGAGAATATAACCCCTAAACAAGTAGAGGATGTCATTTGTAAGCATCCCTCCGTGGAAATGGCAGCTGTAATCGGGATACCGGATCCTAAATGGGGTGAAGCGGTAAAGGCCGTGGTAGTATTAAAGAAGGGCAAACAAGCAACAGAGGAAGAAATTATTCAATTGTGTAAAGATAATCTCGCCAGTTATAAGGTCCCGAAGTCAGTTGACTTTGTTCCATCGCTGCCAACTACCCATACAGGAAAAATTAAGAAATGGGAATTGCGAGAGCGATATACAAAAAAGGCAGGTCATAAGCCGCTGTGAATCTGCATAAAACCTGGTGCGAGAAAGGTGTAATGTAAAAACTTATCCATCAACCTATAACAAGGAGGGAGTAAAATGAAAGGCGGATGTATATTTAATTCAAAGGTAATGTCTCTGTGTGTTAGTTTTTTATTTGCCGTAGTGTGCATATTTTCACCTACGGCACTACATGCATCACAAAAGAAGCTGCTACTGACCTTTGGCACAACATCGTCCAGCTCTGGCTATTATGCCACGCTCGTAGCCTATGCAAAGTTAATAAACAAGTACGTTAAGGGAGTCAATATAACTCCTATTGAAACTGGCGCCACTATAGACAACTGGAAGAGGATGAGTCGCGGAGAAATTCAAATTGCCTTTGGAGCCACAGGATCGAACTGGCAGGCATACTATGGAAAAGGTAAATTTGAAGGTGCTCCTGTTAAGGACGGTCGTTTGCTCTGGGTATTCGCACCTACCGGATTCCATTTTATCGTTCGGGCCGACAGTGGCGTTAATGATATTTACGAGCTCGAAGGAAAGCGTTTCGACATTGGAATTCCAGGAAGCACCACAGCGGAGACAGCCCAATTTGCCCTGCGTAAATGGGGGATCACGCCAAAAACCGAGATGAGATCCACCGCTGATGCCATCGAGGCAATAAAGGATGGGAGAATAGTTGGTTTTGTAAAAGGTTGTACAGATCCAGATGCCGCTGTTCTTTCACTATTAGCTACAACAAAACTTAGATTTCTGAATGTTACTGACAGTATGTTTGGCAAGTTAAAGCAAGAGAGACCATTTTTAATAAAGGTCAAAGTACCTGCAGGGACTTACCCTGGCCAAGATTACGAGTTTTCCAGCTATGGCTTTACAGTCAGCGTCGTGTGTATCGGAAGTGCTATTCCAGCCGATATTCAGTACAAAATAGTCAAGGCTATATATGAGCACTACGATGAATTTTTGCAGGGACAGCCGAGATACAAACTTTATGATCCTCTAAGATTGACAGTTGAGACGGGGATAATACCGCTCGCACCTGGAACTGTCAAATACCTCAGAGAGAAAGGGTATAAGATACAACCTGGGTCCATTCCCCCAGAAATGAAATAAAAAATGTTATTTGAGTTCGGACGTTGACAAATTTTTCAGACTACTGACAAGAGCTTGGGCTGGAAAGAAGCTGAGTTGATGAGACGAAGGAATGTAATTTTTGGTGAAGAAGAGGTTTCATGTTGGATAGAAGATGGGATGTCCGTGGGGATAGGGGGGATGCTTCTGTCCTCGCATCCCATGGTTATCCTACGTCAGATAATTCGGAGGAAGGTAAAGAAGTTAAGAGTGGTAGGCTCTATCCTATCAAGTCTTGATATCGACCTTCTAATCGGAGCTGGATGCGTGTCTCAAGTCGTAGCGCCCTACGTTGGTGCTGAAAGCCTTGCTCCAATTGGCCCCCTGTTCCGCAAGGCTGCAGAGAATGGGGAGATAGAGGTTTGGGAGTGCGATGAGGGAATGTACTTTGCTGGGCTTAGGGCGGCCGCTCAAATGCTTCCTTTCATGCCCTGGCGAGGAGGCGTAGGTACATCTTACCCTGAGGTTAATCCTGACTTGAAACTCTTCCAAGACCCTATTAGGGGTGAGACGTTGCTGGCTGTGCCAGCGATACACTTGGATGTGGTGTTAGTCCATGCGGCCATATCGGATCCTTATGGCAATGTTCAACATGTCGGGACTGGGTTTGGAGATAGAGCTCTTTGCCGGGCCGCGGAGAAGGTCATCGCGCAAGTTGAAAAAATAGTGCCGAATGAAGAGATTAAAAAATACCCTCAGAATACTAGTATCATAGCAGATGCTGTAATCCGGTCGCCCTTTGGAGCTCATCCCTTTGCCAGCCCTGGTTTTTATGTAGAAGATCGAATCCATCTTAACGAATATCTCTTCGCTGCTAATGCGCTTGCTAAAGAAGGTGATGAGAGGCCTTTTGCAGACTATTTAAAAAAGTATGTGACCGAGCCTGAGACCCATTTCGACTACTTAGAAAGGATAGGGGTTAGGCGTCTGTTCTCGCTAAACGAGTTTTGAGGACTCCAATGAACATAAACTCTCTCCAGAGGGGGAGCTACACTATCAGGGAGTTGATGGCCGTCTGGATCTCTCGCCAAATAAGAGACGGTGAAGTGGTAGGCGGAGGTGGAGGCACACTTGCTATTGCTCGGGCAGGCCAGCTGTTGGCTCATCTTCACCATGGGCCAAACATGAGGTTTCTATCCTTGGTCAGCATGAACTTGCACTGCTGTCCTTCTCTTTCGCTTTCACTGTTCGAGTCCGTTGCTGATTGGCGAGTCAGTCGCTGGGCTGAGGCATATTGGATACCAAGTGAAATTTACGACCAACTCAGGCTCTTTCGTAAGAGAGTTTTGTTCATCAGTGGAATTCAGATAGATAAGTATGGGAATGTTAACCTATTCGGGATGGGCAACGATTTTAGAAATCTGGACTTCCGTGGCCCCGGAGGACTTGGGGCAGCGACCGGAACGACATATGCGGGGCGCTACTATATTTTTGCTGCTTCCCATACTCCGAGAGTCTTTGTAGAGCGATGTGATTATGTAACCTGTGTAGGTTGGGGTGAGGGAGGCAAGGAGGCGAGGCGTAAGCTTGGGCTCCCCGGAGGTGGGCCTGTAGCCTGTATTACTTCTCTATGTATTATGGATTTTGATGAGGAGACTAAACGTATGAGGCTCAAATCAGTTCATCCTGGTGTTAGCATTTCTGAGGTGATAGAAAACACTGGATTTAGGCTTATGATACCTCCAAATGTGGAGGAGACAGAGCCTCCAACTATAGAGGAATTGGAAATCCTGAGAACAAAGGTGGATCCAGAAGGCCTGCTGAGAGGTTCAGATTGATGCAAGATAAGAATATTGGGACTAAAGCAAGGGCTAACAACAGTGTAGAAACATGGAATATTGTCATAGGAATCTTGTCTTCCTGCTGGTGTATTTTCCAATTATATACCAGTATTCATGGTGCTTACAGGCCCATAATTCAACGATCTATTTTTGTTGGTTTTGCTTTGTCACTGTGCTTTCTCCTTTATCCATCTTCAAAGAAACGTTTATTTATGGGTCCTTCCTGGCTCGACCTTCTCCTTGCAATAACTGGCATTATAGCTTGTATCTATGCAGGCGTAAGTGAGCACCGGTTTTTGACAGAAATCTCTTCGCCAACTGGTGTTGATATAATATTGGCAATCATCCTTACAATAGTGGTTCTTGAGGCCGCAAGACGCACTATTGGAATAACACTGCCAATTTTTGTTATTTTAGGATACTTGTATGGATATTTAGGGCCACATCTACCAGGAAGATTTTGCCATGCTTCTATCGCCTGGAGGACAATGTTTGACATGACATTCCGTACAAGTCTTGGTATCTGGGGTTCAGTAACTGGTGTAGGAGCTACGGTTATAGCAGCATTTATTCTCGTCGGAGCGCTACTCTTTTCCGTTGGAGCTGGCGACACTTTCCGGGACATTGCTGTAAAGATTGCTGGTAAATTTCGGGGCGGAGCGGCATTGGTAGCGGTTGTTGTCAGTTCTCTCTTTGGACTGCTTTCTGGGAGTGCAGCCGCGAACGCGGCTACAACCGGATCATTTACAATACCAATGATGAAAAGGCTGGGCTACAGGCCCGAATTTGCCGCTGCTGTGGAGGCCGCCGCGTCTGCAGGGGGCCAAATAGTGCCTCCTGTCATGGGAGCCGCTGTTTTCCTCATGGCCGAAATAACCGGAATACCTTATATTTCGATCTGTATTGCCAGTATTATTCCTGCAATATTATATTATCTAAGCCTCTCTCTTGGAATATACTTCGAGAGTAGAAGGGCAGGATTAAGCGGTGTACCAAAAGATCTCATACCATCATGGAACCAGTGTTTGCATTATACTCGGAGTCTCCCATTGCTGACACCAATTGTGGCACTTATGTATCTAATTGTCAAAGGCCATTCGCTACCGTGGTCATGTTTCTGGTCAGTTGTAATATGTCTGTCTTTGTATTTGGTAACTGATGTGAAAAGGCTGAGAAAGTTTCCGGCGATACTCTGGAAGGCCTTTAATTCGGCTGCTCGTTCGCTCACACAAATTGCAATTATATGTGTTGTAGCAAATATCTTTGTAGGGCTGATAGCTCAGACTGGATTGGGTGTAAAACTTTCTGAGCTTATAGTAGAAGCTGCTGGTGGGATTCAGCTTATTGGCTATATCTTGGCAGCAATCGTGTGCTTGGTTTTGGGGATGGGAATGCCAACCGTTGCAGCCTATACAGTAGCTGCTGCTGTGGTCGCGCCTTCTTTAATTGCAATTGGGGCTGAGTTACTGCCAGCTCATCTTTTCCTTTTCTACACCGCTCTTCTTTCTGCAATAACACCCCCGATATGTGCTGCAGTCTTTGTCACTGCACCTATCGCTAATGCCCGATGGCTGCGGGCAGCTGGGATTTCGTGCGTCCTTGGCATAGGTAAATTTGTAGTTCCCTTCTTTTTCATTTACAGCCCAGCATTGCTTATTGGATTTGGACCAATTGATGAGCTCCCTGTAGTATTAGGTCGCAGTTTACTATGCATCATATTCCTCAGTTCAGTAGGCATAGGCTTCTTTTTGAAGCCAATGAGATGGATTGAAAAAGTTTTAGTTTTCATGAGTGGTTTGTTCCTCATAGTACCTGGCCAAACGCTTAATACCTTCGCAGCCTTCATAGGAATATTTGTAATCGTTTTATTTCAGGGATTGCCGAAATTAATTCCTTCCTTTCGTCGATAGAGAGGTTCTTAAATGAATTCGAGGCAAACGTTGCGATTGAAGCCCTCAAAGGCCAACCACTGCAATTAAATGAGAGGGAACAGCTATGCGAATGTTAGGCATTTCCTGTAGCCCTCGGGAGGGTGGCAACACTGAAATCTTGATAACAGAAGCCCTGAGTGGTGCACAGAGGGCGGGAGCCGGAAATACGGAGTTCGTGAGCCTCGCAGGCAAGAACATTTCTCCTTATGACGCCTGTGGGGCTTGCTCAAAAATGGGCATCGGCCGACGGGGATATACTGAAAAGATATGCTCCAGCTTGAGAGAAAAACTAGAGATAAACATTTTCTTTGGGCTGATGGAGCTATGTTGCCTTAGGAAAAAGCAAAAAATGTCTGTGAATTGGAGGAACTAATGGATTTTGAGTTAACTGAAGAGCAAAAAATATTTAGAGATCAAATTCGTAATTTTGCGGAGACGGAAATAGCACCGTTAGTTGAGGAAGCAGAGGAGACGGAAACTACTCCCATTGAGTTGTTTCCGAAAATGGGGAAGCTTGGCTATTTGGGTATAACTTATCCAGAGGAATATGGAGGAGCGGGTGCTGACAAGATAACGGAATGCATTTTAATTGAAGAACTCAATAAGGTCTGCGCTGGAATTGCCGGTGCAGTGAGTACTACACACTCTGGCCTCGGAACAAGGGCCATCTACCAATTTGGAAGCGAGGAACAAAAACAAAGATTTTTGGTGCCAGCCATAAGGGGAGAAAAGATTGCCGCGTTTGCCCTGACAGAGCCTGATGCTGGCTCTGACGCCTTAGCAATGAAGACCAGGGCGGTAAAAAGGGATGGCAAGTATATCCTGAATGGAAGCAAGATGTTTATAAGTAATGGCACGTTTTGCGACTTTGTGCCCGTAGCTTGCTATACAACTGACCCCAAGGAGGTGAAAAAGAGGGGCGAAGGTATCAGTCTAATTGTTGTAGAGAAGGGCATGGAAGGGTTCAGTGCAAACAAGTTAAAAAAGGTGGGAAATAGGTCGCACGAGACGGCAGAGCTACATTTTGAGGATGTAGAGGTCCCTGAAGAGAACCTCATTGGGGTGGAGGGCGAGGGACTAAAGCAGGTGCTCGCAACCTTGGAGACTGCGAGAATTTCATATGGGGCCAGAGCTACGGGACTCGCTCAATCAGCTTACGAACTCTCCTACAAGTATGCTCATGAAAGGATTCAATTCGGACGTCCTCTAGCTCAATTTCAAGCTACCAAGTTTAAATTGGCAAATATGGCCATAAACATTGAGGCAATGCGAACCATGACATACAAGGCCGCTTGGCTTTATGATCAAGGAAAGAAATGTATGAAAGAGGCCTCAATGGTTAAGGTGTTCACATGCGAGCTAGTACAGCATTTGATGTTGGATGCTTTGAGCATATTTGGTGGTTATGGGTATATGCGTGAATATCCGATTGAGCGATTGTGGCGTGATGCGAAGATGTTGAATATTACAGAAGGAACCACTGACATTAACCTGCTTACTGTCGCACGAGAGCTGCAAATTGGTCGAAGATCATGAATACAGGCGGGTCTGTTGTAAGAGGGGGTACAATGATGGGAATCAAGAAAGTCGTAGTTGTGGGATCCGGGACCATGGGAAGCGGGATAGCACAGGTCTGCGCTCAGGCGGGAATGGATGTGGTCCTTTATGATGTTAGCCAAGAGATGCTAGATAAAGCTTTAAAGAATATAACATGGTCAGTGGGCAAACTGGTTGAAAAAGGAAAGTTAGATGAAGATCAAGACACAGTCTTGAAGCGAATTCAGACCTGCACAAATTTGGAAGATGGCGTTGATGAACAGGTGGAGCTTGCAATTGAGGCTGTATTCGAAGACCTAAAGGTCAAGGAGGAGGTTTTTAGGAAGCTAGATAATTTGTTGGTAAAGAATGCTATTTTTGCAAGTAATACATCTGCAATCCCTATCACAGCACTGGGTGCAGTTACCAGCAGGCCTGATAGGGTTGTTGGTCTGCATTTTTTCAATCCTGTTCCCATGATGCAGGTTGTTGAAGTTGTTAAGGGTATTTCGACTTCTGATGAAACGATGGAACAGGGCGTTGACTTTGTTAAATCACTGGGCAAAGAAGCCATAGTGGTGAAGACTGATGTGCCTGGTTTTCTGCTGAATAGGATTAATTTAGTAAGTTATGTTGAGGCGATTAGGCTTGTAGAGCAGGGCATAGGCAATGTTGAGGATATCGACAAGGGGGTGCGGTTAGCGTTCGGGAGAAGA
>Ga0209410_1001663_pt1 | contig 10796 bp, 8 predicted proteins | sample Mar14436cmmetaG_FD_184135 | JGI IMG/M metagenome (GOLD analysis project Ga0209410, IMG submission 184135) | Marine hydrothermal vent microbial communities from Guaymas Basin, Gulf of California to study Microbial Dark Matter (Phase II) - Marker... ... | reverse complement strand
GGCCGCCTCACATATCCTTTTAAATACGTCCCTAGGCGTATAGAATCTGCCATAGAGTTCGGGGAAGTCCCTACTCCATCCACTCCAGCAGAAAAAACATCTTAAACAGCATCCAACAGCATATCCTGTTGAAATGCCCCTATACACCCCTGCAACGTAGAATGCCGTATACTTCCTCGAATCATTTCTGCAGACTATACTTTCGGTAGCTTTAGCCAGCTCTACAGGATTAAATCTGGGCATATTAGGGGTTAACATTCGCGGATAATGCTTCACATAATATAAAGTATATTTAATGATTAATATGGCTCCCTCCCAGTAACGTTAATAAATTAATCTCAAAGTATAACTATACTATGGATATTGTAGACCCTAGGCCACAAAATTTAGTAATTAGAGATTTTAGGGAGGTAGATGCTGGGGATCTTGCTAGGATGCTTAATGAGAGTGAGGAGGGATGGCCTGGTGGATTGACTGGCGGCGTTCCATTTACGGCTGAAACACTGCTCGAGAAAATGAGAAGTACCGATGCTATAGCACATCTCGTTGCCGAGCTTAATGGGAGGATAGTCGGGTATCTTGAGCTTACTAAGCACTGGTCGTCGGAGGATGCAACCTATATATCACTCGTTAACGTCCACCCCAATTTAAGGGGCAGGGGTATAGGTACTAGGCTTATCAAGGAGGCTGTAGTCAGATCTATATCAATAGGTGCTCGCAGGATTGATCTACACACATGGCCGGGGAATAGTAGAGCTATTAGGCTTTATAAGAAGCTAGGGTTCTTCTGGGTTCCAGAGACCTCCGTATACATGCAGAATTTTATACCCCTAATTCTAGCAAATCCTACTGCATCGGAGTTCTTTAGTAGACATCCCGATGCTCTTTACGGGTTCAGAAGGGATCTAAGCGTTGAGGAGGATAGGCTTAAGTATAGGGGTAGGAGCGTATACATCTATGAATGGAGTATTGATGGAGATTACCTTAAGGCTATCGTGGATAGGTATGGATGGGATCTATGTGGCTTAGAGTGGAGCAGTGGACTCGTTGAGCTTTTGACAGAGGATGATAGAGTTGTTAGGGGGTCGCCGTTTAAGGCGTACTGGAGGATCGTTAATAGATCCAACGAAAAGTTTAAGGTTGTGCTTATTCCCGAGCCTGGAGAAAATGTAAAGCTTTTGTCTAAGCCACCCGTAGCTTTTGAGGTTAAGCCTGGGGAGGAAAAGGTTGTGGAGGCTGAAGCGGTAGTTGATATCGAGGCTGAAGATAAGCCTAGGGATGAACCGTCGAGAAAGCTTAAGTCCAAGCTTATAGTGAATGGGAGAGTCTTTAGCTTATCCATAGGCTTCGACGAGAAGGCTCCTCTCTCGATAAAACCGATACGTATGCCCTCGCTTCTGCCTCAATCTACGGATACTATATTGCTTGATCTATGCAATAATTTCAAACGGAGTGTTTCCGGGAGAATCGTTGTAGTTCCAAGTGAAGGACTTGAAGTTGAACCCAGAGTCCTAAGCTTCACCGCTCATTCGGAGGAGAAATTCACTTTACCACTTAAGGTTAAGGTAATGGATCCGCTTCTATATAAGTCTAAGTTAACCCTACTATATGATGTGGAGGGCATAAGGTCTCCTCCAATCGACTTATTCGTAACTATTAGCCGCATTGGGGAGGCTACTGGATATGTTGATCGAAAGAGGAAGGTTGCCGTCGTAGATTTAGGGGACTACTTTATAAGGCTTAGGTTTAGAGGTGGACGTATAGACGTTATACGTAAATCGAATAATAATGCAATCTTTAGCCTAGCTGGCGAGAGTATAGGTCCACCATTTTGGCCTAGTGAACTGAGTAGAGTGAATTATTATGTAGAGCTCGAGGAGGGGAGGGAGTCTATTAGGCTATACGCTAGAGCCCGCCTAAGGAAGATTCCTGGAATTGAATTAGTTAAAGTCCTTGAGGTTAAGGGGTCGTCCCCAGTATTGAAGTTAAGCTATACTATCGTCAATAACTCATCGATCAAGAGGAATGTTAAGCTTAGGATAGACAGCAGGATATGGTGGCGTAGCAGGCTAGTTGTCCCATTGAAGGAGGGTATCCTTAATGCTAGAGCAATTCCGGGAGAGTTCCCAGCTAGCCGGGAAGATTTACCAAGCAGTCCTAGTGAATATGCTGAATACTGGACATGTCATATCACTGATGACGGCTACACGGTTGGTCTACTGTGGGGGGATAGAGGCTTAGATAAAATCGACTTTGCCCGGGGAGGATTACCTAGGCTAACTTACCTAATAGAACTTAAACCTCATAGTAGGGTTAAGATGCCTCCACTATACATCTATATTGGTGGGGGAGGATGGAGGGATGTTAGAAGATTATACTGGATGCTTTTCAGGAGGAAGCATCTCGTACCAGAGGTTTGGGTGAAGGAAACGATCGACGTAGTTGAGCTGGCCTTTAGGCCTAGTCCGCTAGTTATGGAGGATGAAAGCTGTAAGGCGGAGCTGGTATTAAGGAGGAATAGGGGTAAGGTTCTTAAAGGTAGAATTATGCTTTCTTCGGAAGATCTGGATGTGGAGCCGAGGGAATTTGAGATACAGGAGCTGAGAGATAGAGTATTTTCAAAAGCTGTTAGGATTAGGAGGAAGGCTATTGGCTGTGCTGAGGTTTCATGCGTTCTATACTCGAATTACGGCACCTTTAGGCGTGTACTTCCGGTGATATCGTTTGGTAAGGGTAATGTTTCAGTGGAACTGAATGGGAGTAAAGCTACTGTGGATAATGGCTACTTAACCTTTAAGGTTGATGCAAGCTTCGCTGGAACGCTCTATGAAATAACTACTAGAGATTTCAAGGGATCACACCTGTTTTCATCGTATCCTAAGCCTAGTGAACTATCGTGGATTAGACCCTGGTATGGTGGCGTGAGACTTTGCGATGGATGGTCGGATAACCTATGGAGGGAGGAGTGGCGTATCGATAAGGCTGTAATGGAAAAATGGGTTGGAGTTAAGCTGTATACTAAGGTTAAGTATGAGAAAAGTAGGGAATTGAGGGGTGTTAGAGTTGAACAGTACTATTTGACTAGGCCTAGGTGTAGTTTTATCCTGCTTTTAACTAGGCTTATAAATGAGACTAGAAGGTATATTAGGCCGTACCTATGGCTACCGGTCTACGTAAGCCCTGGTGGGGAGAATGCAAAGAAAGTAATAGTGCCGCTTAAGGATGGAGAATATGAGAGGGAAGTCTACGTTCACGAAATAGCTTATCCAATCACCTCAAGGGAGTACATCCTTGCCTATAATGATAGAGCCGCCGTTGTCTTGGCGAAGCCTAAGCGTAACGACCTATTCCTGGGGACTGTCGCTGGATTAGATTCGGCATGCGCTTTACACGCCAATATCGAACCTGTTGAAGAATTAAAGCCGAGTGAGGAGTTCTCCTTCTACCTATACCTAGCCATAGCAAGAAAAGTTGAAGATGCTAGGAAGTATAGGCATCTCTCGAAGCTTAAGTTAAGCTGGCATGAACAAGGCTATGGTAGAAGGCGAGCATAACGTTTAAGTTTCCGATTTTTTAGGTTGGTTGAGGATTAAGGCTCTAGAGAGAATTTGGGAGGATTAGCATGTTTAGAATCCGTAACTGCAGATATAGTGATATAGAGAGTATATGCAATATTATGCTTTCTACCGATCCCTTTAAAAGGCTAGGATATACCCGTGATATGTGTATAGATGCTGTGATAGCAGGTCTTGAGGAGGGATGGATCAAGGTAGCTAAGGTGGATGGCGAGGTTGTTGGCTTCATTATATATAGGGTTTTCGACGGCTTTCCGCTTGGTGGGTATATAAGGGCTATAGCTGTAAAGGAGGAGTTTAGAGGACTTGGCATAGGATCTAAGCTCATGAATGTAGCTGAGAATGATATCTTCAAGTATAGGAGAAACGTCTTTCTACTTGTATCCTCCTTTAATAAATACGCTAGGAGATTCTATGAGAAGAGAGGATACGAGTATGTTGGCGAGATAAAGGACGCTATTCTACCGGGTGAATCGGAGATCATTCTTAGGAAAAGGAGATTAAAGTTATAAGGCTTCACTCCCTAAATTTAAACCATGTTCCCAGAGCTCCCAAAAGATCTTTTGGATGCAGTTAAGAGCGAGAAAATTATTTGGTATGGTAGACCTCTTTTCTGGCCCTTTATACTAAGGGGAGTTTTTATTATACCATTTATTATACCGTTTATAGTTTTTCCCCTATTCATACCTGGTATATTTTCCGCTTCGACATTACCCTTCATACTATTCTTCTTTATGTTCTGGTATGGTATAACGTTGACTATACTGGGTGCATTTACGCTGTATCCGATACTGTTGTGGAGGAATGTATTCTATGTTCTAACCGAGAATAGGATAATTGTACGTAGGGGTGTCATTGGAATAGACTATGATTTCCTTAAACTTGAGCTTGTACAGCAGATAGAGGTTAACGTCGGCGTAATAGATAAAATATACGGTACGGGATCGATCATTATAATGTCGGTTGGAGTAAAGCCGATAATTATAGCAAACGTTAGAAATCCTCTTGAAGTTAGAAACATCATTGAAAGACAGGTTGAAGCTGTTAAGGGTAGGCTATAGCATATCATCTTTAGGAAGATATTTTCTAATTGCCTCGTCCAATGGCTTATGCCTCCTCCTTCTTCCCGATCCATATGGTTTCGGGTATGGACCTATAGTCTGGAAGGCCTTTAACGCTAGCTCATCGGCTTCGCCGACTTCGTAGAGCCTCCACTTCAGGTTATGTTTAAAGTTCTCTGGGTTAATCCAGCTTAAATCGAAACTATCTATCTCCTCAGGCTTAAACGCTATGCATGATACATTAAGCTTCTTGTGTAGGCTTAACGGGGCAGTAAATACCCTCTGAGGATCCATTAGGTTCTCCACTTTAATTCTAGTACCCTTATTGATGTTTAATTCGTTCAGGAAGGACTTCACCCTGCCTATAACGTACTCCACTATACTGTAGGTTACGTCTATGGGATGATATTTCTTCAGAACGCTACTTGAGATTGCCCTCTCGTGGATATGCACATGTACTCCTCTACCCGACCAAATTAGATATACGGATTTTACGACACCATGCTTCTCCAGAACATCTACTATGGCTCTTGCAACCTCGAGTGTATGCCTCCACCAGTTTAGCTCGCTATCAATATCCCAGCTAGGAGTCCTTAGATAAACGTTATTCAGATAGTCTAAAACATCCTCTCTGAACCTTATTCTCCTATAAAGGTTCACTGACACGTAAACCGTCCTAGGTTTAAACGCATTTAATGCGTGGAAAATTCTATGCAAATCGCTGGAATCCCTCAAGGTTAGAGGCTTTCCCCATAGGTACCTTATGATTATGGGTCTGCCCTTTGGATCGCTTTCACTGCAGTGTACGGCAAGCCATCTGCGTCTAGAAAAATAGTATATCTCTTCAGCTACAGTTCTATTCTTATAGTATTTCTGTACAAAGCTATACTCCGAGGTATTCAAGACAATTTTATAAAAGCGTATTAGTAAATATACCTATCACTTAATTAATCGTGTCCTAAGTCCATCTACTTAGATCTCCGGTCTCCTCGGCCTTATCTATAGCCTTTTTCATAAGTAAAACCCCTAGCAGAAGTAATATTATCCCCTGAATTGTTAAGGGATAAAGCAGCTCCGGCTTTTGAGTTATCCAAACACCTTTAAATGCGGCAATTCTCACGGCCTCGTAGAAGTATGTATGGGGTAGCAGATAAGATACTATGTGGAGCTGCTGGGGGAGTATGCCTACTGGAAAGTAGTATCCACCGAAAATCCTCTGTAGTATGGAGAATACTTTCCCTGTCATGCTACCTCTTTTAGCGTTAAATAGAGTGAAATCACTAGCTGAAACGAGCCCAATACCTATCATGGGTAGGGAGGCAACTAAAATTGCTAAAACTATCTGAGGCAGATTTTCTAAATGTAGCGGTATTCCCAACATAAGGGCTGCTAGGGCATATGTCGCTAGAATTACTGATTCCCATAGGGCTATAAACATCATATGGCCTATTAGCATTCCTTTTAGACCTATAGGTGAAGTTATGTATAGGTCGGTCTCAGAAGCCCAGTATCCTAGGCTTATCCCCTCGTATAAGCTGTATTGAAGGAAAGTGGCTATAACTCCAGCCATTAAGCCTATTAACAGATACTCTGCATAGCTTACCCCATACGCTGAAACGTACCTCTCCATGGCATTCTGTACGAATAGAGCAACATAATAGTACGCCAAAATACCGACGATGGTATCTACGATAGACATAGTCAGAGATACGCCCCAGAAGTATTCCTTGAATATTCTTGACCTTAAGGTTTCAATTGCAATATTAAGTATGACCCTACATCCTCCCTTCTTAAACTCGTATCCCAAGACCATCACCTGAAAATAATCCTATAGACATCCTCAAGCGTGGGCTCTCTAACGTCGGCATATATTAGGGATCCCCTATGGGATAGTATGATGTCAATTGCCTCCTCGAGAATTTCATACGGCTTCTTGGTCAAAATCTTAAGGTTAACCTCAGCTCCTCCGAAGCGGTAGAAATAATCAATGTTTATTACATCGAGGCTCCTAAGCTTCTCTAAGACGTTTTTGTAGACGTTTAGAGCCTTTATATCTATGACCTTGCCTCTTATAAACTTAAGTTTAAGCTCTTCCGGACTACCTATCTCAATTATTTTACCCCTATCCATGATAGCTATTCTATCCGCCAGATATTCCGCTTCATACATGAAGTGTGTTGTAAAGATTAGGGTATATCCCTGCTTCTTGAACTCCGATTTAATGTAGCCTCTGACCTGTTTAGCTCCCTCGGGATCCAGTCCAACTGTAGGCTCATCTATTAGGAAGACTGGCGTCTCAGCTATGAATCCTCTTGCTAGGGATAGCCTCTGTCGCTCACCCGAGGATAGTTTCGATGGGCGATCATTAGCTTTTTCGGATAAACCGACTACATCGAGGATTTCCTTAGCTTTACTTCGGGCCTCACTCATAGAGTATCCATACATTAATCCGAATAGTATGAGGTTTTCAACGAGCGTTAACGACCAGTCGAACCCGGCCCAGTATCCTGAACCGACTACCGTTATCTTCTTCTTAGCCCTTAGGGGGTTTTTTACGACATCTATCCCCACAACCTCTATGTACCCTTTATCCGGGATAAGCATCACACCAATACACTTCATTAAAGTCGTCTTCCCAGCGCCGTTAGGACCTATAATACAGAAAATTTCACCCTCTGATACTTTAAAGCTAACGCCCTTTAAAGCCTCTACGTAGCCTCTTCCTTTAAGCCTATAGAGTGTAGCCATTACCCAATGAGCTCTCCCTAACGCTGTCCCTGGACCATATCTCTTATATTTAGGATACCTCTTATAGACATCCTCAACTACAACTGCATCCATTAGGACCACCAGGATAGTCTGGCATCCTTTAAGGCAATCTTAAATCCAGACTTAGTCATAAAATAGCCTAAGAGTACAGATATTAGAGAATACGCTAGGAGACAAAATAGGTCTATGAGAACTGGATCGGCCAGCAGGATATAGTGTACTACTAGTATAGGTTCGCTGGTCCCATTAAGGAGAAGCCTTCTCACAGCATCGAAGACGTATGTATGGGGAGTTAGTAGGGCTAGATACCTGCACCAGAAGGGGAGGACCTCTAGTGGATAGTATAGCCCTGAGAAGAGCCTTGAGGATATGTTTATTATCCACCTCAATGGATCGCTTCCAGCCTTAGCTTCAAGTAGGTAGAATAGGCTGGCGGACATTAACCCTAGCCCTAAACACGCGGTGAAGCCTAGAAGCATTGCTAGTATGGAGGTAAGTCCTAGGCTTGAAACACGTAGTCCTAAGGCTAATGCGGCTACTAGATACAGTATAGCCATAATGCTTTCTCTAACAATTGATCCCAGCGATAGTGCTGAAACTAGAAATACAGGGTTAAGCGGCGATGATAAGAATAGCTCTATCCTCCTCTGCCAAAATGCTCTTCCAATTGAAGAATATGGGGCATTAACAGCCATTGAAAGTATCCTATTACATATTAAACCAAGCACTACGTAGGAGAGATAATCTCCGCCATATACGCTTAACTTAGGTGCTACAACATCCCTAGATGCTAAGGCTATTATAGCCATTACAACTAGATCTATTAAGACTTCGATGATATCAAGAATAAAATTTACTCTATAGTAGGTCCAGATCTTGAATTCACGCCTAACTAAGTAGTATGCTACCCTTAGGTTACTCATTAATCCCATGAGAACCACCCACGAGTTCTTTAAATACATCCTCGAGACTAGGCCTTTCAACCTGTATTCCAACAACTCTAGCCCCATTAGCCTTAGCCAAGGATAAAAGCTTTGGAATTACTGATTCGGAGTCACGGCAGATTATCTCAATACTATCTTCACTATACTTTACGTCCTCCGCTTCTACATCCTGAGGCTTAATCCTGAGATTTCCCTTAATTCTAACCACTAGCTTCTCTAACTTGTTTATTCTCCTCCTAAGGTTCTCGGGGGTATCGCATGCTATGATCCTACCTTTATTTAGCAGTGCAACTCTATCGGCTATGGTTTCAACTTCAACTGCCTGGTGGCTCGTCATAACTACCGTAATTCCATACTCCTTCGATATTAAGTTGGATAGTAGAAATCTAACCTTATTTGCAAGAACTGGGTCAAGGCTCCTAGTCGGTTCATCAAGGAATAGTACTGGAGTTCTTATTAGGAGCATTTTAGCAAGGATAGCTCTATGACGTTCCCCTGTTGAAAGAAAGATAGCCTCCTTATCTATAATGTCCTTCAAGTCGAGTAGCTCTATAGCCTCCTTAATCCTCTCCCCGATAACGTTATCAGGCAAGCCGAAGAGTTTCCCGAAGAAAATAAGGTTCCTTCTAACAGTATAAGCGTAGTGTAGCCCGATCCAGCTACCTCCGATAATGAGGTTTGATGCAGACTTCGCCTTAGCGCGATCTCTAATAATATGGTAGCCGTATACCCATGCATCCCCGGAATCAGGCCTTATCACACACGATAATATCTTCAACATAGTAGTCTTACCAGCACCGTTTGGACCCATTATAGCGAAAATCTCCCCTCTCTTAACCTTAAACGAAACAGACTTAAGTGCCGTAATATACTCCCTACTCTTCTCCTTTCTGTACCTCTTGCTTAAATTCTCGACCACTACGATATCGCTTAACATCAGCATTCACTATCTTTAAATCATTAATATTTATCTTAAAATCAATAATAATAGTCTTTAAGCCATATATAAATTTTATCGCAATATACTTAACTCAAGTACCAATGGTCGAAAATAGCAAGAATGAAGATGGAGATACGGTGATTAACCGTGGAGATTATAGAAATAAATTTGATTTATTTGGCTCTTCTTAATGCTCTTAACACTAGTAGGAATATTATCAACGGCACCGCTACTGCTATGCCGAGTACTAGGTATGCAGGCATGTATACTAGTATTGATGTAAACACCTCCTCTACTTCAGCTGGTGTTAATAGTAGTCCGCTTCTTCCAGCGATCTCGATTTCAACTTCGCCGTTCTCGACTTTATATGTGTTACCGTGCTGGTCTTTAAGTCCAGTCCATGCACTTATAACGCTTAGTTTAACCTTCTTGCTGTTTGGATAAGGATTTAATACAACTACTCCCTTAGAGTAGACCCTATAGAATACGCCATCCACAGTATTGTATGAGCCTATTGGGTCGCCTATATCCAGCTTAAGAACAGGCGAGTCAACTATCTTAACTAAATCCGGTGTTGCAAACCAATAGTAGAAGTCGAAGAGCCTTGTTGCAGCGTAGGTATAGTATGCCGCGTTATCGTTACCACCATAGCTTAATGCGATAACTATCTTCCCCTTCTCAGCGAAGGCTTGGGCTTTAGTTGATATTGCTAAAATCCACGACCAGTCCCTGTAATAGTACTTTGGATTACTCAGCGTTCCGCTCCAGGATCCTGGATGACTTTCAAGGAGCACACCATCGGCTATCTCCATTAGTTCGTCGTCCGGCTCGCTCCAGCCAGCGTTGTATATTATAAGTGCGCCAGCCTCCTTTATCTCACTAAACAGCGCCTTAAGAGCATCCATCCACCTTCCATACATCGTCTCGTTATACATGGGGGTATCGTAGAGTGGTGGACCTAGACTTCTAGGATCCTTAACTACGTCATCGAGAAATACTCCATCGAAGTCCTTCTTAAGATACTCTTTAACCTTATTTACCAGGTATTCTCTGAAGCTCTCTACCGCTAAGTTACACATGAAGTTCTCTCCAAACCAGTAAGTGGCTGGCTTACCCTCCGCCGTGTATAGTATCCACTCTGGATGTTCATTTTTAACTTGATCAAGCATATCTATGGGTAATCCAAGGATATCTAGATATTTAAAGCATTTAACGCCTGCATTTTTTAGCCTTTGTGGAACGTTATCTACTGCACATATAAGTATCTTATATCCACGGTTAACTATCAGATCTACGACACTCGACGATAAGCCACCGTAGTAGACTACTGCATACCTAGCGCCCACTGGCTGACAATATATAGTGAACACTGTTGTAGTATAAATAACTAGTAATAATAATAGGAATTTCCCCATTTTCATCATAGCTGGTTTAACCTTTCGTCTTCCTCTTTTCTTGACATATAATGCCATCGCTAAAATAACTATTGTTGTAATTAATATAATTA
>Ga0209410_1001660_pt1 | contig 10802 bp, 8 predicted proteins | sample Mar14436cmmetaG_FD_184135 | JGI IMG/M metagenome (GOLD analysis project Ga0209410, IMG submission 184135) | Marine hydrothermal vent microbial communities from Guaymas Basin, Gulf of California to study Microbial Dark Matter (Phase II) - Marker... ... | reverse complement strand
TGACATCTATAGTTGCCGATTTCCTTGCAGAGGTTCCACGGGAGGATCTTCAGATTATTCTGCTATTTCTGAGGGGTAGGGTCTTTCCATCATGGAGTGAAAAAGAGCTTGGCATAGGACACAAGATGGTGATTAAAGCCATTTCAATCGTCTCGGGCATCCCCGAAAATAAGGTAGAGGATAAAATAAGAGAAACTGGAGACACGGGGATAGCTGCCGAGCAACTTATGGTAAAGAAGGCTCAAACCACATTGTTTACAGAAAGATTAACGGTTAGAAAGGTATATGAGAATCTGGATAAATTAGCATCCTTGACCGGGAAGGGATCACAGGATAAAAAAATTTCCTATATTGCCGAGTTATTGTCATTTTCGCAGCCCAAGGAAAGCCGTTACTTGGTGAGAACAATTCTGGAGGAATTGAGGCTGGGGGTGGGAGAGGGGATCGTTAGAGATGCCATCGCACAATCCTTTCAGGTAGATCCAAGGTTGGTGGAGAGGGCATATTCCCTGAGTTCAGATCTTGGAGAAGTAGCAAGGATTGCCAAGTCAGAGGGCAATGACGGTCTGAAAAAAATCAACCTAATGCCTGGGAGGCCAATGGAGGTGATGCTGGCTCAGAAGGCAAAGGATATACAAGAGGTATTGGATAAATTCAAGATAGTTGCCTTTGAAATAAAATATGATGGGGCAAGGATACAGATACACAAAGATAATTCTAAGGTACATCTATTTACCAGGAGATTGGAGAATGTTACAAAGCAGTTTCCAGAGATTGTAAAATCTGCAAAGGAGAATATAAGGGGGGATTCTGCAATAGTAGAGGGGGAGATGGTTGCCATAAAGGGTTTGGATGACAGACATCCAAGGCCATTTCAGGATCTATCAAGGAGGATAAAAAGGAAGTATGACATCCCAGAAATGGTGAAAAAAATTCCGGTGGAGATAAACCTATTTGATGTGGTTTTTTATGAGGGTGAGAGCAAGATCGGTGAAAAATTCAAGAATAGGAGAAAACTCCTGGAAAAAATTATCATGGAAACAGACACATTTAAGCTCGCTGAACAATCCATCACCAATAGCATAGAGGAGGCAGATAAATTCTACAGACGTGCTCTAAACCTTGGACATGAGGGGGTGATGGCAAAGAATTTAGATGCCCCATATCAGCCCGGATCGAGGGTTGGATATATGTATAAGATAAAACCCATAATGGAAACCCTCGACCTGGTGATAATAGGAGCAACATGGGGCGAGGGTAGAAGGGCCCACTGGCTGGCTTCTTTCCTACTGGCGGTTCTGGATCCGGATACGGGTGAATTCCTGACCATCGGCAAAATGGGGACTGGGTTCACGGATGAGCAATTCAGGGAGATGACTGAAACACTGAAGGGGGAGATTTCCGAGCAGATGGGAAAAGAGGTGAAACTGAAACCAAAGGTTGTGGTAGAGGTAGCATATGAGGAAATACAGAAATCCCCAACCTACAGCTCTGGTTATGCCCTCAGATTTCCGAGGTTGGTTAGGGTAAGAACAGACAAGGGTCCACAAGATGCGGATACACTGCAGAGGGTGGAAGAGTTGCTGAGCAAATAATTTTTCACACTGGAGAATCCAGGAAGAAACTGGCGAGGTTAGCATTCTCTCATTCAATAATTTACAATACCAATATATATCATGCCAAGAAATGAGTCCGAATATGAAGTAGAATTGTTCAAGGAAGAGGGATTTCAACGAAGGAGATGTCCCAAGTGCAATAGATTTTTCTGGTCTCTTGGCGATAGAAAAACGTGTGGGGAACCTCCATGCGATGAGTACAGCTTCATTGGAAATTCTCCCACTAAAAAGGGATTAAATCTGCATGAAATGAGGGAATTGTATCTGAGATTCTTTGAAAGGAATGATCATACCAGGATTCACAGGTATCCAATTGTGGCCAGATGGCGCGACGATGTCTTCTTTACTCAGGCCTCCATCTATTGCTTCCAGCCCTGGGTTTTATTGGGGGTAGTAAAGCCACCGGCCAATCCCCTGACAATTTCTCAGACGTGTGTAAGATTTAATGACATCGATAATGTGGGAAAAACTGGGAGACACTTCACGATGTTTGAGATGATGGCTCATCATTCTTTTAACACCAAGGATAATTTTGTATATTTTAAAGACAAGACGGTGGAACTCTGTCACAGGCTGCTTGTGGAGGACCTTGGTATTGATCCAAAAGAAATTTCATATATTGAGGCTCAATGGGCCGGGGGAGGTAATTCGGGGCCCTGCTTCGAAACACTTGTTAGAGGAGTGGAGTTAGCTACCCTGGTTTTTATGATGTACAAAGAAGAGAATGGTAAAAAGAAGGAGATGGAAATGCAGGTGGTGGACACCGGTTATGGTTTAGAAAGATTTACATGGCTCTCCCAGGGAACTTCAAGTGCCTATGAGGCAGTATTTGGCGATATTCTTTCGAAATTGAAAAAGGAGGCAAATATTTCTGAAGATGAAAGAATTTTATCTGAATATTCTCAGGTTGCTGGATTAATGAATATAAAAAATAAGGTGGATCTAAATATTTTGAGGAAGAGGGTGGCAGAGAGGCTGAGGATTAATTTAGAGAAACTTCTAGCGGAGATAGAACCAATGGAAAATCTCTATGCTATTTGTGATCACACCAGGGCGTTAATGTTTATTCTGCAGGATGGTGTAGTCCCATCTAATGTCAAGGAGGGTTATTTTGCCAGATTACTGGTTAGAAGAACCCTGCGTGGGTTAAATTTTCTAAAACTGGATATCCCACTTTCTGAAATAGTTAGGTTACAGGTGAATTATTTCGAGAGGGATTTCCCGGAGTTGAAAGAGGGCAGTGACGAGATTCTAAAGTTGGTGGATGTGGAGGTAGAGAAATATGAGAAGACTATCGAAAGGGGTAGGAGGATAGTAAGTAGGTTGGAGGATAGATTTAAAAAAATTGAACTTGGGGATTTGATAGAACTTTATGACTCCCAGGGACTTACCCCCGATCTTGTTCAAGAATTTTCATCTCTGATGGTTGAAATTCCAGATGATTTCTATATTAAAGTAGCGGAGAAACATGAAAAACCAGAGATTGAGAAGGGGGAGATAAAGGAGATTAAAATCCCGGAGGGAATTCCGGCTACCGAATTGGGCTATTATGAGGATTCTAATGTCGGGAGTTTTAAAGCAAAGGTACTTGAAATCTTTGATAACCATATAGTCTTGGATAAAACCTATTTTTATCCGGAGGGAGGAGGTCAGGAAGCGGATCACGGTTGGATGGATAGCTTAGAAGTAATTAATGTCCAAAAATCCGGGAATGTGGTCATTCATGAAGTTAAAGGTAAAGGGGATTCGAGCAAAATTAAAAAAGGCGATATAGTTAACTGCGATGTAGACTGGAATAGAAGGCTGCAGTTGATGCAGCATCATACAGCCACACATATAATAAATGGGGCGGCGAGGAGAGTTCTCGGAAATCATATCTGGCAGACTGGTGCCCATAAAAGCGTAAAATCTGCGCGTTTGGATATAACTCACTATGCCGCCTTAAGTGAAGAAGAACGAAAAGAGATAGAATTCCTGGCTAATAGGATAGTTAGAGAAAATCGAGAGATAGACATAAAATTTATGAATAGGGATGATGCCGAAAACAGGTATGGCTTCAGACTCTATCAGGGGGGTGTGGTTCCTGGAAGAGAGATAAGGATAGTTAACATTAAAGATTGGGATGTGGAAGCCTGTGGTGGAATGCACTTTGATAACACCAAGGATGTGGGGCTTATAAAGATTACTGGATCAAAAAGGATTCAGGATGGCGTAGTTAGATTGGAATTTGTGGCCGGAGAGGCCGCAAGAAGATATATGGAGAAACAGAGAGAGATAGCAAAGCAGATTATTGAGGTTCAAAAAAGGATAGCTGAGGGAATAGAACCCACAATTCCCATAATAAAGATCGTAGATGAGATGGACTTTGAAGCCTTGCAGAGATCATTAGGTGAGATGGCGGATGTATTTTCCGTTACTGAGGAGCAATTACCAAAAACCATTAAAAGATTTCTAAATGAAAGTATGGAAATGGAAGAGGAGATTGCAAGATTAGATGGAACACCCCCATTGGGAGAGAAACCCACAGGTTCAATTAAAGATAGATCGATCTGGCTTTTCAATAGGTGGAAAAGGGATAAAAAGATCCTTGATAAACTTAGAAAAGAAAAACGAGAACTTCTAATAAAGGAATTGAAAAGAAAATTTCAATCGGATTTTACCGAGAGGGATGGAATTAAGATCGTAAAGGAAGTGGTTATCGGTTTGGATGTAAAAAATTTGGTTGAGGTAGCGAGATCCGCTATCAAAGAAAACTCTCTATTGATACTGGGAAATATTGTCGGTGAAAAAGCGAATATCGTCGTAGCATCAAATTCATCCTTTCATGCGGGTGAGATAGCAAAGTCCCTCTCCAGGAGGCTGGGGGGCGGGGCCCATGGAGATAAAGAATTGGGGATTGGTGGTGGTTTATCTAAGGATGCTGAAAAAATTCTCAGGGAATTTGAGCCCTGATTTTGATTTTTACCTTGATACTCTGTAATACCTAATAAGATGGAGTTTGAAAAATTTAATCCAGTTATTGAGAAGGTCAACAAGAAGATTGAAGAATTGCTCGTGGGAAAGCCGGAGAATCTATACAATGCCGCTAGACACCTGTCCCGAGGGGGTGGTAAGAGAATACGGCCCTTACTCTGCATGTTATCCTGCAAAGCAATTGGTGGTAGAAAAAATGACGCCTTGAATACGGGGGTGGCGATAGAATTAATTCATACCTTCACCCTCATTCACGACGATATAATGGATAAAGATGAATTGAGGAGGGGCGTTCCTTCCGTTCATGCTAAATTCGGAGAACCTACCGCAATTCTTGCGGGAGACCTTCTCTTTGCAAAGGCATTTGAGATCTGTAATCCCGAGATTAAGGGGGTTTTGGCGAGAGCAAGTTCAGAAATTTGTGAAGGTCAGGAACTCGATATGTCCTTTGAGAAAAGAGATGATGTCTCAGAGGAGGAATATCTGGAGATGATCAAAAAGAAGACTGCAGCACTATTTGAAGCATCGACAATGTCTGGAGCAATTATAGGAAAAGGGAATGAGAAAGAAGTGGAGGCACTCTCCACATATGGTTTAAACATTGGAATGGCATTTCAGATTCAGGATGATATTCTCGGAGTTATAGCCGATGAGGAGAAATTGGGAAAACCGGTTGGAAGTGACATTGTAGAGGGAAAGAAGAGTCTAATTGCCATAAAGACCCTGGAGCAGTTACAGCAGCCACAGAGGGAAGAATTGATAAGAATCTTGAAAAAGGAGAAAAACACTGTGGCAGAAATTGAAAGAGCGGTTGGACTTTTTAGGGAATATAATGCAATAGATTACTGTAAAAAGAAAGCTGAGAGGTTGATAGAGGATGCCAAGAGACCCCTCCAAGAAATTCCGGATTCAGAAGCCAAGGATGATTTGATCGAGATTGCAGATTTTGTAGTTGGTAGAGAGATTTAATTTTGGTGGGGCATGGTGCGTTTCCCTGTAATCTAACTCAATTTCATTAATTTATTCAGTATCATCGAAAAAGTAATAGAGATAAGTATATACCACCATAGCCAGTTAAGTTCAAAGCCAAATAAGACTGCTACCGTACCTATTTTATCATACTGGTTTCGAAGCCACATAAATATCAATATAAATGGGATAAATGTAATAAGCATAGGTCTCATGGAGTGTTTCATCTGCTCAATCATTATCTTAGTCATCTCCTCTTGCGCCTTCATGGCCTTCTTAGTGTGGCCCTTTTTCTGAGCCTCTCTCGCTATTTTCTGATACTCCCCCATCTTCTCTTTTGCCCCCTTTACCTTTTCTATATCCACAGTTGCCCTTCTAACCAGCGAACTCATTATTGACAATATCACCGATATCAGGGCAATAATCTGTCCATCTGGCGTTACTGAAATCATTTTTAGAATTCTACCTCAGAATTTCCGACATATTTCTTGCGGCCTCATCTATCCTCCCCTGAGGATTCTTCACTATTTTCACGGTACATCCTGATAATACCGAATATGCCATGGCTATATCCCTGTTTAATTCCTGATGCAATCTTATTTCTTCAGTAAGTTCCCCATCCCTCTGTCTCGTTTTGTCTTCTTGTCTCCTCATTGCAATTTCTTTGGGCTTAGCCTCGATAATGATAAAAACATCAGGTTTTAATTCATCTAAGACCCATTTAGGCAATCCAGGTAAATAGCCTCTGGGGGTACGTATGGTGCAGTGTGTATCTACTATGATATTCTTTCCGGCCCCCATCTCGGAGATCCTTCTTGCCGCTTCTTTTTGGATTTTCTTCTGCTGTTCTGGATTAAGTTTTCTCATCTGATCCCTATCCTCTACCAAGTTTTCAGATTTAGCAATATCAAACATTATATCACCATATGTTACTAATTCGTAGCTTATGTTATCACCCCTCAAAATCTCCAATGCCTTCTTAGCCACGGTGGTCTTTCCAGTTCCCGGGATTCCAGTAAGTACTGCCAACATTTTTATACTTTAGGATATCCAAGAAGATATAGGTTAAATAATAGGAACTTCTCATTTAATAAGGAGGCAATAAATATTATATCATTGATTAATTCTTTCGATCATTCCTTCAGCAGCCACCTCCACAGAGGAGTGAATTTAATTTCTCTGCCCTTGAATTCCTCTTTGGCTTCGTAGTCCCATGTTATGACGAGGAGATTGTTGCAGTTCAGTTCTTTTGCGGCTCTTACGAGGGATTTCAGTTCCCTTTCCTTTGTTTTATAATCTGAGATATCGTAGCAGACCTGGATCAGTTGTTTAACTCCCTCGCCACATATTACAAAATCCACCTCTTTTCCATCAGATGTCTTGTAATAAAACAATTTTTTGGTGGATTCGCATCTTCTGTATAACTCCAAAAATACAAGATTCTCGAGTAATCGGGTTTCAGAGATATCATTAATCCTCAGGAGGCCATTATCTACCAGATAGACCTTAGGTCGCGTCTGTTCAATCTCCCTGTAGGACGTTGAGAATCTTCTCAGAAAAAATACAAAGAAAATATCCTCCAGGCATTCGGAATATGTATACAGTGTGTTCTTGCTGATTTTCACCCCCATGCTTTTCAGAAAGTTGTAGAACCTGTGAATGGAGAATTCGGGTGAATTTATAAGGGCGTTGATCAGAAGCCTCAATACCCTTATATTCTTTACACCATATCGCTCCACAACGTCCCTGAAGATGGTTATGTCTATAATCTCCTTTAAGATCTTCTCCCTCCCCTTGGGATAGAGGATACACTCTGGGTATCCGCCCCACTCAAGATATTCATGGAGCATGTTCAACAACCGCGATTTCTCTTTCAGGGACATATATCTGCGGACCTTTATCCCCTTTGAAGCCAGATACTCTGTAAATGAAAACGGCAACATAATATATGATAGGGATCTTCCCCGCATGGCACTTGCAATCTCTTTTGAGAGAAGTTTAGAGGAAGACCCAGTTATAAATACCCGTACATTATCGTCCAACAGCCTCCTTACGAATCCTTCCCAGTGGGGAACGTTCTGGACCTCATCTAGGAAAACATAAAATTCCTTTTCACTGGGATACATCTCATAATAGATTGCAAGCATCTGTTCAAGATCCCCGACTGTTGCCCCACTAAGTCGGTTATCCTCAAGGTTAACATAGAGGGGATACCTGTTTTTTCGCCTCAGCTTTTTTATCAACTGAAAACAGTAATATGTCTTCCCGCACCTTCTCGGACCCATTATGATCGTTGCCCTGTTAATTGGCAGTTTAAGATCAACCTCAAGCTCCCGCTCAACAAGTTCGGGCAACCCCCTCTCCTGAAAATCCCTGATTACCTCTATCCAGGTGTCTCGGGTTATCATTTTGATACGGTTATTTATAGGTAAACTATATATAAAAGTTTCCCTCCATATTATACCTATCCCGTTGAGCGGATTGGATGGGAATTTATCGAAAATCGGATCGAACCGTGAGAGGAGTGCGGTTGCAATCCCGACATCCTCTTTGGGGTAGAGTTTAGCGGCGAGCATCTAGAAGAAGAATTTTAGTTATTTACTTCGCCGTTATCTTTAACCCCAAGATTATTTTACCGTCAGAAGAATTAGCGAATGCACATATATTTTTCCCTATAGAAGAGGATAATGATTCTTTAAATTCTACAGCATAACCTTCTCCCTTTTGTTATTTGACATTTTCGAATTCCTTTAATTTAGATTCCAACTTCCTTATTCGTTCCTTGAGCCTTGAATTCTCTTTCTCCAACTCCCTAATCTTCTTCCTCTGCTCATCTACCTTTTCGGTCCACCATTGGTTCTGTCTTCCGATTCTCTTATGGAATACCTTGCCTTCCTCTCTCAACTGTTCGAGATATAATCTGGCCATGTACCAGTTAATTCTCACACCTTTAGCGATCTGCTCTGTCGTGGTTGGAAAATCTAATGATTCGATGAAGTCAATTATCTCCTTTTTGATCTCGTTTTCCTTGCGATTCTTCCTCTTTTTAGAGGTCATATAAGTAATTACTTTTATAATTTAATATGGAATTTATATGGAAATTTATAAGGATTGTCGTATACTTGTTTATCCCTCTTGCCATTGGAATTGATATATGTGGTGCCTTTATGGCTATGGTTGGAATCTAAAAGACATCCAGGATTGCTCCCTACGGATCATAAAATTCCAGAGGTTGAGGATTATTTCAGATAAATTGAACCCAAGAATCACAATAACTGCAATTGCGGGGGGGCTGTGCACGGCTGTGGGGATAGGTACTTTCTTCACAGAATACAGAATTCTTGGCTTTATTGTATTCTCAATTGGAGTGGCAAATACATATCAGCTGATCAACATGCTCAGGAAAGAGATGGATTTGAAGCAGATCGAATTCTGGTTTAAATATCCTGGTTTTGCTGTGATCTTACTTGGTGCATTAATTGCCATAGCTCAGGAAGGCTGGAATACCCTTTCACTCTCGATGTCCTATTTCGGATTGTTTATGCTGTTTGTCGGGCTGATGGTCAGAAGTAGGAGGATTAAGAAGTAGAATCGCTGGATGATTTCCTAACTAAATGCTCAAATCTACATTTATATCCGTAAAAGTTCGTATAATAACTAAGTTATCTGCCATTGTAATATGAGGGATAGAGTATGAGCAAAATAGATTTCTCAAAAATTGCAACAGAATATGAAGAATGTTCCACAGTTCAAAAATCAGCGTCAGAAATACTGCTAAAACTTCTGAGAATTGGAGATAATGATGACGTTTTAGATTTAGGGTGTGGAACAGGGCATTTAACGAGAAAGATAAGAAGTTTAACAAATGGAAAGGTTGCAGGAGTTGACCCTTCTGAAGGGATGATAAAAGAGGCTGTTGAAAAAAGTAAAGGATCAGACATAGTGTATGAAATTAAAAGTGCAGAAGGTATAGATTATAAGGAAAGTTTTGATGTTATTTTTTGTAATTCAGCCTTTCAGTGGTTTAAAGATCCGGAGAAGGCAATAAAGAATTGCTACAGAGCATTGAGAAAAAATGGAAGATTTGGAATTCAGGCACCTGCGAAGAAAATATACTGCTCCAATTTTATAGAAGTTATCGAGATGGTGAAGAGAGATAAGAGGACGAAAGAGATATTCTCCCATTTTAAGGAACCATGGTTATTCCTTGAAACCACAGAAGAATATAAATCTCTATTTGAAAAGTGTGGTTTCAAAGTTGTGTTTTCAAAAATTGAAGCAATTACAACAGAGCATACGTCTGAAGAAGCATTCAGGATATTTTCCTCTGGAGCTATAGCTGGATATCTAAACCAAGATTATTACGATATAAAGCTTATAGATGACTACATCTCGGCATTCAGAAAAATCGTGAAAAAAGCATTTGAACGACAATCGGATGAAAAAGGAATGGTAAAATTAAAGTTTAACAGGATATTCCTAATAGCGTAAAAGAATAATAGCAACGGCAGATAACAGCGGACATACGGCTACGCTTCGCTTTGCCCAAATTGGCTCACTTCGTTCGCCAACTTTAGATACGCTCGAACCGTTATACGCAATCCGACTTTGGCGGGCAAATCATATAACTATGAAATTAATAGGTGGGCACTATGGTGAAAGATGAAGAAAAGCACAGAACAAAATTTGATAGAATAGGCAAAAGATGGAGAGAAAGCGTAGACAAGGTTAAAGAATATGAGATTATTGAGGGTAAGGAAGAAGACTACAGAGAATTTATACCCTCTATTACTTTTGGTATTGATTATCAAGAGTACCAAAGAGCAGAAAAATTAAAACGAAGACTACTGAAAAAGCATAAAGATAAAACATTAGAGGACGTAATAGAAGGTGACGAATTAAAAACTAAAAAGGGTACATGCTACTATATAGAATCTCGATCTAAAATAAAGCTAAATATAATCAACAGAGAACTTGCAAGAAAGAGAATATTATCAGACTTGAAACTAATTTATGGAATAGGGGAGGTGACAGAACAAATTTTAAAAGAAGAGGGATATAAAACCATAGAAGATCTTTTAGACCATCCTCATTTTGGAAATGAAGCCAAAAGATTTTTAGAACTCCTCGACAGATGCGATACTTCGATTATTGACTGGATCACTCATTGGTTTCCCAAATCCCATCCACTAGTTTTTTATTGCTCAGGCCTCCATGAGCCTGAGGATTTTATTATATTTGACC
>Ga0209410_1001659_pt1 | contig 10804 bp, 13 predicted proteins | sample Mar14436cmmetaG_FD_184135 | JGI IMG/M metagenome (GOLD analysis project Ga0209410, IMG submission 184135) | Marine hydrothermal vent microbial communities from Guaymas Basin, Gulf of California to study Microbial Dark Matter (Phase II) - Marker... ... | reverse complement strand
GCATGAAGCTCTTGAGGGAAGCCGTTGAGAAATTATCGAGCCGAGAGACCGAGTTAGAGTCATAGGCCTGGTAAACTGGATGAGGAGCATAATATTCTTGATAGATTCCTCTGGAAGCATGGATGAATTATTTGAGAATAGGCGTAAGATAGATTGTGTCTCAGATTCCTTGACCGCGCTGCTTTCCAAACCGGACATACTCGCTGAGGATGATGAGGTGGGTATAATGCTGTTTCATGCCACGAGGTGGGGAGATGTTCCAAGGATAGATGTCGTCACGCCGATGAAGCCTGTCGTTGAGATTAGGCAGGAGATGGATAAGCTCCTAAGGAAGCTTCGATTGGTGAAGCCGATCGGCGGAACACCGATAAGTTTCGGAATCGATCAAGCGTTAAATGCTTTATCCGATAGTATGGCGTCTGACAGGAGGATCATCTTAATCACCGATGGAGAGAATAATGTTGGTGAACCTCCACAACGCTCCGCTCAAAGAGCCAAGGAAATGAAGGTTAAGATCGACGTGATAGGGTTGGGCGAGGAGATAAATCCATTAGAGCTCTCCGAGATCTCGGAGATCGCTGGCGGCGTATTTGAGCATGTTAAGAGTGAGGAAGAATTGGCCAAAGCCTTATCCATGCTCCTCAAGAGGTTAAGCATGAAGAGAGAGAAAATACGTGTTCGAGAAGGAGATGAGCTTGATAGGATCGTTTCAGATCTCAAAGACTTGGATTCAGAGCTATCCGATCTAAGCGACGCATTAGCCTCAGGAAAGATATCTTCTGAAGAATATTGGGCTAGAGCCTCAGAGCTTGAATTTAGGAAGAGAGAGCTACTATCCAAGATGAGGGATCTTAGATCGGCGGTGATTCAGAGGTTGACTTCAATCGAGTTAGCCATAGCCGCGGAAGAGGATCATGAGAGGCTTGAGGAGCTGAGGACATGCGCCGAGAAGCTTAGAGAGATTTTGAGGAGATCTGAGGAGATTTGAGCATCGTTGAAAAAGCTTTAATGATCATTAAGACGCTCTTTAAGCGTAGGTGATTCCTTGACCCTTCCTAAGGAATTCCAGATCTTCGGCGAGGATTATGGAACATCAGACTTCAAGTTCGGTCCAGCGACCCTAGGCAACACTCCAGACATAGTCGAGAATAGGGGATACTTCCCAGATACTAGAAGCCTTTTGCTGAGGATGTATGGGCCGCCTAATAGAAAGCTACTAGTCGTTGGCCCAGAGGTTGCGACATTCGTCGAGGCTAGGAGAGATTTGGCTGAGAGAATGGTTTACCCGATGAGGAACGGCGTGATAGATTACGATGATGAGAGAGCTTGGCTCGTAGTAAAGGAGATAACGAGATACGGCTTACTTAAGTATCTTCCAAGCGAGGAAGGGTTCGATGGATTTAAGTGTGTGGCGGCTTTATCGGCAGCAGCTCCAAGATACATGTATGAAAAACTCTTTGACATACATCGGGAGATAAATGAAGAGGAGGGCAAGAAGATCGTTAAGGCGGTCACGATAATCCCCCAACCCCTTGCGGTGGCTATCGCCCAGAAAGCGGTCACATGCACGGTCTTGGAAGGAGGCCACGGCAATACGCAGATCGCGCCGATCAGTAGGGGTGTGATCTTCAGCGCCCTAATAACCCTGAATAGAGGTGGGAGTAACTGCGACTACATCGCAGCGGAGATCCTAAGGGATTCAGGATACTCTGACCTAGCGAAGGAGCCTAAGCTCGTGAAGCTGTTCAAGGAGACCGTCGGCGCCGTGCCCAGAGCCTTAGAGAAGGTTCTGGAGAATAAGGATGATCCAAAGTTCAGGGTTGTCTTCAGGATACCGAATACGAGGATAATCATAGATTTGGGGAAGAATAGTTGGCAGAGATTCCTGATAGGGGAACACTTCTTCAATCCGGGCCACGAGGTCTTCCAATCATATTATAGGAGAGGGTTCCCGAAGCCGTTGGATACGCATGTTGAGGGGAAGGTGATACTTGGGACAACCGATTTAGCATCGGCCATGATAGAGGCAGTGAGCAAGTGTAGCTTCGAGGTGCAGCCCCTACTCTATCGAAATGTGATCTTATCCGGTGGGGCATTCGCGTGGAAGGTTCCAGAGGTATTGAAAGATTACGCGGTTGATGCGTCCACCAAATTTACGTTGATGCTTGAGGAGAATGAGATCTCTGGGGCGAAAGTCACCTTGACGAAGAACCCGGTCTATAATGTTTGGCAAGGCTGCGTATCCTATGGCCTCTTCATTCCAGACGACTATACATGGGACTGGGATAATAGGGAGGGCTGGCTATACCTTTAATCCAAATGATCGGGGAACAGGGTAGATTTAGGAGCTTCTTAACGATATTGGCTTGGCTGGGCTTCATAGCTGGATTAACCGCATTACTCGTAATCTTGATCTCAGATCTAGTTAATCCGTGGATAACTTGGAATGCGCAGGCATATATTCAATTATATGGGATAGCTGCAGCCACATCGATATCACTCCTTTACCTCAGGGCTGAGAGCTATTATAGAAGAGGGCTTGGAGCAGCATCATTGATCTATGCCTTCTTTGACGTCCTCTTAATGCTCGGAGCCTTCGGAGCGATACACTTTGGAATACTATTGCCGATACTCGATCCAGCTAGAATGGCGAGAATAGGTGGGGTTAAGGTGGGTTTCAACGAGGTCTTCTTCGCATGTATGATCATGTTGATCACGAGGCCAGCGCTTCAAATACTGTTGAGAAGCCAGGAGAAGAGAAGGCAGATTGAGATCGCCGAGACTAGGAGAATGATCATGCTCCTAGAGAGCATCTCCAAGAGGATTGAGCAGATCTCAGCGCCGCTTCACGAGCGCGGAGAAGAGGAATTGAAGCGACATCTAGACATACTATTGAAGAGGGTTGAGGAGCTTAGGGAGTCCATGATGAGCAAGACAGCGGTCTACGCGAGACCCGTAGCCGTTCAGCCTCCAAAGATCCTTGAACCGGAGAAGCGTGAAGAGGCTCATGTAGAGGTGGTGAAAGCCGCCACAACCGATACGAAGACACAGGTGAAGCCGAGTCTACCGGATGCTGCCATAGATAATCCATGGATGGAGGTTTTGAGGAGCCGTAAGAGAGACAAGGAAGGTCGTAATTCATAAATATGATGTTGTGTTTACATTTTGTATGACAGTCGTAAGCATCAGAATAGACGAGAAGATTAAAAAGACGTTAGAGCGAGCTGGCATAAACATATCGAAAGAGGTCAAGAGATACCTTGAGGAGCTTGCTTGGAAGATCGAGCTTCAGGAAGCAGTTAAGGAGATTTCTAAACTTTTAGAAGAGGTGCCCCCGGCCGAAGAGGGCTTCTCTGTTAGGAGCGTGAGGGAAGATCGTGAAAGTCATTGATTCTTCAGCCCTTATAAAATATATTGTTAAGGAGCCTGGCTGGAGGAAGGTACAAGAATTTATCTCAGCCGGGTGCATCACTGTGGATCTCGCGCTGAAAGAGCTTGGTAACGCTCTATGGAAACGAGTTATGAGAAAGGAGTTAGATGAGAGCTTGGCAACAAAGTTGATGAATACTATTTTAAGGAGAAGAATTGTTAGAGTTTATCCACAAGAACCCCTGCTGGTGGAAGCATTGAAACTCTCAACTAATATCTCTTTACCAATCTATGATGTAATTTACATAGTGCTTGCGAAGGAACTAAAGACAGAACTAATAACTTCTGATGTGGAGCAGGCAAAGAAGGCTGAAGAGCTTGGCGTGTTTTCAATTCTCGTATAAGCGAATCGATGTCCGCTAGCAGGATTCTAGTTACGGGTGGTGCAGGGTTCATCGGCAGCCATCTAGTTGATGCGTTAATGATGAGCGGATATTCTGTCACTGTGTTGGATAATCTCAGTAGCGGAAGCTTGGACAATATTCGCCGATGGATCAATGATCCCAAGTTCAACTTTATTCATGGAGATTTACTCGATCATGAAAGTCTGAGAGAGGCGTTAAGTGGATGTGAGGTTGTTTATCATCTCGCAGCGGATCCGGAGGTGAGGAGAGGAAGCATGGATCCAGAGTTACATTATAGACAGAACGTTGAGGCAACCTTCAGATTATTAGAAGAGCTTAGGAAAACGGATAACGTGAAGATGTTGATATTCACCTCTTCGTCAACGGTTTATGGTGAACCCTCAAAGATTCCAACCCCAGAAGATTATTCTCCGTTAAAGCCGATCTCTGTTTATGGTGCCTCAAAGCTCGCATGCGAGGCGTTGATATCATCTTACGCCCACCTATATGGTTTTAAGGCAATAATTCTTCGATTGGCGAATATCGTTGGCCCTAGAAGCCGTCACGGCGTCATATACGATTTCGTGAATAAGCTTATGAGGAATCCGAGGGAGCTTGAGATACTTGGAGATGGATCCCAGACGAAATCATATCTCCATGTCGAGGACTGTGTAAGGGCGATATTATTGGCCGCAGAATCTAATGCCTCTGAGGTGGAGATCTTCAACATTGGATCAGAGGATTGGGTGAACGTCAAGAGGATTGCCGAGATAATCGTAGAAGAGATGGGATTAAGGGATGTGAGATTCAAGTTCACAGGTGGAGTCGATGGCGGAAGGGGATGGCCTGGAGATGTCAAGACCATGCTCTTAGATATTAGGAAGCTGAAGAAGCTTGGATGGAAGCCGAAATACAATAGCGAGGAAGCTGTGAGATTGGCCGCAAGAGCGCTTATCGAGGATCTCAGGAAGCCGGATGCCTGAGCCACTTCTACATTTTTCAATAGCCTTCGCTCTATCTGCTCCGATCTTAGGTATTAGGCGGGCGCTAATAGTAGGCGTCATCTCCCTATTACCAGATCTCGATGCATTATTCCACGTCCACAGATCCATGTCTCACTCCATCGTCCTCCTATCGATCATCATGGCAGCCTCCATTCTTATCTCTTATAAAATTGAGAGCGAGGCGAAGTTCGCTACGGTCTCCGGTCTAGGTCTTTTAAGCCATCCATTGCTCGACTTATTCCAATCTCCAACACCTGTGCTTTACCCATTATCGCATAATTCTTATCACGTCTCCCCAAAGCTCTTCGTGACGATCTCTAATGGAATCGTTTTCCATCCAGCATTTTCGATTGAGAGTGAACCCGTGAACTTCGCCTCCTTTCATAGCATGGATGCTCCCATTTTCACGGACATCGGCTTCATAATATCGCTTCTCTTGATCAGCATCTCCGTGATCTATTCTACACATCTTCCTTATCGCGAGATCTCAGTAACCTCTCCCCGGAAGGCGTCTAGCCTAGAGGCCATTTCCCAAAATGGAATGTCTACATCTATAGATGATGATTCTGCTGACGGAGGCGTTATTGGTGTTGATGATGTGACTGTCTTGATACCGACTCTTAATGAGGAGGAGGCCATAGGTGGGGTGATCCAGGAGCTTAAGAGCCATGGATACCGGAATATCTTGGTCGTCGACGGCTATTCAAAGGATAGGACGGTCGAGATAGCGAGGGAGAATGGAGCTGAGGTCATCTACCAGGTTGGGCATGGGAAGGCCGCCGCCATCAAGACAGGTTTGGAGAGGATTAAGACCCAATTCGCCCTAGTCATGGATGGAGATGGAACCTATGACCCCAAGGATATCGAGAGACTGCTGAGAGCGGCGATTGAGGGAGGATATGACGAGGTTATAGGGTATAGAAGGGATCGGGAGAATATCCCGCCCATCCATAGGCTTGGAAACAGGATCATAAGCACGCTCCTAAGCCTCCTTCTAGGCCGGAGGATAAAGGATCCATGCAGCGGAATGTATCTCTTGAGGAGAGGTGCCGTGGAGAGCCTTGAGCTAACTGCCACAGGATTCGACGTCGAGGTCGAGATAGCCTCTCAAGTAGCCTCACTTGGAACAGTGGCCGAGGTCCCGATAAGCTATAGGAGGCGGACTGGTGAGAGCAAGCTGAAAACTTGGAGAACCGGGCTCAGAATACTATTGACCGCCGTGAAGGTTGCGTGGCTCTACAATCCAGTCCTCCTCTTCTCCTCAACGGCATCGCTCTTTGGGCTAGCAGGCATAATCATACTCCTCTGGCAACTCTCTATGAGATATCTCTATGGCGCGGAGGCGTGGTCTTGGGGCTGGGCGTGGCTGGGCCTAGCCCTCCTAGTTATAGGGCTGCAGGCGTTCACGATCGCAATAATATCACTGCTCCTAAAGAGGATGGAGAGAAGAATAGTAGACCTCCATCGAAGGCGTTGAGCACATTGATGAGATAGATGTCGATCTAGGTTTATATGTTGGTTTTACTGGTTTAGCTATGGGTGGACTTGGTTTGACCTTAAGACTGAGAGTCGGCCGCAAAGGCTACATAATCTTACCCAAGGCCATTAGAGAGGCTGTCGGGATAGAGGAGGGTGATGAAGTGATGGTTGAGGTCAGAGATGGAATAATTCTCAAGCCTATTAGAAAGTTTGAGAGGAGGAAGCTTGAGGAAGCCCTTAAGAAACATCTGGAGAGGATAAAAAAGATCCAAGATCTGGTGGAGCCTAAACCCGGAGATCTTACATCCATCTACCTAGAAGAGGAGTTTGAGAATTGAGAATATTCATAGATTCGCCTCTATTGATTTACTTGAACGCCTCAAGATCTCCTGAGTTGAGAACGAAGTATGAAAATTTCTATCTAAGTCTGCTGTCAGAGCATAGGGCATATTTAGATGTGCTGGTTTTGGACGAATTGATCTATGTGTCGAGGAGAAAATATAGGGTACCGTATGATGTTAGCATAGAGTTCATAGAGTCCATAGTCTTGCCATATGTCGAAGTTCTACCATTAGCTGCGGAGGAGCTCAGGGAGGCCTCAGAGATCTTAAGGTCCTCAAATGTTAAACCATCCGATGCACTTCACATAGCTGTGATGAAGTTAAATGGGATCTCGAAGATAGTTTCGGAAGACAGGGAACTTGATAAGATCGAGGGGATAGAGAGGATTTGGTTAACATGACATTCACCTCGGTCTTCTATTCGCCGAGGGGACTTGGGATGAGCCCTTTGATATCTCTCCATGATGGTTTTAAGACCTCTTTAAAACAGCAGACTAAAAGTGTCGTGAGAGGAGAAAGCTTGCTATGAGGGTTTTAGAGAGAGTAGTGCGGCAAGCTAGGCTGGTGAACGACCTTGTTGACGAGCTTAGGGTTGAGAGAAGCTATAGGGGTATTGAGAGGCTTATGCAGCTGGTTATTCAGGCCATGCTAGACCTCGGATTGATGGTCATCTCTGCACTAAAGGGTAAGAGGCCTAAGGCATATTCCGAGATCGGCTACATACTTCAAGACCTAGATGTCCTAGAGGAACGTGAAGCCAAGCTCCTTAAAATAACTATACAATGCATGCACTAAAGATGGTGAACAATAGAGCCCTAAAGGTAGTTTACCGAGGGGAGTTAAGGCTCGACGATCCTTACAATGTATTCTGATTCAAAGAGTGACACCTATAAATATCAGGTCAAATCCATAGTTGCTGGGAAAGGAGAAAAGGGGAAATGGAAGCCGAACTCAGGTCAAGGATCCTTAAGCTATTGAAGGAGGATGAGGAATTTAGATATACGGTGGCTGGGCTGATAGGGTTAGAGGATCTTAGGCGGGGGCAGGCCGAGCTTAGGGAGGCGATTGCGAGGCTTGAAGAGTCTCATAGAAGACTTGAAGAATCTGTTGCGAATCTCAACGATGCAGTTGCACGCTTGGCGGAGGAGCAGAGGCGCATGTCGAGAACCCTCCGCTCAATCACCAGATATATAGAGGAGGTCAGCATCACGCTTGAGGAAGAGGCTAGATCCATGATAGAGCTGAGGCTAAGGCAGCGCGGAATCCAGATAAAACTTGATGCGCTTATCAGACCATATATCGAATTAGACATCTATGGCTCTGACAAAAACTTAACGGTTATAGGTGAAACAAAGACCAGACTGGCTTCAAGACATGTAAGAGAATTTGAGAGAAAGCTTGATATGATTAAGAAGAATGAGCCTGAGTTATTGAAGGGCAGGATAGTTAAAGCTATCTATGCGATGTGGGCTCATCCAGAGGTCATGGAAGAATGTAAAGCTAGAAAAATATGGCTTAACACGCCGAACAAGGAACTAACTCCATTCACATATACCTAACTTTGAGAAATGCGCGGAAAATTATTAGCACTTCTATGGGCTGCCTATCACTGGAGAGGTGTTCATGTGAAAGTCTTAACTAGGGATCATGCGGCTTGTAAGCCCCGTGAAAAGTTTAGCGTGAAAAAGATTGGGGGCTCTGAAACTTATACTTGGAGTATTGGAGCCGGTATGTATGAACGGTAGGAGTGGGCCGCCGCTTGAAGAACTGGTTGATAATCTACGATGAGCTTGGCATTCTGAGGAGGCTGAGGAGGATGTGCTCAGACTCGTTAAGGAAGCGCGGTTGGTAAGGTATAGGACGCCTGATGGAAAGTATGGGTGGAAAAGGGCTGATGGAAAGCCTTTAGAGGCCGTAGAGGCTTGAAGTTCAATCCTCAAAGCGAAGTACGATATAGGGTAGAGCTCGCATCAAGGTATTTGAAGGAGGCTGAGGAGGCCGCCCAGCGTAGAGACCATAGGAGCGCGGTAGCGTCATCCCAGCTATGCGCAGAGAACGCGGCTAAGGCCGTGATAGCGCTGTACAGGATCCCCAGCTGGAGCCATGATCCATCACACGAGCTACTTGAAGTAATCCAGAATTTAAGACCCGAATGGAGAAGGATATTGTCGAGATCGAGGCGAGGGGCTACTCTAGATATACGTTTAAGGAATATGTATAACGATTCTTGCACCGGTGCGTAAGGACGTGTTTAGGAGCTCCTTATTTAAGCGCATCATTAAGCTCCTCTTAGCTTTCTCAGCCCTCATCATAATACTCATTAAGCCAAGTAATCTAACGGTTCTCGACTATCAGCTCTGGCTCATCTTCATCTGCATGGTGACAGCTTCTATGCTGGACTTCATGGAATATTATCGAGACTTCGGCTACGCGTCAACCCTCACCTTAACTCTCATCGCCCTAGTCTTCCTGTTCGCTGGGAGATTTGGGATCAGCCTCATAACATCTCTCGCAACATGCTATCCAGGGCCCTTGATTGGATTCATAATATTGACCCCCGATAACCTCTATCTCTACGCATACTTCTTCGGAATTCTTGTGGCTGGAGCGCTGCTAGCATTAGGGGCCATCGCAATCCATCTCATATTTGGGAGACCGATATGCTTCGCCGAATCAACGCCATATGCCCCTATCATATCACGGTTTAAAGGTGACTTGATGAAGTCTTATCTCTCCACACCGGCTATGGCCTCGATCACAGCCTTCATCCTAGGATCAAGCTTCAGGCTTCTCCCGGAGATCTACTGGTGGCCATGGCCCATAGGATGGGACACGATAGAATATATTGCGCATCTAAGAGACTTCATGACATCCCTCAATCCATTCAAGCCATACTATTGGATGGGGCATCTAAGAAATATTCCACCATTGATGAATATGTTGTTGGCGCCATTCACAATGATAACCGATAGCTGGATCCTGATGAAACTCTATCCACCTATATGCTATGGATTCTTGACCGCCGCGGCCACATATCTCTCTGCGAGGGTCTTAAAGCTTAGGGGAAAATATTTGTTAGCCTCGATCATCGCCTCGATCTTCTTCATCCTAAATCTCAGGATAAGCTGGGACTATCAGAGACAGCTCCTCGGATCTATCTTCATGGTCTCCGCAATAGCATTACTTGAAGTGAACGGCTATTCAAACGAGGCTCGTAGACAGATCCTCCCAGCCTCCATGCTTATCTTATCTGCGATGTCGCATGAGGTGACCGCATATGTGTCGGCCATGCTATCTCTCTCGGCGATAGTCTACATCTCCATTAAGGAGAGGAGACCGTGGAAGATTTTTCCATATATGGTCTCAGCCATTTTATCGATAATGTTGCTCGCGTGGTATGCGAAGGGATTCACTTGGAGAAATCCATTCATGGGCGCGGTGCCAGCGGGAATAGTCTCACATAAGATGTCCTCAGTGCAGGAGTCGCTCGCATACCTAGTCGCCGGATACGGCCTGCTCATACCGCTCGTCTTGATCGGGATACGCGGCTCCGGAGTATACTATAAGCTGGCGATCCTCTTCCTCTTCACGGCTGGGTTAAGTCCTTTAATTGCTCCGAAGACCGCTATAGCGGCCTGGTACAGGTTCTTGATAGGCGCATCTCCATTAATGGTTCCTCTAGCGATTAGGGGCGCGGCGAGCTTAAACTTCGAAAAATGCTTGATCCCATACCTGATAGTCTTGATCTTCCCAGGTCTATGCTTCTACATGCCGTATGGAGTTTATAGCGGTAGGCTTATAGCGGCTTTGAGGGAGTTCCCGCCATACTTGACGCCATCGCCATCCACACAACAAGAATTAGAGGATCTGAGGAAGCTGAGCATATTTATAGGAGAACTGAGGCCAAATGCTCCGATAATAGTCGATGCAAGCACTGCGAGATGGATACACCTAGGTTTGAGGAATCCAAGGCCGGATCAGCTGACTTGGCTATGGAGGCAAGCAACTCTAAAAGATGCATTATCATTTATGGAAAAGACACAACAGCCTAAAGTATATCTGGTCACGCCGAAAAACATCCTTGAGAAGACGTTAAACTCGACGCAAACATTCCAAGCGAAGCTCATCAGAAATGGAATCTACAAGGTTTATGAAATTACGCGTTAATGTTCGAAGCTCATCGAGAGAGCAGATAAGAAAATTCCTG
>Ga0209410_1001657_pt1 | contig 10817 bp, 4 predicted proteins | sample Mar14436cmmetaG_FD_184135 | JGI IMG/M metagenome (GOLD analysis project Ga0209410, IMG submission 184135) | Marine hydrothermal vent microbial communities from Guaymas Basin, Gulf of California to study Microbial Dark Matter (Phase II) - Marker... ... | reverse complement strand
GTAAATATTCTTATGAACCCGTTATATCCCGCCTTGGAGCGGTTACCTTTTTCCGGGTTTCAAAGCTCACTCATCGCAGACCGGAGAGCCAGTGCAATCCGGCCCGCGATCGAAACCCTGCAAAAGGCAAACCGCTCCTGCGGCAGGGCACGGACGGCAACCGTTCACGGACAGGGGATATTTCTTTGAACAGTTTAACGGAAGCCCCCGTAGTTTTCCCGGCTTTTGCTGTGGGGGAAACTGCATCGCCTTAAGCGCAGCGTAAGGCGAATGCAGAGGGGGCAAGACATCCCCCATGTCAAAAGCCTTAGAAAACAAGGGGCTGAATGGTGGAAGTGAAAAGAAATATCCCCTGCCCGTGAACGGTTACGTGGGACCACGGGTTCACCGAACAGATGCTTTCATCATTATTACGGGGTGATCAATTTTCTGACTGACGGTCCTTGACTATATCAAGGCTGGACGGTTTTGCTCGTTGATTCAGGTAATTCCTCTGTTTAGAAGCCCGGTCACACAAATCCTATTTTTTGCTCAGGACCTCTTTTATCTTCCTGGACAGCTCATTTATATTAAACGGTTTTTGAATAAAGCCGTTACAGCCGCGCTTGAGTATCTTCCCGGCTTCGCCCTCTATGCTGTAGCCGCTTGAAAGTAAGACCTTGACATTCGGAGAGACTGCTTTGATCCTGTCATAGACCTCTCCTCCACCCATGCCCGGCATGATCATATCCAGGATCACCATATCAATGTCGTCATGTCTCTCCTTGAAAATCTCTATGGCCTTTTCCCCGCTTCCGGCCACCATGACCTTGTATCCCAACGCCTCGAGCATCTCCTTGCCGGTATCAAGGATCCTGTCCTCATCGTCTATAAAAAGTATGGATTCTTTCCCCTTCAGCACTTTCTCAGAAGGCCCCGTCTCTTTAATCGGCCTATTGCCCGAGGCAGGCAGGTAGATATTAAAGTTTGTTCCCTGACCGGGTTCACTGTAAACGTTGATGATTCCCTTGTGGCTCTTGACGATCCCATAAGTCGAGGCCAGACCCAGTCCTACACCCGCGCCCATCTCCTTGGTTGTAAAAAACGGCTCAAATATCCGCTGCAGTGTCTCTTTATCCATCCCTATCCCGGTATCAGTGACCGATATCTTCACATATCTGCCGGGTTCCAGGTTATAGGGCTCCAGGTAAGACTTATCCAGTGTAACGTTTCTTGTTTCGAGGAAGAGGTTTCCTCCGCCGGGCATGGCGTGCCAGGCATTGACATAGAGATTCAGAAGGGCCTGCTCTATCTGCCCCTGATCCACCTCAACCGCCCACACGTCTTTTTCGAGCTTCGTGTGCACAACAATCTCTTTTTGGGTTCGACAAAACATATCGGATGAATTTTTGATCAGCATATTTGGATCGGTCGGCTTTGGCTCATATCTTCCTCCCCGTGCAAATCCCAGGAGCTGTCCGGTCAGGCTGGCGCCGCTGGTAACCTGCTGCTCGATCTTCTTTAGCATATCATAATGGGGGTGCGAGCTGTCAAGATCCAGGAGCATCAGGGAGGTATAACCCTGAATACCCATGAGCAGGTTGTTGAAGTCATGGGCTATCCCGCCGGCCAGCGTACCAACGGATTCCATCTTCTGGGCCTGAATAAGCTTGGCTTCAAGTTCTTTCTGATAGGTTACATCCCTTATTATGGAAGAGACTCCGATCGTATTTCCCTCGCTGTCTTTGATCGGAGAAAGTGACAGGTCGACATCAATATGCCGGCCATCTTTTGTCTTTCTCTTGGCCCCCTGGCGTGCAATGGTCCCTCCTTTACTGATTTCTTCAATAAGGAGATGACACTTTTTTCTTTGTTCCTCCGGAACGATGATATCTATAAATCGTCCCACAGCCTCTTTTTCCTTATAGCCGAAGATCCTCTCGGCCGCCTCGTTCCAACTGTTAATCCGGCAATTGAGGTCTGTAGCGATAATGGCATCCTGTGAGTGCTGAACAACACTGGCCAGGTATTCAATCTCCTGGCGCGCCTTTTTTCTTTCCGTGATGTCCCTTATCACGTGGATGACCTCTCTAACTCCATCCCCGGCATCAGTGATAGGATAATAATAGATCCGCAGGTGCCTGTTCAGGCAAGGCTCCCATAGTTCACCCCTGTAAGAACGACAGTCTTTGACCACCAGAGGCCGGGGGCAGAACTCCGGCACATGGTCCGTGCCGTGGAGGAGTTTATAACATCTCTGGCCGACGATATCGGTTATATCTTTCCCCACCAGCCTGGCCAGGCCTTTGTTCGCTCTTCGAATGGTATACGTCCTGTCCACCAGGAAAATGGCATCTTCAATGGCGTCGAATGTCTTCTCCCATTCCTCCTTTGCCTCCCGGATAGCTTTCATCAGCTTTTTTGTCCCGGTCACGTCTCGTATGATCCCCTCGTAACCGAGCACGTTCCCGTTTTCGTCTCTTCTTACATTTGATGTGATGAGCACGTCGATTCTGGTCCCGTCTTTCTTTTTGAACTCGACCGGGTAATCTTTGACAAAACCGTCTCTTTCAATCCTTTCCTGGAATCGCCTCCTGTCGGCATGGTTGTAATATACGGCCTCTGCCGATTCCAGGTTCAGGATCTCTTGCCTGCTGGCATATCCCAAGAGTTCAACCCCGGCCCGGTTGATTTCAGCAAACCTCCCTTCCCGTGTGGTGATGTAGATCATATCTTTGGATTCGTCGAATATCCTTCGATACTTTTCCTCTGATTCCCTGAGCTCCAGGCCCTTCTTTTCAAGGTCCTTTTCAAGCTCCAGTTTGCTCAGGCAGTTTGAGACCGTGTTTAATATCGCTTTGGCTTCAAACGGTTTTTCAATAAAATCATAGGCATGGAGCCGAAAGCTGGTGATGGCCCTCTCTTTATCGGCATAGCCGGTGATCATGATCACTTCCGTGCCCTTGCCCATCTTTTTTATCCTGCCCAACACCTCGATTCCGTCCATGTCGGGCATGACGATATCCAGGATCACCAGGTCAAAATCATGAGCAGCCGCCATTTCCAGGCATTCCGAGCTGTTCCGGGCGGTTGCTACATCATAGCCATGGTCTTCAAGCAGGCCGCCCAGGGACTTCCTTATCCTTTCCTCGTCATCACATATCAAGATTCTGTGTGAAGATGGCACCTTTTTCCTCCTTCCCGGTATCACTGACAGGCAGATAGACCCTGAAGACAGAGCCTCTGCCCGGGTCGCTCTCAAAATCTATGCGCCCGCCGTGTCTATCCACGATGCCGTAACTGACGCTCAGGCCCAGACCCGCACCGATAGGTCCCCTGGTAGTGAAAAAGGGATCGAATATCCGGCCCTGGTCCTCTTCCGGAATCCCGATACCGTTATCCCGGACACTGATCACAGCATAGGGATCTTTCTTTTTGACGGAAATACCGATTATGCCCGGCCCTCCCTTTCTCTCAACCGCTTCGCACCCATTGTTTATTATGTTGAGTAAGACCTGCTCGATCTGTCTCTTATCGGCAAATATTTCGTCGATCTCAAGCTCTTCCAGCACTATCCTGACATCGGCCCACTTGGGGTCGGACCGGTGAAGGGCAATAATCATTTCTATGGAATCTTTTATGCTGAACCGGGAAAACACCGGCCTGCTTTCCCTCGCATAGTCCAGGAGGGCCATGGTAATCTTGTTTGCCGTGCGACTCGCCTCTTCAATGATCCGTGAGCGGTCCATTATATATTGTGGTGAAAGCTCTTTCCCGGCCTCTATCCGTGCCATGGTCCTCTGGGCTTCCGTAAGGATGGGAGTGAGCTGGTTCTTGATCTCATGGGCCACCCCGGCGGCCAGGCGACCGACTCCGGCGTGCTTTTCCGCCATAATCAACTCCTGCTGGGTCTTCTGCAGCTCTCGGGTACGTTCCTCAACCATCTGTTCCAGATGTCCACGGTGTTGACGCAGGGCTTCCTCGGCCCGTCTCATCTCATCTACCAGGCGGGCGTTTTCCAGGGAGATGCCCGCCTGGGCGGTCAGCAGCTCAGTCATCCTTGCCTTCTCCGAAGTGAAAACCGAATCGGACAAACGGTTTTCAAGATACAGAACCCCCATCAACCGGGCCTGCTTGGTTAATGGAAGACAAAGAACGGAACGAAGCCCCATGGCCTTAACCTCGGGATTGTCCTTAAAATCCCCCTTTTGCGAGGCATTGTCCAGGACCAGCGCCTCCTTGGTGCGATGCACATAACGGATGATAGCCCTGGAAACATCAGTGGCATCTTCAATGTCATACCGGACGGTCCGGACTGCATCTTTTTCAGTGATGTGACTTTCAGCGCGGACAATCAGTCTGCCGCCGTCTTCAATCAAAAGATACCCGTGCTGCGCCCCCGAGGCCTCCAGAACCACGTTCATAATCTTTTTCAACAGGCCATCGAGATTGATCTCTGCCGAAATGGCGGCCGAGGACTTCATCAGGTACTCGGCGTCCAGACATGGAAGGGTATAATCAGGAGCGCCTGCTTCAACCGGCATTGAAGCAGGCGCCTCTTCCTCGAAATACTCAGGGTATTTCTCCTTGAGAGAGATCTCTTTACGCTCTGCATGGCATTTTTTATAAAGACGGGCTGCCTCGGCAAAGCAGACCCGCTCCATACCCTGACCCGCCTCCTTGAGAAGTTCACCCCGGCATTCATTAATGTAACCTTCCATAAAGGTGAATCGCTGTTCATGGGCAATAGCTATGGCATCAAAGTAGAGGCCCCTTGCCTTTCTGAGATCCCCGGTAAATCTTTCCAGTTCTGCATAGATAAGTGCAAGATAAGGTCTGAGCATCGGCCCGTATTGAGCCCAGGTCTCAATCTTCTTGATGAGCGGCTGAATGAAAGACAGTAATTCTCCCTTGCTTTTATATATGATTCCTTTCGCATACAGCCTGAGGGCATTCAGCACCTGGAAGGCGTGCCACTGCCGCTTCAGTAAGTGATCGGTAAGCCCTCTCAGATACCGCCTGACTCCAAGTAAATACTCTTCAGCCCTTTCATACTCTCCGAAATAATAGTGGGTCAGAGCCATGTGTACATAATAGCTTCCTGCAGCAGAGATATGATTTTCCCTCTCCCATTTTTTGATCTTCTCCTCCATGGAGACGGGTGTGTAATCCTTTTTCATGGGCGCAACCCATGCGGCCTGCATGGCCTCGGCCAGGGCAACGGAAAATGACAGATGATACCTCTGGGAAAACTGAAGACATTCCCTGGCATACTTCTCAACGGCCGACAGGTCGGCCCCCTGCACCTGAAGGCCCCACATCAAGGGACCGTACAAGAGCCCTGCATTATACAGATCACCGCAGTTCTTGCCGCACTGTATCCCTTTCAGACAATGTCTGGCCAGATCTTCGGGATGATTCCGCGTATGCATGGTAACCCAGGCGACCCCGTTCATTCCCCTGGTGGCCCCAAAGGTGTTCGGGTACTTTTCACACAGATCAAGGGCCAGGTCTTCATATCGAAAGACCTGATCAAATTTCATGTGCTCCCCCAGATAGAGCCCCATGATAGAGAAAGAATAGATCACCGATTCATCCATGCCGCCTTCCAGGCAGTGCCGGGTTGACTGGACTGCCGAAAGATAGAGTTGCGGCACCAGGCCGGACATGTATAAGTCCGGGATGAGTTCGCTGTAGATGACCAATTCGATCTTACTCTTCCTCTCCTCTGTAAAAGGCATGTTCAGGATAGTGTCCCAGATCCTGGAACCATATTTGGAGTTGATTTCATCCATCAACTGCTCTCGTTTTTTCTCCGCAAGCCCGGGATCATCCGGGATCGATCTGCCGAAATACGCCAACCCGCGGTTGGCGGTCTCAATTGCCCTTATGAAATTGCCTATGGATGAGAGCGAGGTGGTCTGCTCGGCCAGGGCTTCCGCCTTGTCCAGATCGGTTTCGGCATGATCAAGTAATTGATTGAGCAGTTTTTCCGAGTTCTCATAACTTCCGCACATCAACTCGGTCTTTGCCAGTTTCTGGTATATCTTAAATGTGCGGTCATATTGGACCTGCCAGCAGTCTTGAGGCAGAAGCTCAAGGCTTTGTCTGAAATACTCATTGGCCGCTTTCGTGGCCAGTGAATCCAGGGCCTTGTTGCCCGCATGGTAGTTTATGTTCGACAGCAGATAGGCCGTTTCCTTGTCTGATGTCCTATCCTTTCCCATATTGAGGTGTGCGGCGACAGTAAACAGGTTGTCCAGTTTTTCGAGATCTGTCCCATCCGGGACAGCGGAAAGGAGGCGATTCCCGATATGCCAGTGTATCCGCTGGCGCCTTTCTTGTTCTATGGCATCCAGGACCGCCTCCTGCACCCGGTCATGAACGAATTGCAATTGCTCTTTACTCTCTACCAGAAGCCCCTGGCCCAAGGCCGGCTTCAATGTTTCAAACACGTCCGGCAATGTAATCTCTCTGACCAGGGCTACCTCGTCCGGCGTGAAAAGGTTTCCCATGCAGGCACAATATTCGAGCAATTCAATGGTATCAGGAGGCAGCCTTTGGACCTTTGAGCTGAAAAGCGCCACCACCGTGGACGGCATGTCAGACTCACTGATCTTTTCGAGGTCCCAGAGCCACTGCCGGCTCTCATCCAAGAAGAGCAGATCTTCATTATAGAGATAGGACAGACTCTCGCTGACAAAGAGTGGATTTCCCTCGGTAAGGCCGGCCAGAAAATCGGATAATGTCCTTGTCTGGGTGAGAGGAGAATCGAGGATATAAGAGACCATCTCATGGCAGTGCCGGGGTTTCAGGGGTTTTAATCCGATCTCTTTCAGGGGTTGGGCGCCTTTCTTGATATCGCTCATCAGTTTTGTAAGGGGGTGGCTTTCATCCACCTCGTTATGACGATAAGCCCCTAAAAGAAAGAGGTACGGGTGCTCCTTGTAATTGGCAAAGATATTGGCCAGAAAATCGAAGGTGGCGATATCGCACCACTGAAGATCGTCTATAAAAAGAGTCAAGGGGTTTTCTTTGCTGGCCAGGCAGGTCAAAAAACGGCCGAAGACATCGTGGAAGCGGTTTCTCGATTCCACGGGAGGAAGCGGCTTGACCTCCGGTTGAGGGCCGATCAGGATCTCCAGTTCAGGAACCACATCTGTTATCACCTTTCCGTTTTCTCCCACCGCCTCTGCGATTTTTTGTCTCCAGAGAGCGTTCCTTTGATCGCTTTCCGTTAAAAAGGTCCTCATCAGATTTCTGAAGGCCTGGATAAGGGAGCTGTACGGAATATTCTTTTGATAGACATCGAATTTCCCTGAGGTAAAATAGCCCCTGTGCTCCACGATCGGTCTCTGAAGTTCCTGAATCAAGCGGGTCTTCCCGATACCCGGCAACCCGGAAATCAACAGGCATCTGAAAGAACCATTAGCAGCTTCCTCATATTCCTCAAGGACAGTTCTGGCCTCTCTATCGCGTCCCACCATTTTAGAGATAAAGATAACCCGGCCGGGCCGATCATAAATCCCCAGGGGAAATTCCATGATCGATCCCTTTGTTGAATATTCGTCCCGGCAATGCCTGAGGTCTGCCAGGAGCCCGAAAGTGCTCTGATAGCGCTTTTCAGGCTGTTTGAGCATTAATTTGGTGACGATTTTACTCAAGACAGGCGGAATCTCTGGGTTCAGTCCGTGGACCGGCGGCGCCTCTTCAGCCAGATGTGAATGGATCAATTCCAGGGGATCGGCAGATAAGAAGGGAAGTTGCCCGGTCAGGAGCTCATAAAAAGTAACTCCCAGGGAATAAATATCTGTGGAAAAATCGACTCTATGGCTGATACGCCCGGTCTGTTCGGGAGAGGTATAAGCCAGTGTCCCTGTCACAAAAGAACTGTCATAAATGAAATGACTCACGTCTCTCACATCAAGGGGAGTTATAAAATCGATTAACCGGATATCGAGGGTCTTGGGTTGAATCAAGATATTGTGGGGTTTGACACCGCCATGAATAATCCCCGCTTCATGAACCTTGTCCAGGGCCTTAACCAATCTGCAGGCCACGGTGAAAAAATCGTTCAGGGTAATCCTGGTCTGTTTTCTGGCCCACTCATCAAGGGTTATGCCTTCGAAATAGTCCTGAGTGATAAACGCGGCATCACCTTCCACTTCAAAGGATAAAGGCGTAATCAGTTGGATATCCTGCAAGGTTTTGAGATGCTCTATTCTCTGTCTGAAGTGCCTCTTTTGACGTTCGGACAAAGAGCCGGCCTTCAGGACCCTGAGAGCCAATGGACGACCGGGATTCTCTTTATGAAAGGCCTTGTAAACGACTGATTGCGGGCCCTCACCCAACTTTTCAATGATTGTATAGTTGGAAATCGTCCTCATTATTTGATCCATGTTCGAGATCACATCCATAATTTAGGAGGGCTAAAGGCCGTCCGTGCACAACCAATCCTGCCATTCTGAAGATGGCAACAAGGAAGATCCACGCACCTCGGCTGCAATTCGTGCAGTCCTTTTCCATTTTTACTTTCTTATCGGAATCTTTGTTTCAACTATAAAAGACCTTCTTTGTGTCCTCAGTGGTTCAACGCATCCCTAAGACACCCCCTCTGGGCCCGTTCCAGGATCTTTCTGCTGTACGGGCCGCAGTTAAAGAGAAGGTCCATGGCCGACAGATCCTTGATAAATTCTCCCCAGAGCTGTGGATAGACAGGCCTCTGATAGTCCAGCCAGTGGACAGTGATCCCTGCCTCCTTCAGCAGGGCGGTATCGATCCTGCCCTTCCCTGCCCTGGGGGCCACCAGTTCACTTGCACCCAGTTTTTCGGCAATGGCAACCAGCAGGCCGGTTCCCTTGGCCATGACGCCTATCTCTGACTGCAGCAGGTAAGAGCCGGGCAGATCAAGGGAGTGAAAAATGTGATCAATACCGGCCAGGTTCCAGTGGAGCAGGCTTTCAGGCGCTCTGGTATAGAGTTGTTCGAAAAAGGCGAAATGTTCCTGGAAGAACGGGGCGTTCTTGTAACAGTGCTCCAGGGTCATGAGGTGTTTGCGCCGCCAGCGGGGGTCATCCAGGACACGAACCTTGTCAATGGACTGGAGGCCCAGCCCCTTTTTGATCACCGGGATGGTAAACCAAACCGATCCGTGCATGCCTTTTAAGCGGTTACGGTTGATCCAGGAAAATCCCCTTGGATACTGGACCTGATCCAGGAACACCAGTGTATCCGCCTGCATGGCCTTGTGAAACAGGCCGGGCCAGGGTAAAAATGTGGGTTGGTGAGCTGCAAATCTCATTGCTTAATCGGCCCGACCAAATCTAACATGAGCGCAATATTATTTTCCAATTCATTATTTATGATGGTAATGAAAATACTATCCGAAGGCAAGGGCGATCTCGTAAGGTGCTGAAGCATCTGCTGTCTGTCTGCCCCCAGTAATTCGTATCTCATCTTCAGACGGGAGCGCCCTGAAGATGCCGGGCGTCATGGTCAAGTGTGGCAGACCAAGAAAATATGGGGGAAAAACCGGATAATGTATCTTCCCTTGCCTCAAGGCACAAGCGCTTGGCAAAAGAGTACTGTGTTGGTAGCATGAGACTTTTATGGGAAACTTCAGATATGAAATATCCAGTGTTAGTATATATTTTGGAAACCGTCCTTCCCGAATCAGAAACAGATGCATGTCAATCGGGAACTATTGGATAGAAATCAGATCATAGGAAAACACTTGTGATTGCAGGCCGTCCCTCAATCGGCGGACCGCCCATGGTAAGAATCGACGGCGACAAAGTCCGTAAGCTCAGAGAGTCCCTGGAGCTTACCCAGCTCTACCTTGCTACGGCGGTTGGAGTGACCACTGACACTATTTCCCGGTGGGAAAATCGCAGATATCCCACCATTAAGAAAGAAAATGCCCTCAAGCTGGCCGAGGCACTTGAGGTATCGCTTGAGGAAATACTCGAAGACCATGAAACAGGATCACAAGATGGGGAAATGAAAAAAAGGCAGGAGGAAACCGACGAGACTGACGGAAGCCGGCTACCTGGAATCTTTACAATTCGTCCGTTGTTGGTCCTGATACTGGTCTGTGCGGTGATTATTTCCGGCGCTTTCTGGTGGTCTTTCTTTGGCCGCCAGAAAATAAATATCACCGCCTATAGACTTCTTCCGCCACATACGGCCCCGGGCCTGCCTTTTCCGGTGATAATAAGTGTAGAAACCGAGCATGTTGGATCTCTTTCCCTGATATTGAGGGAATCCGTGCCCCAAGAATGCACGCCGATTAAAGCTGAGCCCGACTTCACGGCCATTGACGAAAAAACAGGCGATCTTAAATGGATCTATCAAACCGATATGCAAAAAATCATATTTTGTTATCTGGCTACCACTGAACCCGGAGTCAGGCTTGAAAAAGAGCTGCAATTTGAGGGAACGATCACTGTCAGAAAAGGTCAAAGCACTGCTATGCCTATCAAAGGACCGAATACACTGCAAATAAGTACGCTGCACTGGGCGGATGCCAATGGTGATGAAAAAATTGATGATGAAGAAATACTCACTGTTTACGATGAATTTGGTAAAATAAAGGATATAAATTTTGGTATGGAGCAGATTGAAGATATCTGGTCTGGAAATGGATATCGCTGGGATGAAAAGACCAAGAAGTTTATAATAATGCCTTGAGGCATATGAGAATATTTGATCACGGGGCAGGGCCGTCCCTTGGAGCGACCTGCGTAAGTCCCGCAGTTTTTCTCGGCCTTTGGGGCGGGGGAAACCCCGGCTCCGGAGCGAAGCGAAGGAGAACGGAGAGGGGGCAGGAATCCCCCGCC
>Ga0209410_1001655_pt1 | contig 10836 bp, 10 predicted proteins | sample Mar14436cmmetaG_FD_184135 | JGI IMG/M metagenome (GOLD analysis project Ga0209410, IMG submission 184135) | Marine hydrothermal vent microbial communities from Guaymas Basin, Gulf of California to study Microbial Dark Matter (Phase II) - Marker... ... | reverse complement strand
CCTCGTCCTGTACCCGCCTTATCATCCCCTCTATCTCCCTGGTCGCCTCCATCGTACGCTCCGCCAGCCTCCTGACCTCATCGGCCACGACCGCGAATCCTCTGCCCGCCTCACCCGCCCTCGCCGCCTCTATGGCCGCGTTCAACGCCAACAGGTTCGTCTGATCGGCTATCTCCGTTATCGTAGATACGACTTCCCCTATCCTACCTGAACTGTCCCCGAGCCTCCCCACCCTTCCTGCGGCCTCCCAGACGACCTGCCCTATCCTTCCCATGCCCAAGGCCATCTGTTCCACAGCCTGCTGGCCACCTTGTGCCGCCCGTTGTGCTTCACCCGCTGCTTCCGCTGCCTTAGAGGCGTTCTGCGCCATCTCCATCACCGTAGCGGTCATCTCCTCTACCGCGCTCGTGACCTCCCCCACCTGGGAGCTCTGTTGCTCCGCACCGGCTGCCATCTCCTGGGAAGTGGAAGTTATCTGGGATGCGGCGGACGCCACAGCTTCCGATACCTCCCTTATCTGCCGCACCACGTTACGAAGCTGGTCCTCCACCTCGTTGAACTTCTGAAAGATCCTTCCTATATCCCCGTCCCATCCACCGTCCAACCTCGTCCTCAGGTCGCCCTCGGCCATGCGATCCATCGCCTCGGACAACTCCTGGACGCCCCGCCTCAAGCTCTCGGTCAAACCTTGTAGCTCCGCCTGTGCTTCCCTCGCCCTTTCCAGGGCCTCCTCCGAGGCCCTACGCTGCCGTTCCGCCGTATCCAGACCTTCCTTGATCTGCACGGCCATATCCCGCATAGAATCCGCCAAACTCCCTAGCTCGTCCCTCGAGGATATCTCCAAGTTCACATCCAAGTTCCCCTCGGCTATGCTGCGGGCGGCGTTTTGAAGGACCTCTATGGGGGATATCACGAACTTACGGATGAGGAACGTCCAGATCCACGCCACAAGCCCTACGACCCCTAACATAAATATCTGGAGCCGTAACATAGTGGCGCTTATCTGCCTTTCTATCCGTCTCGTAGAAAAGGCGATCTGTACGGAACCTATGACCCTGCCGTCCGACCCCTTTATCGGAGATTCGAAGAACTTGAGGTGCTTCTTCCAGGAGGGAGATGAGGATGTCTTCCGAAAACGCCCATCCCTCCCCCTCGCGAAGCCGAGCATCAGCTTCCCTTTGCTGAATACCCCTACGAAGACCACATCCTGGTAATGTTCCACTCCCTTCAGAAGGCGCTTCAGGTCCCCCATCTCCTCCCATTCCACCGCATAGGAGCTGTTGCTCGCCACGAGCTTGGCCAAAGTGTCACCCACCTCTTGGAACAGATCGTGGAACGTTCCCCTTACGGAAGAGGTCACGCCGCATTCTATGACGACCATGCCGACCAACAGCAGGGCCACGGCCGGCAGTATCGTCTTCTTCCGCAGCCCCATCTTGTTCCACATGGGCAACATTTCTCCTCCCTATTTCACGGGCCTGACCAACGGTCGCGCCTTCTCCCCGAACTTTATCCCGAATTTTTTGCAGATCCTTTCGTTTACGGCGATGTACCACTTTCCGTCGGAGGACCTCACTATGGCCAGCGGCAGCCCCTTCCTCACATGTTCATCCTTGAAGCCGATGACGGGGATGAAGTCCCTCCTGGATGCCCTCACCAGAAACGGAAGGGCTTCGTCGAACACCGCATCCGTGCCTAGAAGCACCAGGACCTTTATCCCCGCCTGGTACATACCGTTGTATACCCCTTTGATCTTCTTAGCCTTCCGCACGGCCCCTATGAGCACTTCGTAGCCTCTCTCCGTCCCTAAGTCCTGAAGTTTGTAGGCCTTCTCCTTTTGAGAGGAATATATCACCCCAATCTTAGAAACCTCTGGAAACAGGTATTTTATGCCGAGAAGTATCTCCTGAGGGGTGGCCTGTTCGGCGAGGACCCCCGTGGCTAAGAGCAAAAAGATACCTACTATCCAAGCCTTTAAGTTCAGCATGTGTAACCCCCACTCCTCGGAGATAAAAGTCTGTATATATGGCCCGGGATTTCATCCAGGGGCAATATCGCATCCGCAAGTCCCTCCTCCACGATCGCCCTCGGCATTCCGTATACGACGCAGGAGGCCTCGTCCTGCGCTATGATGTATCCTCCTTTCCTCTTCAGAAGCCTTATCCCGTTCCTGCCATCGTGTCCCATGCCGGTCATTATGATCCCGATCCCCCAGGGACCGTAGTGCTCGGCGACGGAAGCCATAAGTTCATCTACGGACGGTTTATACAACGCATCGAAGGGCTCTTCACCTACCTCGACCTCCCCCTTCCTCCTCACCCTCAGATGTCTCCCCCCGGGCGCGAGCAGGACCCTTCCCGGGGTCACCTCGTCCCCGTCCACAGCCTCCCTGACCTCGAAGGTGCTCAGCCTGTCCAAGCGTTCCGCAAGGGACTTAGTGAACTTGGGAGGCATATGCTGGACTACGAGCACGCCTGCTGGGAGGTCCGCAGGAAGCTTCGTCAGCACCTTCTGAAGGGACATAGGACCGCCCGTGGAAACTCCTATCGCTACGACCTCGAACTTCCTTTTAGGCGGTGGAGTTAGAATCTTTGGCTCCGTAGGAGCTCTCCTCCTGAGGCCCCTTTTGGCTATGGCTTTGACCTTCTCGAGCAATGTGTGCCTTATCCTCACGATATCCAACGATATGGACAAGTCCTTAGGTATAAAGTCCACCGCTCCCAACTCCAAGGCCGTAAGCGTAGCATCGGCCCCCTCGGTAGTGAGGGAGCTGACCATGAGCACCGGCAGGGGGTGTTCCTTCATGATATGCTTTAGGACTGTAAGTCCGTCCATTCGTGGCATTTCTATGTCCAAGGTTACGAGGTCCGGGTCCAAGGACTTCACCTTCTCCAGGGCCTCCAACCCGTCCCCGGCGGTGCCCACGACCTCTATCTCTGGATCGGACTCCAACACGGTGGATATAGCTCTACGCATAAAGGCGGAATCGTCCACCACCAGGACCCTCACCCTTCCGGCCCCTTTCATTCCCCTTCCCCTCAAGCTAATGTCATCATCTCGTTGACATCTACTATTAGGCACACCCTCCCGTCACCCCTTATGGTCGCCCCAGCTATGGCCGGGGTATCTCGGAGGAGCTTGCCCAAGGACTTTATCACCACCTCCTCCTGTCCCACGAGGTCGTCCACGACCAGCCCCACCCTACGCTCCTTGGTTCCTATCACCACCACGTATTCTTCGTCCTCCCTCCCATCTTCCGGCACCTCAAAGAGCCTGTCCAGCCTGACGAGGGGCAACACGGTATCCCTCAACCTTATCACCTCCCTACGTTGTATCTTGTATATATCCCCCGGCCCCACCCTCACAGCCTCCTCCACGGAGGAGAGCGGCACCACATAAAGTTCCTTCCCAACCCGGACCACCAGACCCTGTATTATAGCCAGAGTTAAAGGGAGCCTTATCTCCACCTTCGTACCCTTTCCTGGTATGGAGTCCAACGATACGCTTCCGTTGAGCTTGTTCACGTTGGTATGCACCACGTCCAACCCCACCCCCCTCCCGGAGACGTCCGTAACCTTATCGGCCGTGCTGAAACCCGGGAGGAACACTAAGTTCCAGATAGTCCTGTCGTCCATCCTGTCCGCCTCATCGGGGGAGAGCAGCCCCCTTTCTATCGCTCTACGCTTTATCTTCTCGGCATCCATCCCCCTGCCGTCGTCTTCGATCCCTATTACTATCCTGTTTCCCTCCTGCGCGGCGTAGAGCCTTATGAGCCCCTCCCTGGGCTTGCCGAGTTTCTCCCTCTCCTCCGGAAGCTCTATCCCGTGGTCGACGGCGTTCCTTATGAGGTGCACTAGGGGATCGCCTATCTCCTCTATGACGGTCTTGTCCACTTCGGTATCCTGACCCTCCATCACCAACCTCGCCTCCTTACCGCTGGCCCTACATAGGTCCCTCACAAGCCTCGGGAACTTGTTGAAGACCCTCCCCACAGGAACCATACGGGTCTTTATGACCATCTCCTGTAACTCCGAGGTGAGGAGGTCGAGGTGGGAGGTGGCCAGGTCCAGTTCCTCGGCTATCCTCTCCCCTCTATACTTCGTCCCTATCTCACCGTTGAGCTGCAACAGCCTATTTCTGTTCAGCACGAGCTCCCCGACCAGGTCCATAAGCTGGTCGAGCCTCTTCACGTTCACCCTTATGGTCTCCACGGCCCCTAAGGCCCCAGGACCGGCCCTCGCCTTTCGGACCTCCTCTAAGGCCTTACCCTCCAGGAGGGCTTCGAGCGTAGATATAGCGGTTCCGATATCCGTCCTTTCCTCACCTTCTTCCTTTATATCCCTGAAGAGCCTCCTCAAGGTATCGAGGACGGCCAGAAGGCCGTCCATAACGTTCCGGTCCATGGACATCCTTCCCTTCCTGAGGCGGTCCAGGACCTCCTCCGCCCCGTGCGCGAGCTCGGACATCCGGGAGAATCCCAAAAATCCTGAGGCTCCCTTTATCGTATGAAGTGCCCTAAATATCTCGTCGAAAAGTTCAGGATCGTCCGGCCTCGCTTCCAGTTCCACCAGATGTTCCTCGAGGCCGTCCAGTAGTTCCTGTACCTCCGTCAAGAAGTCCCCGAGGAGCTCGGTATCGACCTCCTTCCGTTCGGTAGCCTTAGGAGGCGTTTCATCCAACCTCTTAAGTAGGTCCTCAACCGATGCCACGAGGTCCTCCACTTCGATCCCCTCGTCGGTCCTCTCCTCCCTGATCTTTCCCAACAGTCCCTTAAGCCTGTCCGCTCCGGCCAACAATACATCCATAACATCCTGGCTGACCTCCAGTCTTCCATCCTTAAGCTGAGCCAGGAGGTCCTCGAGCCTGTGGGCGAGCAGTTGTATCCTATCGAAGTTTAAAAACCCCGAGGTACCCTTTATAGTATGTAGAATCCGAAATATCTCCTTAAGTAGCTCGTGATTTCCACCTTCGGCCTCCAACTGGACCAGATCCTCGTCGAGTTGATCCAGGAGCTCCTGCATCTCGGCCACGAATTCCGATACGATCTCGTCGAAGTGTTCTAACTCCTGTCCATCCGGCATAGCTCCTCCTCGGGCGCCTTCGGTACCTCGAGGCCTTCTGATGCTTCTCCCTCTTCGACCATCCTTCGCTTCCCCTGCTCCTCCTTGGACAGGACCTTGCACAGGTCCAAAAGTATCAAGAGCCTGTCCTCCAGTTTCCCCACGCCTGTGATGTAATCCTGCTTTACCACCATATCAGGGGGAGGTTCGATCTGATCTTCGAGCACCCGCAGAACCTCCGTGACGGAATCCACCACGAACCCTGCCAACTCCCCATCGAGCTCCACGATCACGATCCGGGTATCCCGGTCGCTCTCCTTGGGCGACATCCCTAACCTTCTCCTCAGATCGATTATGGGCACGATCTGTCCCCTCAGGTTTATTACTCCTTCCACGAAATCCGGCGCATGTGGAACCCTGGTCACCTCCTGCATCCGGATTATCTCACGAACATCCCGGATGGGGACCCCGAACTCCTCTCCCTCCAACCGGAACCCCACCAACTCCAAAACTTCGCCCGTCCGATGTCCGTCCTTAGCTTCCACAAGGCCTCCTAAAGGTTCCTGCTCTCGTCCGTGAAAATCTTGGGGTTGCCCGGGTTAGCTCTTAGCAAATCCTGTGCCTTTTTGTACCTATGAAGTTTAGAAGAAGCCTCCCATCCACGGCCTTCCGCCCTCGGTCCCCTTAATCAGGAAAAATTTTCCGCTTCAAGCGGAAGAAAATTCCCCTAAGGTTTCCACGAAAACTGCCGATATATAAAGGCGGAAGCTGGCCCGGAAAGGAGGTGAAGAAATTATAGAGGGCCGGAGATGATGTAGGTGGTGTAGGTAAAAAGAGCAAGGAAGCTCGGGGAAATACAAGGAGGTAAAGATGGCGCAGGTAGATTACAACAGGATCAACATCAACATCGGTGCCCTCAACGCCCTCAACGCCCTCAACGACATCAACCGCCGTCTGGCGGTGCATCAGACCAGGCTCGCAACCGGCAAGCGCATCAACTCCGCAGCCGACGATGCGGCCGGGTATACTATCGCCAACAAACTCTTGGTCAAGGCGGAAGGTATCGGGGTGGCGTTGGACAACATAGCGAGCGCTAAGAACCTGATGACCGTGGCCGAAGGCCACCTCAACAACATCAACGATATCCTCCATAGGATGAAGGCCCTGGCCGAACAGGCTGCCAACGACACTTTGGGCACCGAGGAGCGCCAGGCCATATTGGAGGAGCTCCAGGCGCTGAACGACCAGATAGACGCCGAAGTCGGCCAGGCCAAGTGGTCCGACAAGTACCTGTTGGGCAATCCCAACACTAGCAAGAGCGAAGACCTGAACTTCCAGATCAGCTTCGGCACCACGAGTGGGGCGAACGAACTGGTGTTTAACATCGCCAAGAACGTCTGGAGCTCGGGCGGCACTGTGTTCAATGCCGCTGGCTTAGATGTAGTGGCCAGTAGTACTACCATAAGGTCGGTGTCCAACTTCGCCACCCTGAGCACTGATTACACCTATGAAGGCCTGCATACGGCCGCCGTGGGCAACAACACCGTAGGCGAGTTCAAGGGAGGACACTACACCTTAGAGATAAGCTCGAGCGGTGATGGATCCAATGCCACAGTCACCATCCGCCTGAGGGACCAGAACGGCGACCTGGTCACCATAGATGCTGACGGTGTCGCAAATGGCGACGTTAGCACGGTGCTGACCACGACGGTAAATTCCTCCAACGCTCTCATCAACCTGGGCGGAGGCCTGGTGGTCTCCCTCAGCGGCATATCTACGGCCAACGGCGATAGCCAAAGTGCCCTCTGGAGCTTCGACTTCACCGAGGCCGGGAACTCCGTGAGCAGCCAGGGCAACGCCCAGCTGTTCATGGAGAAGATAGATGCGGCGATCACCAAGGTCTCCAAGGCGCTCAGCTACATAGGCGCCATGCAGAACAGGCTCTCCTTCCAGGAGGCCAGCCTGTCGGTGGCCAAGACCAACACCCTGGCGTCCTACAACCAGATAATGAATGCGGATATGGCCTACGAGCAGCTCGAGGCCACAAAGCTGCAGATCCTGCAGCAGACGGCCACGGCCATGCTCGCCACGGCCAACATGATGCCGCAGAACGTGCTGGCGTTGTTCAGGTAAAGGTGGACTCGGGGGCCGGCGTAGGCCGGCCCCCTTAACCACGATCCTGAGGAAACATGGCGCCTCCTCTAAATGCGGTCCAACGATACAAAATCCGAGAGGTCCTGAGCGCATCACCCCCCAAGCTCGTGCTTCATATATACGATCACATCATCCAACAGTGCCTCAGGAAAGACGCTCCCAAGGCGTCCAAGGCCATAGCACTGCTCATAGATTCCCTTAACTTCGAGTACACAGAGATATCGTCCGGGTTCTTCCGACTTTACGAGTACGCTATGCGCATGGTGTGGGAGGGCAAATTCGATATAGTGCTTCGGATATTCCGGGAGCTCAGGGATGCCTGGCAGGAAGCTCTCTCCAAATCCCAGGTGAGTAAGGCCACTGCGTAGTGAGGGTCCGAAGTCCGAGGCCCTCGACTTCGTTGGACCAAGGAGGGAAAGATGGACATCCCGACTATCGGAACCAACCCCTTCTCGAACATAGAGCAATTGGTTCAGCAATACATGGCTGTAGAACGTCAGCCTATAGCCAGACTCCAGACCCAGAAAGGCCAACTGAACGCCAAGATCTCCCTTTATTCCGAACTTTCCGATCAGCTCTCTTCCCTCCAGTCCAAGGCGGAGGACCTCTTGGAGGACGATTTCTTCCTCCAGAACTCCGCCACGTCGAGCGATACCTCCAAGCTCACGGCCACGGCCGGCACAAACGCCAGTGCCGGGACCTACGAGATCACCATAACGGATTTGGCCACTGCTCACAGGGTTGCGTCGGAACAGAAGACATCGGATTGGACCTACACCGTGGCAGCAGGGGAGACCCATTCCTTCACTATATCTTACGGTTCCACGACCTTGACCGTGGAACTTTCCGGAGGGGACACAGGCCAGAGCTACACGCTTTCGGACATCCGGGACGCCATAAACGCCGAGGCAGAGGAACAGGGCTCTGGGGTGTACGCTTCGGTTGTGGACAACACCCTTATCATAGAAGGAGAACTCGGGGCGTCGAACGCTATGAGCTTTGAGGATGTGACCGGGACGGTTCTGCAGAGCCTGGACGTGATAGATGCCACAGGCACGATCCAGCACGAACTGCAGGCCGCATCCGACGCCCACTTTACCGTAAACGGCCTCTCGATCACCCGTAGCCAGAACGAGGGCATAGACGATGTAATAGAGGGAGTCACCTTAAACCTGCTCGCCCCTACGACCGAAACCGTTACCTTAGAGGTGGGAAGGGACACGAGCGCCATTACGGGTGGGATAAACGACTTCATCTCGGCCTTCAACGACCTTATGGATTACCTGAACGAACAGACGCAGGTGGACCTGACCACCTACACCAGGGGGGCCTTAGCGGGCGACAGCCTGGTGCGCTTCGTGAAGAGGGAGCTTATAGATTCCGTCCTGCAGTCCGTAAGCGGGGTTTCGGACGGCAACCCCAGCTCTTTAAGCCAGATAGGCATCACATTCGACGAAGATATGCACCTTACGATATCCGATTCTGAGACCTTGAACGAATACATCCAGGACAACCCCCAGGCCGTAGCCGACCTATTCCAGCTCACAGATGGCGTGGCCCAGAGGATATACGACCTGCTCAATCCTTTAACCCAAAGCGGGGGAACCATAGAGGAACAAAAGGAGGTCCTCCAGGACCAGGTGGAGGACATAGACGATCGCATAGAAAGGCTCGAAGCGATGCTCCAAAGGAGGGAGGAACAGATAAGGGACGAACTTGTCTCCCTCCAGCAGGCCCTTATAGCTGCTGTACAACAGCAGCACTTCATGCAAAGTCTGCTCTACGGGATGTACGGGAGCACATTTTGAAGGCGAGGTAACATTATGAGGGTAGAATCTGTCGGCATCCCCCAGCCTTCCGACATACCGGAAGTCTCCCTCCAAGTCCAGGAAGGACAGGACGGGGGGGAGATGCAACCTCGACAGCAGAAGGTGGCTTCACCCCAGGAAAAGGCCAAGTCCTTGGACCTGGAAAAGATCGGGGAGGAGCTTAACCGCTGTATCCGTATGTTCAACACCCATCTTGCATTCGAGATAGACCGCCCCTCCAACCGGATAATCATAAAGATCATAAACACCGAAACCGAGGAAGTAATACGCCAAATACCTCCCGAGGAGCTGCTGCGCATTATGCACTATATGGACGAACTCTTAGGGCTTTTAGTCGACGAAAGGGTGTAGTAATATGCCGGACGTATCCTCATTGCTTTCAGCGATATATAAGCTCACAGAGGAAATCCGCAGGTGTACCGAAGATCGGAACTATCGAGCCCTTCAGGAAAAGCTGAACGAAAGGGGGAAACGGCTCGAGGAGCTGCGCAGGGTTATCTCCCGTGAGCTGACCCCGGACCAGCGTAGGGCCATAGGGGAAGGTCTCAAAGAGGTACTGCGGGCGAACCACGAGCTTCAAGATCTTTTGAAGAGCCACGAGGAACAACTCAAGGAGGAGTACGACCGCCTTCGCAAGGGCCGACGGGGAATAAGGGCCTATTTGAACACATCGTCCAGGAGGTATTAAGGTGGAGGTAAACAAGATAGGACCGGAGTGGGTCCCGGAGCTAAAGAAGCTTTCCTCCCCCCAGAAGGGGGAAACCACCAAGGCCGGGGAAAAGCCCGAAAGGGGGGATAAGGTATCAATATCGGACGAAGCCAAGATCCTCCAGAAGGCCCGTGAGATCGCCCAGGGACGGAGCCCGGATCTGGGAAGGATAAGGCAACGCCTGAAGGAAGGATATTACGACCGGGAGGATGTCCTCAGGGAGGTCGTCGACCGAGTGTTGTCGGAGCTATTAGGTCTATGAGCAAGCGCCCGCTCTAAGACCTCCTCCAGGGCTTCCACATCGAAGGGTTTAAAGACGAAATGCACCGAATCCTCCCCCTGTCCGACCTTCAAGCTCCTATCCTTCGTCAGAATAACTAAAGGTATAGATGCCGCAGCAGGGTTCCGCCTGAAGGCTTTATATACGACCTCCGGGGATATCGAAAGTCCATCCGCATCCACGACCACCACGCCGACCTTTTCCCTCAGAGCCCTCCATACGGCCTCCGTCTCGTCGGTCAGGTAAAGAAGGGTATATCTCGAAGGGTCCAAAGTTCCGGCTACGTACCCCACTAAGTCCCCATCGCGGCTTATCAGGAGCACCTTGCTCGCCCTGGGAAGCTTTAGGGGGGGCTTTCTCTCTAAAGCGGATTTTAACTTATCGGATAGCTCCTCAAATATAAACGGCTTCGGTATATAACCCACCACCCCGACGTCGTTCAGGTCCCCCAACCTGGAGATGTCCCTGACTGCCGTGAGCACCAGGACGGGTATATCCTTCGTCTCCGGATGTTCCTTCAGTTTCACGCAGACCTCCTCCCCGCTCATCCCAGGCATGAGCAGATCCAGCAGGATCAGATCCGGGGGGTCCTCAACGGCCTTCCTAAGGGCCTCCTCGCCGCTGTAAGCCGATACGGTCCTGTAGTTCAGGCGGTGCAACATACGTTCCAAGATCTCCACCACCTCTGGTTCGTCGTCCACCACCATGACCTTCTTAGGCGGTCCAGGCTCGGGAGGAGTTACAGCCCTTCGAGGGCTGGAGTAGACCTCCTCCAGGTATCTGGCGATCTTCCTGCGCACCACC
>Ga0209410_1001654_pt1 | contig 10839 bp, 7 predicted proteins | sample Mar14436cmmetaG_FD_184135 | JGI IMG/M metagenome (GOLD analysis project Ga0209410, IMG submission 184135) | Marine hydrothermal vent microbial communities from Guaymas Basin, Gulf of California to study Microbial Dark Matter (Phase II) - Marker... ... | reverse complement strand
GCTGAAAGATTACCTAGTATTTTACTAATTTTTGGTCATAAATAATGATAATATTTTATCAAAAATAAAAGAGGTTAAAAATAATAAAATTATAAGGGATCTTAAAGAAGCTTTAGAAAAAGGTAATCGTATAATGCTGTCAACTTAAGCTTTTTAGCGTGGTTCCCTAGATACATGCTATGAGCCGAGAAGCTTTTATGCTTAGGGAGCAACCCCAAATCGAAATAACGTTTTACGCAATATATCTTTATCTTTTAGGCTTGAGCCTTAGATGAACTGCTAGGGCACTAGAAGCTTTAGGCTTTGCTAGGAGCCATAAGGCAATGGGTGCATAGGCTTGCGGGCAGGGCAGAGGAGCTGGTACTGAGCGAACATATAGATACGGCGATAGTTGATGAGATCTCTGTGAGCGTTGCCGGCAGGAACGTATGGCTCTGGCCTGCCGTAGAGCCTGAACATAGGACTATTCTAACGGTAATGCTAACAGAGGCGAGGAATGCCTTGGTGGCCTATAGCCTGTTCATGGATCTGCGGCGTCGGGGAGTAAGGCATGTGATAACTGACAGTGCGTCATGGTATAGGCTTGCAGCAGGCTGGACAAGGCTTAGGCACAGTGTCGTGTATAGCTTGCGTAGCTATGTTGAACGTTTCATCGAAGGCGGTGAAGGATAGGCTTATGCATAGACTGCTACTTCCCATCTCCTAAAATGCTGCTGGATTCTGCTCTACGCCTCTTATATGCCTGGGCCGGCTTCTACAACTACGCCAGGTTTCACCTAAGCTTTGGAAAGCCTCCAAGGCCGCTATCCGATGCTAACGAGCTGGAAAGGCTCGAAGCAATAGCAGCAAGAGGTGATTAAGTTGACAGTGTCTTCTTAGCCTAGAATAAGGACTTCTAGTGACTACGAATATGATAGGAAAAGAGATGAATTTTTATTATGGATAATTTTTATTGTTATTTGGGTTCGCCTATGGGAGAATTTAATATATCAGTCATTGATATAGATGTGCCAAAAGATGTAAACGTTATCGTAGGCCAGTCTCATTTCATAAAAACTGTAGAGGATGTCTATGAGGCTCTTATCACAAGTTGTCCCGGAATAGAATTTGGATTAGCATTCTGTGAAGCTTCTGGCGACAGACTTATAAGGTTTGACGGGAACAACCAAGAATTAATAGAATTAGCGATAAAGAATGCTAAGAAGATCGCCGCAGGACATACTTTCATAATATACATTAGGAATGCTTGGCCGATTAATGTGCTAAACAGACTTAAGAATATCCAGGAGATTACGATGATATACTGTGCTACTGCTAATCCTCTGCAAATAATTCTCATCGAGACAAATCAAGGTAGGGGTATAATCGGGGTTGTGGACGGCTTTAAACCTATAGGAGTGGAGGACGAAGAGAAGAAAAGAGAGAGAATTGAGTTCTTGAGAAAAATAGGTTACAAAAAAGGCTAGGGGAAAGATATAACCGAGATAAAACAAGTAATAGTTGTTAGAACGGACATAAAAATGGGCAAAGGAAAGCTTGCTACACAAGTGGCTCATGCAGCAGTAAGTGCATACGAGGTGGCTAGAACTAAAAAGCCTGAGTGGGTATCAGAATGGATGAATACAGGACAGAAAAAGATAATATTAAAAGTTAGAAGCCTTGACGAACTGAAAAAGATATATGAGCAGGCTTTAGCTATGGATATCCCAGCGGTACTTATTAGGGACAGTGGGTTAACACAGATTCCGCCTGGCACAATAACTGCAACGGGGTTAGGACCAGCTCCATCCGAATTAATTGATAAGATTACTGGGGACCTGAAGCTCCTCTAAAGTGAGATCAGCTTGGTTCTTGCTAGTAAGAATAAACTAGACAAATTACTGGGTCTAGAAGCGTATATAACAGAGACTTCTGGAATCGGAGGCGTAATAAGAAAAAATATAGAAGATTTCATAGTTAAGGAGATTACTCTGGATGGAAAAGTATGTTCTCATGAGACGAAGATCAATGATATAGCAGGCGAATATACCTGTTTTATTCTCGAGAAAAGAGGAATAGATACACTTACTGCTTTCAGGATTATCGCGCGCTACTTTAGGGTAAGTTCAAAAAGCTTTAGTGCTGCAGGGTTAAAAGATGCTAAAGCAATAACATTCCAAATAGCCTGCACTGATAGTATTTCTCCCGATGAGTTAAGAAAGTTTAAAGATGAGGGAAACAAAGTTTTTATACATGATATTTTTACCCTTCCTTTTAAAGTAAAGCCTGGAATGCTCTATGGGAATCTTTTCGAAATCACCATAAGAAACCTAAAGGTTGATAATAGTGAATTCGTACGTAAAAGTATCGAGAAGATATACGAGGAAATTTTAGATTCTGGAGGCGTCCCGAATTATTATGGTTATCAACGTTTTGGAACTATTCGGCCGAATACTCATATAGTAGGCAAATATATTCTCAGTAAGAAGTTTGAGGAAGCTGTAAAAGAGATACTATTGAGAGTCTATCCTTATGAATCCCCTAAATCTAAAGAGGCTCGTAGGTTTCTCGCCGAGACTTGGAATTTAGAGAAAGCCTTAGAACTCTTCCCTAAGAGGCTTCATCATGAAAGAAAACTTTTATATTACTTGATAAAGCACAAGGACGATTATATTGGAGCATTGAGAAGTCTTCCTATTCAAGTTAGAAGACTCTATATAGGGGCCTATCAAGCCTATCTTTTTAACAAGGTTCTGAGTAGAAGGTTGCTCAAGGAATTTCTGCCAAAAGATGTGTTACCAGGTGATATAGTAATACTACTTGAAAATAAGGAGAGCATTAAGATTAAAGGTGTTTTAAGAGTCAGTGAAGGGATGACAAACGAAATTGGCAAATTAGTAGAGACGGGTAAGGCATGTATAGCACATAATGTATTTGGCTATAAAAGCATAATATCTCATGGCATTCCCGGCGAGATAGAGCTTGAAGTTTTAGAAGAGGAAGGTATCTCCATAGATGATTTCAAATTAAAGCATATGCCAGAGGTGGCCTCGCAAGGATCTCTGAGGGCAATTTCCTTTTATCCTATTAATTTTGAATATAGGCTGTTGTATCCCGAAGATGATGTTTTAGCTATTTTTACAAAGTTTATTCTTAAAAAGGGTATCTATGCAACCGTGTTCCTAAGAGAGTTGATGAAGCCGGAAAATATCGTTGAAGCAGGTTTTTAATTATTTTTCATTATTTAAATTAAATTAGGGTTTTTATATGGAACAGAGTATTATACTATCTCAAGAAGACATAAGGAAAATACAGAAGGAAATAAAAGTAGCGTCTAGGCTCAACCATAGAAGGATTATCGTACTTACAGGTAGGAACGAAGGAAATCTGATCATAGTTGCTATAGAAATACTATTTTCCTTTGTTGAGAGGTTTTGTGATGAAGAATGCAGAATCCTGTATGTTTATAATCCCTTCTACAGTGACGGTGTAGCCCGAAGATCTATGTTTGAGAGAGGAATCGGCGGCAAACTAGATATTGATTATATACCTTTCCATGAATGCGACAGGATCCTAGGGCAAACATACGATTTAGCGATTATAGACTTTATCAATAACCTCGAACCGAATGATCTAGGAAAATTAGCTGGTATCGTTAGAGGAGGAGGTTTGTACGTTTTTCTTCTTCCTAAATTTGAAACATTTCTAACTTTGTTAACCCGCTTTCAGACCATGTTAATAACACCTCAATATAGGCCTGAGGATGTTAGGCATCTGTTTGCAAGGAGGTTTATCAAGAAACTAAAGGAGCATAACGGTATTGCGATATATGATGTGGACAACAAATGCTTTATTCAGGGGTTCAAGGAGTATCCCCCTCAGAGGAAGATTCGTGAAAAAGAGCTTAGAATTCCCCAGAAGACAAAGATTCCAAAAATAATATATGAGCAGGCTTTAACCCAGGATCAGGTAGAGGCACTTAAACTACTAGAAACACTGTATACTAGACCTGAGAAGGAGCATAAGAAGACTGTCGTATTGACTGCTGATAGAGGAAGGGGGAAGTCTTCAGTCATAGGTCTGGCTGTCGGTGCGTTAGCGCATAAAATTAGGAGAGCAAAGGGTAGAAGCAAGATTCTAATAACGGCTGCATCAGAATCTAATGTCCAAGAAGTGTTCAGATTTGCAAAGAAGGCTTTGGAACTGTTAGGTCATGAGGTAAAAGAGACATCGAACCAGTATACAATCGGGTTAAAAAGTAAAAATATAGAGATCGAATATTCTAGCCCCTTAGGCTGTCTAAAGAAGCAGGCAGATATTCTAGTCGTTGATGAAGCTGCTGCTTTACATGTCCCTATGCTTTTCGCTTTTCTAAAGAAATTTAACAGAATCATATATTCTTCGACGATACATGGCTACGAAGGTAGTGGTAGAGGATTCTCTCTAAGATTTCTATCCCGTCTCAGGAAGCTAGAGAAAGTAAAAGTGATAGAGTATGAAATGAATGAGCCAATAAGGTATGCAATTGACGATCCCATCGAGAAATGGGTTTTCGATTTTCTACTTTTAGACGCTGAACCAGCGAAGCTTGATGAGAAGGATCTAAAGGATATCGAGGAAGGTAATGTTTCGTACTTTATCCCCAAGTTGGAGGAATTTTTCTTAGAGAACGAAGATTTACTCAGGCAGTTTATTGGAATTTATGTAATGGCACACTACCGTAATAATCCAAATGATCTGGGTATGATGATGGATGCTCCTCATCACTTTATCAGAGCTTTGATGCTTCCGAGTGGAAAGATAGTCGTCTCCTTGGAAATTGCCGAAGAGGGACCTCTAAATGAGAACATGGCTAAGGAATGTGCGATTGGAGCATGGATACTAGGCAACATCATACCCGATCGGTTGATAAAACATTATAAGATAATCGACTTTGGAAAATTTAAAGGACTGAGGATTGTTCGAATAGCTACACATCCCGAGGTGATGAGAAGGGGGCTGGGTTCAAAAGCTCTACAATATATTGAGGAAGAAGCGAAGAAACGGGGATATGATTGGATCGGAGCTGGTTTCGGCGTCACAAGGGAGCTCTTGCATTTCTGGATAAAAAACGGGTATGTTCCAGTACATCTCAGTCCCGAAAGAAATGTCGTAAGCGGAGAGTATTCGGTACTAGTTATCAAGCCTTTGTCCGAAGAGGTTAAAAGTTACGTTAAATTCTTCTCCGCAGAGTTCAAGAAGAAGCTTGTTCATTCACTTCCAGAGCCCTATCATGACCTAAATCCTAGAACAGCTAGGATTATGATAAATTCTATTCAGGAGGGAGTATACGATCTAAAATTATCATATTCTCAGATAGGAAGATTCATGTCATATGCTTGGAGTGATATGACACTAGAGAATTGTATGGATGTTATGCAAGAGCTTTCAAGAAAATACTTTATCGAGAATCAAGGAGAACGTCTAACTAAGATGCAGGAGCTTTTCCTCATAACAAAAATTCTACAGGCAAAAAGCTGGAGGGTAGTTTGTAATGAATTAAATACGATACCACCTGTAGCCATGGAACAGTTGAGGAAAGCGGCACAGTTCTTTTCACAGAAATACTTCGGTATAGGTAGCAAGAAAGATTCTGAGAAATATCTCTTTCTCACGCTGGAAGATGTTACCAGATAGTCTTATAATGGTGTAAATACTCTAGCTTTCTTTACCGAATTCTTAGGACATATCGATACGCATAACCCGCAAAAATCGCATTTATCTGTAACTTCGATGAGTTCCTCTTCTTCTTTGAAGGGTATAGCGTCATAAGGACATATTTTTGAGCACTGTTTTACATACCGAGGGTCAACTACAAGCTTAAATCCTTTCCTAAGATGAGGCCATATTATAGGAAATTCTTGGAATCCTCTAGTGTAAGATCTAATAGACTTCTTAAAGTTCAAGAGAAATGAGACATCATAAAGTAAGAGGTTGAATATCTTGTAGATAAATGGTTTTTCTTTCTTTTCAATCTCAAGTGCATCATCAACATAGGCAACATCAATTTCCTCAAACTGTGTAAGAACTTTAGCTAATATATTGATATTTATTCTAGACAACGCAGTTGAATGTACCCTAAAAATATGCGAACCAATAGAATAGATAGGATGTGGTGAAATCACGATACCTTTCACATCTGTTTTCAAAAGGTCTGGTAATGTATCTTTGCTTAATGCCATAGAAACAGGTATTTTTGAAATTACGGTCATCTTCGTTATCGATATAATCTCATCGATTAAGTCTATTGAATACTCAAAGAGTCCTCTTCTACTCCCCAATAAAATTTGAGTTGAGATTAGATCTAGTTCAATAGCTGAAAATATCCCTGACTCTTCAAGTTTCTCAATAATATCCGCAAAGTCACTAAGCCTCTTTCCGGCTATCGATGCCACTATCGGAATGCTACTGTTGTTCTTTGAGGAATCCTTTAATCTTTGTAGAAGTAAATTGGTAAAGAGGTCGAAGGACATGCTCAAAGGTCTAGTGATTATTATATAGTCCTCTTCGGTTAGTTCAGCTATGGAAATTTTCGCGTATCTCTTATCCTTTTCCTCGGGTAATGTATTCCTAGTTATCGTCGGTGTAAAAATTATTCCTATATTATTTGCTAAAAGCCAGTCATAGAAACATGGGCTGATAATAGGGTTATCGCTGCTTAACCCTATTTTGCTAGTAAGAGTTAATCCCGCGAATCTATATTTTCTCATATGTTTTCTAATCTTATAATGGATTTTCATGGTTATAATATTTTAATAATGCATAAAGGAAGAATTATTAGAAACAGAAAATCTTATTTAGCAGTGTTCAGTAGACCTCCAACTCGAGTTATATGCCTTATGCGAAATTCAAGAACCTATGTCCATTATGTGGGGGTGTTATAGATTCAGATAGGCTGGAGATGGGCTTAGTTTGTAAAAAGTGCTCGGCCAAGCTTAGCAGGAGAGAAAAGAGTATTCAGGCATCAACATTAAATAGGATGCTACTGAGAGAAATAGAGTCTGACTTTAGAGAGTTGAATCTTTTCTTTGAGAAATCTATAGGAGCCTCTATGTGGAGCGCCCAGAGGATGTGGGCTAAACGAATCCTGAGTGGGCGGAGTTTTTCAATGATCGCTCCAACAGGATCGGGGAAGACCGTCTTTGGGATACTCATTTCTCTATTTTTAGCGAGAAGGGGTAATAAAGTGTTATTCATACTTCCTACATCTATCCTTGTAGAGCAAGTGTATGAGAAGATGAAGATATTCAACGATAAGCTCGGTCTAGGGGTAAATATAATTTCCTATCATACGTTCTTGACCAAGAAGGAAAAAGACAGAATAAAGGATGATATTTCTCTTAAGGAATATGATGTCTTAATAATATCTTCTTCTTTTCTTGCAAGACAATACGATATACTTGGCATCAGAAGGTATGATCTTATATTTATTGATGATGTAGATAGTATACTTAAATCGAGTAAGCTCTTCGACAAGATCCTGTACCTTCTAGGTTTTAATGAAGAAATAGTGAATTATGGTCTAAAGGTTCTGCAACTAAAACGGAAGGGTTTAAGGAAGGGGGATTTTTCCCTATTAGAAGAGATAGAGAAACTCCAAGAGAAAATAGCGGAATATAAGAAGAATAATAAGATTGGAACATTAATAGTTTCAGGAGCTTCTCTTAAAGGAAGAAGAACAAAGAGAGTAAAGTTATTTATGGAGTTGCTTGACTTTGACGTCGGAGCTAAGGTTGAGGGATTAAGAAACATAGTAGATGTTTACACTTTCTCAGAAGATATTCTACAAGACACTTTATACTATGTAAAAAGCTTGGGAAAAGGCGGGATAGTCTTCGTATCACAAGATAAGGGATTAAGTTTCGTTAAAGAGATCTACGATTTTCTTACATCTCATGGAATAAGAGCTGAGGCCTACATTAGACCCAAACGTGGTATATTAAAGAGGTTTAGAGAAGGAGAGGTTGACGTGTTAGTAGGTATTGCTTCGAGTAGATCCCCGCTTTCTAGAGGTATAGATCTACCTGAGGTAATAAAATATGCCATATTCGCTGGTGTACCGAAGATAGATTTTTCATTAGATCCTAAGGATCTATCACCTGCGAAGAAAATCGTTTTCTTGGCCACGATATCTGAATATCTCTCTAAACGCGAGAGAAACATATGTAGACGCTATATGGGAAGATTGAGAAACGTCTTGTCTGTAGCAACGTTATACTACAGGAATCCTGAAGCTGTTCAGGGAGATATTAAAGAATACCTTGCATCGTTGCTTAAGGAGATAGATAATTTCATTAACAAGAAAATGGAGAATAAGACCTTTCTAAAGAAACTATCTAAGAGTCCTTTTGTAGAGGTTCTCGAAGAAGAGAAAATTTTAAAACTTGTTATTTCTGATCCCGTAGCTTATATTCAAGGTTCAGGTAGAACATCTAGATTGTATGCGGGCGGTGTTTCAAAGGGATTATCTATTCTTCTTGTCGATGATGAGAAAGCTTTCCACCACCTGCAAAGGGAAGTTTCTAGGCGTATATCAGATATAGACTTTAAGAGGATTGAAGATATAAGATTAGATGAGGTACTAAAAGAGATTAATATTGAAAGAGAGATAATACGTAGTCTACTTGAGGGGAAGGTCGTAGAGTCTATTAGAAAAGACACAAGAGTATCGCTATTCATAGTAGAGTCACCAAATAAGGCACGTACAATAGCATGGTTCTTTGGTAGACCATCCGTCCGAAGAGTGGATAAATTAACCGTCTATGAAGCGCATACTGGAAAGAATATTCTTTTGATAACTGCAACTGGTGGACACCTATTTGATTTAATAACAACGGAAGGTATTTACGGAATCGAAGTTCTAGACGACAGTAGAATAGTTCCCCTCTATAACTCTATAAAAAGGTGTCTCAAATGCGGGGAAATGTTTACTGATGATCTCGAAAAATGTCCTAAATGTGGTAGTACTAGAATAAGAGACAGTTTAGATATTGTAAAATCTTTGAGAAAGATACTTATGGATGTGGATGAAGTTTTAATAGGAACGGATCCCGACGCGGAAGGAGAGAAGATTGCCTGGGATGTTTACTTAGCTTTACGACCGTTTATCAGGGACATTAAGAGAATAGAGTTCCATGAGGTTACTCCAAGTGCAATATTAAAGGCTATAGAGACTCCTCGGAGTATCAATAAACACTTAGTTGATTCACAAATTGTGCGTAGAATAGAAGACAGATGGATAGGGTTCGGGCTGAGCGTGATAGTGCAAAACAAGTTTGGCATAAAAACTCTATCGGCGGGGAGAGTTCAAACTCCTGTTCTAGGATGGGTTATTGATTCATTCGCAGGATATAGGAAAAATAAAACCTATATAGCTATAGTGGAGTTCAGCGATGGTCTAAAGGTTGCAATTGAGCTAGATGATGTAAAAAATGGTTGGGAAGCACGGAGGCTGATAGAAAAACTAAAGGAGGAAGATGTAAAAATTAAGTTGTTGGAGAAAAAAGTTTTAGAATACATGCCTTTCCCTCCATATACTACTGACTCTTTGCTTCGTGATGCATCAGCTTTTCTTAGACTTAGTGCAGAGAAGACGATGAGGATAGCACAAAATCTTTTCGAGGTAGGACTCATAACTTATCATAGAACAGACAGTTCAAGAGTTTCTGCATTAGGTATCTCGATTGCCCATAAGTATATTTCTGAAAAATTTGGTGAGGAATACTATACTGGAAGAGTTTGGGGTACAGGAAAGGAAGGAGCGCATGAGTGTATAAGGCCTACCAGACCTATAGATGCCGAAGAGCTAAGAGAAATGATCCTGACCGACATGTTAAGAATACCACTAAAGTTAACCCTCGATCACTTCAACCTATACAACCTAATATTTAGGAGATTCATCGCAAGCCAGATGAGACCTGTAGAAGTTGAGAAAACTTCATTTAATGTCAGATTGGGCAAATATACCAAACAAGTAGAACTAACGACAAAAGTCCTTAGACATGGTTTCGATAAGATGGTTCCCATAAGGGTAAAAAGTTTAGATATGGCATCTCTATCAATTAAAAAGATATCATACAAGAGAATTTCTAAAGTTAAACTGTTGAGACAAGGAGATTTGATACAGCTTATGAAGGAAAGGGGTCTTGGTAGACCATCCACATACGCAAAAATCGTCAATACGTTACTAAACAGGAGATATGTGTATAGCGTTGGTATGACTGGCTATCTTGTACCCATGAAAATAGGAGTTAGGGTATACGATTTCCTAATAAAAAGTTACCCAGATATCGTATCAGAGCAGAAGACTCGAGAGCTTTTCTCTAAAATGGATCAGATTAGCGAAGGTAAGATAGAGTACATGGAGGTTCTAAAGAACTTACTGGGACAATTAAAAGAGCTGAAAATACTGTAGTTTATCTTTAATCAGGTGATATAATAGTTATATAAGGCTTTAAAAATAATTTGATTTTGACTGAACATTTATGTTGAGGGGTACCAAATCTGAAGAGTGATGAGCTACGATAGTATTTTCCTAAATTCTTCCTCTATGCGCTTATATTTTTCTAGATCTTCTTTTGAAACGCTAGCTTTAACAGTCTTTAGTGCCTCCATGAAGTGTCTCATCTGAACCTTTGTCGGTCTGCCTGCTTCCCTTAATGCGGTTATCGCTGCTTCTCTGCACAATGCCGCTAGGTCTGCTCCTGTGTATCCTTCTGTTTTTCTTGCTATTTCTTCTAGGTTTACGTCTTCTGCTAGCGGCATGTTTCTCGTGTGTACTTTGAGTATCTCTACCCTGGCCTTAAGGTCTGGCGGGGGAAC
>Ga0209410_1001653_pt1 | contig 10848 bp, 6 predicted proteins | sample Mar14436cmmetaG_FD_184135 | JGI IMG/M metagenome (GOLD analysis project Ga0209410, IMG submission 184135) | Marine hydrothermal vent microbial communities from Guaymas Basin, Gulf of California to study Microbial Dark Matter (Phase II) - Marker... ... | reverse complement strand
AGGTTTCAAAAGAGGATGAAAGACCGAGGACACTTGAGGAGATAATTGCGTCAATGCCACCGATAGAGAAGGCGATTCTATGGGCTGTCGGGACAGGAAATTACAATGCATCAGACATTTATGAGGCGGGCAATAAAAAGCTGAAAGCGATGGGATATTCAACTGCTCACTATTCTGAATTCAAGAAGAAGTTCTATGAGATGGCGAAGCTTCCTCCAGAAGGGAAGGGACTGCTTGAATTCACAAAAAGAGGAAGGTCATTCTACTATTGGCTTTCTGAGTGGGGAGAGATCGCATTTGCTGAGAAATTTGGAATGCCATCGGATAGAGCGATGAACGAGCTTGGAGGTGGAGGAAAGCAGTCAAAAGCGGTATGCCTTGAGGTGATAAAAGAGTGGCTTGAGCCTGCCGGATACGATTTCAGAAAGGAGGACTTAATTGAGACAGAGCTTACGGAGAGCGGTAGAGGTTATACAGACCTTGTTGCGGAGAAGGACGGGAAGACTTTGAGGATAGAGATTGAGCATCGTTCATCAAAAAAGCAGATTGAGAAGAACATCAGGAAAAATCTGGAGATTTCAGACGAGCTTTACATCATTGCAAGCGATGAAATTGCAAAAAGGAAGGCTATACAGGTCGCTTTGAAAGTGATGTTCAGATTGAAAGAAGAGAAGCCAAATAGAGATTTGAGAGTCTGAATCGGAACGATAGATGAATTGAAAAAGTGTGGGTTTAAAGAATGGTTTGAAGTGAGGAATGAATGAGGCAGAATGGATAAGTATAGAAAGAGCATGCGATAGGTTGCCTTGCAAAGCAGGCGTGTGTGCGATGGTGTAAAAATGGTAGATTTTCTTCTGCTTGATTACTGTGAATTTCAGGAAGAGAGAAAAAATTTGGAAATTTAAGGTGGATGAGGGCTTTAGAGTATTGGAATAGGTTATGCAGGATGTTTGTATTTTACTTCAATGTGGTGAGGAGGTGTTATTAGAACACGTCAACGGACGTTGCAGAGCTGAAGAAGTTCATGAGGGTGACGAGGGCTGCGAGGAGCTTTCTGGGGCGGAACGACCGCGCCTTCCTCCTGAGCCATATGTAGAAGTCAGCGCCGCCCTCACAGTAGACGAGGAGCCTGCTCATTATCAGTATCGCGAGAACCGCATGGTCTATCGAAGCTGAGTATGCCCGAGAACGGAGAGTAGGAGAAAGGCGAGGAGCATCGGTATGAGAGCGTACGCTCTGAAATCCGCAGAGGCTGTGATCAGGGCGACTGCGAGGAGCGGCAGGAGCATGGACAACGACCGACCCAACATCACGTTCCTCAGCGGCATCGCTCTCTGGTTGGACGGTAAAAGCTGGCTATAAACAGCCCTTCAACTAAGAAGGCGACAAGACATCCCTTTTTAAACTTTTTGCAAAATCGTATAAGATTGTTTTGTGGAGTATGAAGAGCGGTTAGGTTGCCCAGAAAGGGGATTTTACACACTCTTGTAGCAGGCGCGTTAAAACAGAGGCGTCCCGCATGTAGTAGCAAGTTTTTTAAAGAGGAATGCGCTTGGGTATAATATGTACAGTATGGTTCCAGAAAAGAAAGTTAAGAATGCTGTAATGATCTGCGACAAGATAGTAGAAGACGTAAGGCACTTACTTGAAGAAGCTAGTAAGAGGGCTTTGTCGGAAGAGCTGGAAGCAGAAATTCATGAAAATGCTGATGAGATTGCCTTAAACTCTTTAAATGAATCAGGAATAGGATTCTTAGTCTTGATGAAGAAAAAACCTGATCTTAAGATTGAAACTATAGAGGTCGGTAAGGAGCAAGATTTCGCTGTCATCATAGATACGATAGATGGAAGCAAGAATTTTGTTAGGGGATTTCCATTTTATAGCTTTTCATACACCCTTTTGGATCTTAAAAACCTTCAAATTGATAGCGTGATATTTTCTAAGGTTGTAAATCTATACACTGGGGACTCGTTCTGGGCGCATAGGGGAGGAGGCGCCTTCTTAAACGGGAAGAGGATTTATGTAAGAAAGAATAAGGACTTAAGCAGGTCGGTGATAGGGATAGACATGAATTTTGAAAAGAAGCCTTACAATGAAAAGTTAATGAATTTAATCACTAAACTCCTGAGGCTTTTGTCCGGGAGGGGAGATATAAGAAGATTAGGGACGAACGCATTTGAGCAATGCCTAGTTGCGAGCGGCGCGTTGGATATGTTCCTCGACCTCCGAGGCACGCAGTCTATTCTTGAGATACTCCCATCTAAGCTCATAGTTGAAGAAGCTGGAGGCATTGTTACAGACGAAAGGGGGCATGTACTAAAAGGAGACATATTTGAAAGGGAAAACACTTCAGCGATCTTCAGTTCTAATATCAGTCTTGTAGAACAATTACTGACTCTCTTTAGAGAAAAACCAGAGGATACATAAATTTCTTCTTCCTTTCCCTTCTTATTGAGTTTATCAACTCTCTTTCACGGTCAAAAATCCACGATGAGGCATTTCTTATAATCTTTTCTGCCTCACTCAAGTGATATTCACATTCTTTTTCTTTTCCACATTCTAAGTTGACGAGAGCTAGACCTATATGTGCATGGACGCACCCCCATTCCGACCCTATTTCCTCATATATCTTCATTGCCTCCTTATAACCGTTTAAATCGGGTACACCTTTCAGTCTTTTCACTTCCGCTAACCCTAAGAGGCTGTGTGCAACTCTGTTCTTGTTACTTATCTTTCTCGACAGTGAAAGGCTATACTCATAAATCTTAAGAGCTTCATCTAAGTCCCCTTTAATCTTATAAACTTCCGCTTTAGTATGCTGTAGGTAACATAGGCTCCTCTCCTCAAATACTTCAAATATCTTCTCAGCCTCTTTGATGCATTCTTCTGCTCGCTCTACTGCGCCGGTAGCTAGCAGTGCGTCAGCCATTCTTCTTAATGCATTAACAATCCATCTTTTCGAATCAGCCTTCTTCGCTATTTCTAGTGCACTTTCTAATGTCGACAAAGCTTCATTATATCTTTCTAAGACCACTAATGTATCTCCAAAACTCATGAGTATATTGCTCATAACCTCTTCATCAGTGATTTCATAAGTAACTATCTCCCTAAAAATCTTCTCTGCTTCCAATGGGGCTACATGGGTTAATATATGGGCAAGCTGACCTTTGATATATGCGCACACAGTTTTATTCTCCTTAAATAATCTTTCTGCTATCTCCACCCCCTTTCTGCATATATTAATAGCTGTTACATAATCATCCATCATATGATATACATCAGCAAGAAGCCTGTAAGCTTCAACTGAGTCCACACTACGGAAGTCAAGTAGCTCCAAAGATTTCTCGCACAAGCGTTTTGCCTCTCCGACATCTCCTTTAACCAGATGGGAATATGCTAGGTCTTTTAAACATTTTCCCTTAAGCTCTTCCACATTAGCTTCTAGCACGCTGCGTGTCACAGATTCCATCTTAGAATATAAACCCAGCCTTTTCATAATGCTAATAGCAAAGTCATACACTTTTTTTATCTTTTCAACGTCATGCATCATAATTGCATGCTCTAATGCTTTGATATAATCCTTTTCACTCATGTAATAGTAGAATGCCTCGCTATGAAACCTATTTCTCTCCATTTCAGACAATGAGTTATAAACCAATGTCCGGATGAAAGGGTGCAAAGTATATCTCCAATCTTCAGTAACGATAACCAAGTTTTTCGCTATCAATGATTCCAGTACCTCTATATGGTCCTCCTTCATTCCAATTATCTTAATATCCACAGGCTCATTATATATAGATAGTTTGGATAAAACTGCCTTCTCCGATGCATCAAGTGAGTTGTAAACCTCTTCTACCAAAAGCCTTCTTAACTTGTCCTCTAGGACCTTTTCAAGAATTGGAGCAGGGAAGGCTTTTGCTAATATTGATATCAAGTTTAGAGCTAGTGGATGGCCATCACTTAGATGGTAAATTCTATCAAAGTCTACATCCGTCAGTCCTCTACTTCTTAAAAATTCTTCTGTACTGCTCCTGTCAAACCCTTTCAGCTCTATAGGATATATCTTATCAATAACCTTATATAAGAATTCAGGGAAAACTCTAGACGTGAGTATGATTTTTGATCTCTCACACCTCTTAATTAGCTCCATTAGATAGTTAATGACACGGTTATCGTCTATAACATGGATGTCATCAAACACTAATATACTCCCGCTTTCTTCTAATAATCCTATCATATATAACAAGACACTATCTTTATTCACGCTCTCATCTATTGTCAAGTAGACACCACGTTTTAACGCAAGGAACTTGCTTATATGTAGAAATAGATCATCAACTGTTGTATCCTTTCTTAGCGAGCACATAAGAGTGTTGCTGACAGTGGGATCTATATATCTTGCGATCTTCGCAGCTAAATATGTTTTTCCAACACCAAAAATCCCATAAATGACGACCGTAAATCCCTCATTTAAAGCTCTGAGGCAGTCTTCAATTTCTCTTTCTCTGTTGATGAAGTTATGTATGACAATAGGAGGTTCAATTGTATAGGTGGTTTTTATTCTTTCTTTGAGATCTTTCCTCCTCCTATATACTACCCTCACATCCTCTTCTAATCTCAGTTTCTCTTTTTTCCAGATATCATCACCTTTGACTACAACTTTGAGGTTTGGAAGTCCATACTCTTCAAAAATTTCCTTTACAAGAGTTAATTCTTTAGTTATCTCTTTACTAACTTCATCTATCACTTTCGGACTAGCATCTTCGTGAGGTTCAATTACTATATATTTCCCTCGCAGGAAATATACATTTGCAACCGCTTGGTGCTTAACATAATGCTTTTCCTGTATGCTTAGTATTTCTACTCTTGTAGAAAGCTTTTTGAGCAAATTATAGAGATTCTCATAACCTTCTCTTCCACTCCTCAATATCCCATGCAAAACATTTTTACATAGTTCAGAAATCTTTCGAGGATTTTCGGTTACCTTTAACTCCTCTAATAGTGTTCTTAATCTCACGTCATCTCCCACAATCACTTCTGCTATCGTTGTGAATTCTTCTTTTATCTCCCTAATCTTCCGTTTATTATCATTTAGTATCTTATCGTATAATTCTCTTCTAGCTCTTCTGTAGTTGACATCGCAGGCGTCTGCGAGTTGAAGAAGTGCGGCAAGAAGTCTTAACCTTACGAATTCATAATTCTCCCCTAGAGTTTCACTTATGGGTTCACTTAATAAGCTATCGTCACCAAATTCTTCTAACTGTTTCTCTGTAAGTGGAGCTTTACTTTGATGGTATTTAACTACTTCAGCAATTATTCTTCTCTCATCGTAATCTAAAGGAAGGTTATCATCCTTTATTATCATTTCAGCTCCATACAGTCCATGCTTCTTACGAATCTCTATGCTTCTCTCACTGTATTTATCTTCAATCTCTTCCCGATAATTCATTCCAATGTCATGGAGAAGCGCAGCACATAACAAATAGAATAGTTCCTTGCTGTTTAAGAATGAAGAATTTCTCTGAAAAACCGGAAGCAGAATTCCATCTAAGTTTGAAAGAACTCCTATTACATGGTCATAGCCATGGTCAACGAACCAAGGACATTGATTAAACTCCTCATACAATGCTCTTCTATGTCTCTCGCAGTAGACTAATAAACTTTCAAATCTTGCCTTCAGGTTTCTCGGTAGAAAGTCCTTTAAGTGCACTTCAAAAGGCATCTTATATTCCCCCCAACTTCACTGCGTGAACAGCCAATTTTTATTACGTTCTCAGCCTTTATATAACCTTTTGCACACTTGCGGTAACGCGTAAGCGGGAGGCTTACTCCTGTATGTACTTCACAGCACAGCACCGATGGCAACCTTTATTGCATTCTCCTCCGCCTCTTCGATCATACTCCGGCACTTCTGCGGGTCTTCGTACCCGTGCTCGCCCCTCACGATGTTGCCGACCACGCCGAGGACAGCGCCCGCTCTGAGCCTCCGCAACCTCGCCACCGTGAGCACGGCGGCGCACCCCATATCAAAGCTCAGTATCCCTGCTTCCTTGTGCTTTTTCACGGTGCTCTCGAAGTTGGGGTCGCCGTAGAAAGCGTCGTTCGTCCTCACGATGCCGACGTGGTGCCGCACGCCGTGCTCACGTGCGGACCTTCTCAGAGCCTCCACGACGTCGAAACTGGCGACCACAGGGTACTTGACGTTTATGTATTCTCTGGTCGTGCCGTCGTCCCTCACCGCAGCTTCCGCTATTATCACGTCGCCAAGCTCGATATCTTCCTGAATGGCGCCTGTCGTCCCCACCCTTATGAACACCTCGGCGCCGCAGTTCGCGAGTTCTTCGACGGCGAGCGCAGCAGACGGACAGCTGATGCCCGTAGATGCAACCGTCACCCTGCGACCGTGAACCTCCCCATTGTAGATCCTGAACTCCCGACGCTCGCTCACTTTCTCGTAGGAGCCCAACTTCTGCGCTATCTTAGCCCTTTCGGAAGCGCTAGGGAGCAACGCAAGTTCGGCAACGTCTCCCTTTTTGCAACCTATATGCGGCTGCTCCCTCTCAAAATACCTCATCTACGGAGAGTTTAAATAAAAGACACCGTTCGGTACTTCCAGTGATTTTAACAAAAGGCATCTCCTTCATGGAGGAACGCAAATGCGAAGCCCCAGAGGAAGGTGAAGGCGTGGCGATTAGCATTATTAATATATGACTTCCTCGGAGTACGGTAAGTCCAGCGAGAACTTCAGGAACCGTCCCGCTATGAAATAGTAAATTGAGGCGCACAGCGTGAAGATGAGGGTTGCCAGCGCATACGATAGCCCGTGCCTGTGCGGCATGTCACACCTTCAACCAGTCCGGGACGTACTCGCTCCAGTCCATCTCCCCGTATTTGTAGGCGGCAAGCCACCGGTTTACCATCTCAGGGTCAGATACTTCGCCCCCCTCCTCTACAATTTCGTTGAGGATTAACTTCACATCATTGATCCGGTCGAGGGTTATCCCTGAAAATATGGCGTAGAGCTCCACGCCATGCTCAATCTCCCATCGAATTTCCTCCTCACTACTATTCTCCACCACGGCAGGGTCTATGCTGGGAATGCTCAAATCCTTAGGCGCTTTCTTACCGAAGACGGCGAACGGAATCTTTTCCTCAACCCCCACGATTAACGGCTGCTGCCTTATGAGAGTATCTATTCTCTCTCGGATCCGGCGTTCGAACGTACCAGCACCTTTGACTTCATCTACGACATCGTTCAGGGGCTTTCCTGCTAACTCCTCTAGTCTGTGTTCCTCTCGTTCATATTCCTTTCGGCTCACTCGCTCCACGAGAAACGCGCCTTCCTGCCCCCGCTCTAGCGAAGTTTCAATTTTAGCTATTTCCCTCCTTAACTGCGCCAGATCTTCGGATACCTTCTTAAGGTCCTTTTCGACGTCCTTAATCTTGGCTTCGTACTTCTTTTTTTCTTCCTCATTCTCTTTGATCAACTCCTCACGCCTTTTAATCTCATCCTCCCACTTTTTCACCTTGATCTTCTTGATGAAGGACAGCAATCCCTCTTCTTTCTTCGCCTCATCTATCTGCTTCCTGTAATCATCTATCTCCCTCTGCAGCTTCCTAATCCTCTCATCGCATGCCCTCATAGCCTCTTCATATATGTCCTTATCACGCGAGAGCCTTTCCTCTTTCTGCCTCAGCTCTAAGGATTCATTTTCGAGCTGTTTAAGTTTACGCATCTCTGGCAATGGGAAGCGGTAGCAGGCTGCAGAGAACGAGAGAAGCTTCTTATCCTTCGCGCCTAACTTCCTTTGGTCCACCGCTGTGATGATATTGTTGATATCCTTCACTCCGTAGCAGAAGTCGAGAATGCACTTCGCTATCATCCGATCCACGGTTTCTGCTGCCTCTTCGAGTCCTCCAATCGCATACCGGTGTAGTCCCACGATGAATACCTGGTTGAATAGCTCTTCTTGCTCTAGGACGTAGTTCAGCTCCCTGAGCGCCTGTATCGCGTTCAGCCGCGCTTCGGCGTCGTCGTCTTTCGTGCCTGAAGGGAGAATGCCCACGAGGAAAATGGATATTCCTAGGCCTTCCTGTCCGAACTTCTTACCGAGTTCTTTGAGGAGAGCTGCGAAGTCGAGGAACATCCCGCTGCCGGTGCCTCCACCCAGTGATGTGAAAATCCAGCACGTCACACTGTGTGTGCGGAAATCTTTGAAATACTTTTTCAAACGATCTTCAATTTCATTCTTTATCCGTTTCCGGTTGTACTCAAAGGTCACCTTCGAATACGGGCGCCTTCTCCCCGTCCCCAGCTCTGGGTTCTGGGGAATCGCCTCTCTCGGGAAGTCATAGAAACCTCCCTCGCCCACTATCCACTCGTATTGCGGCAGTTGGAGCTCTATAATCCTGTCAGAGCTCGGCTGCCACTTTAATCGCTGCAGCCCCTGTGGATAATCTATCAGCACATAGTCAAAGCTCATCTTACCTTTGACCTCCTCGACAAGCGTCCCAACGATATTCCCGCCTGTGCCGCCGAGCCCTACCGCAAACATGTTCCCATGCGCCAGCTGCTCCACCTCTACTCCCACACCTCATCACCTTCTGACTTATTCAAGCTTTTTACGAACCTCATCAAATTTCTTCATCAGCTCCCTCGGCATCACAATACCATGCTTTTTAAACTCGTTCTCGACATCGGCTTCGAGCTTATAAAGGGAGTTTTTGGCATCTGAAAGTTTTCCTTCCAAATTTTTAGCTCTCTCACTAACTTTCGCGATCTTCCTCCGTGCAGGGAGGAGTAGCGCTACCAAGACAGTGATTATGGCTAAGAGCGCGGCATATGGCATCCAGTTAGATCTGGCAGGCACTTTGGCTTTCACATCAAATGTTTCTGTCCTTTTATTCCCGTTTTCATCTACGAACTCAACGAGGACGGTTGCCACATCCACACTCCCGGTTTTTGGCGTGAAGGTGTCGAACTCCACCTCTATTCTCCCGTTAGGGGCTATCTTCGGGCAGACGAAGCGATGGCCCTCCTGCACTAGCACGACACCTGGGCTTCCCATCCCGTTCACCGAGAAGTAGTCGAGCGTCGCATCCTCGCTCTGCAAAATCGTGATCCGCAGGTTCGTTGCCGATAAAATCTCTTCCATCCCCTGCACCTCCACCAAGGCGTCGTTGAGGCTTTCGAACGATGCGTATCTGTACTTGCCGCCGGTGGGTTTCGCCACCTTCTCCCTCAGCATGATCTCATCTATGTCGTCCCGACTCCCGAACCCGACCACGTGTATTGTAACACCCCTCCTCTTTGCGAGATCCACAGCGTCCTCGACGTTGGTGGCGCCTTCATCGCTGCCCCCGTCCGTTAGAATTATCAGCAAAGGAAAGGCCTCCTTGTCCCTCGCTTTCAGCATATCCACCGCCTTCAGGATGGCGTCCCCATAGTTTGTGGAGAATCCATGGCAGGAGACGTTGTTGACCCTGTCCTTTACGTCCTCAAAGTTGAGCGTGAGCGGACACACCTCTACGACACTATCCGAAAAGGCAATAACCCCTACCCTAGTTTTATAGGCGTAAAGCGATTCTAAAAGTGAGATGACAGCATCCTTTGCCCAATCGAGCCTAGACCTGCCCATGTAAACGTCACGCATCGAGAGCGAGACGTCCATCAGGATGACAAGGTCCCGTGGATATTCAGAGGCAAGCGCACCCTTCTCTCCACCGATGAGCGTGAACTCCACATGCACTTTCAGCGATTTTTCATCGTAATCCGTGGAGTTGTAAACCAGAAAGTCACCTTTCACGAGTGGAGTGCAGAACGTCAGCAGCATGGCGAGGATGGCTAGGGGAACTAGGACGCTCCTGATTTCAGTCATTCTTAACTTATTTAAGCGCCGCTCAATATAAAACCTTCCCTTCCCACCGGAGCCTGTCTTAAGGAAACACAGAACGCATGCTCCTTAAGAAAAGCGGACATTGAACGAGCTCTCATAATTACTCAAGTCAATTTGAGGTGTCAATTATAGGAGACTCAGAAAGCAATTGGTGTCAGCGATTTTGATGGCAGCGTCAGCAGTTCTAAGAACAGCATCATGTTAAAGGGTAAGTCCCAAACCCAAAGATGCGAGCGTGAGCGAAACGCATGCACGCGTTTAATCTTCGGCTTTGACAATGTGATTGGGCACCCCGCAATATTCGAACTTGTCGTGGAAACCTCGACGCTCAGCGCGGGCGTCGGAGTTAGCGTCAGATTTGGAATGGATGTTGGAGGAGTACGGATACGCGGAGTTGGAAGACTACCACAACGAGTTCGTAAAACGCTGACTAATTTCCTCATGGTTTGGAAGATTTTATTTTCTTAGGAATAGAAGCAAATGGACGCCTAATTCCTTTAGTTGCTCTACGCTCCTATCATATTCCTCTGATTTGAATGGTAAAATAAATGTTGTTTTCATCTACATGTTCAGAAGGCTGTTCGATCCAAAATGAGTAAAAGTAAAAAAGTGAGGGGCGCCAAATTTCCTCATACATTCTTCTCTGTCAAATCGAAACCCACTCAGATTTTTGATGCTCATGCGAGTATAAATATTTCGTTTTTGCATGCTTATGTTCAAGTGACTTCTTAATGATTTCAAATCAACCCCACTTTTCAATGAGCCATAAATGAATGTTTTCAGGGTAAACCTCCCATAGGATGGCAGGACTCCAGCAGAAGGCGAAAAATAGACTTAAACGACAAGTGGTCGGATTCGCTCAGTTTACACTAAATGCAACATTTTATTTGCATATTTGCAACACCCGCATTTCAATAGAATTACATCATTAAGGTATCCACTAATAGTATTG
>Ga0209410_1001652_pt1 | contig 10850 bp, 10 predicted proteins | sample Mar14436cmmetaG_FD_184135 | JGI IMG/M metagenome (GOLD analysis project Ga0209410, IMG submission 184135) | Marine hydrothermal vent microbial communities from Guaymas Basin, Gulf of California to study Microbial Dark Matter (Phase II) - Marker... ... | reverse complement strand
GAACTAATGTTTGTATTCCATATTTACGTAGCCGCTCTTTATAGAAATCTTCTTCCATCGTAAATTTCGTCCCTAATAACCCAACAGTTGTCAAATTCTTCTTTATTTTACTCGCTGTAGCATCAGCTATATGTAATAATGGAACATGTATTTTGTTCTCAATTACATTTGCAACCTTATGCATAGTATTCGCACATATAAGTATAGCATCTACTCCCGCTTTCTCAAGACTCCTTGCTGCATTCAAAAGTATTTTTGTAACATTATCCCAATCACCTCTTTCTTGAAATGCTTTAAGCTCACCAGGGTCGAGGCTATAGATTACACATTTTGCCGAGCGAATGAATCCCACCTAATCTTTTATTTACTTCTTCATTTACAATTCGATAGTTGAAACCCAGCTTATTCCACCAATAAGGCCTATTAATTTCATCATAAGGTTGTAATTATACTATTATGCTATGCTATTTTAAGATTCTGTTTTATTAGATTCCGAAAATATAAACTTTCTATATTCCATACTTATAGGTTTGAATGAAAATAAAGCAAAGGTGAAAATTTAAAACAAAAATTCTTAATAAAAATTTAATAGCTATAGGAGAATGGCGGAGAATACAACCTTAGAATTCTTTTAGTCATCCTATGGTATTCTCAGTTTTCTTTGCTTTATCCACTCTAAGATTTTTGTGGACAACACGACTGGTTTCTTCCGCAAATCATTTATATTTTTCGAACCTGTCAAAAACATTGCGATCTTTAGTTCTTTTATTAATCTTTTTAGATAACGTTCTACGCCTTTACTGCCTTCTCTCACTGCCGCTTGGATAACAGGTCTTCCAACGGCTGCTAAGTCTGCACCCAGTCTTAATGCCTTAGCTATGTCGACACCGTTTCTAATTCCTCCGGTTGCAATTAAAGGTATGTTTGACACGCTTCTAACTTCTATTATGCTCAACACTGTTGGAATACCCCAGTTACTGAAAGTTTTTCCTATTTCCGCCAATTCGTCCATACCAGAGTTCAAAGCTCTATAGTATTCAACTTTAGAAAAGGACGTGCCTCCTAGTCCACCTATATCTATCGCTTTAAATCCCGCATTTATCAGCTTTAAAGCCGTTTCTTTCGATATTCCAGCCCCTGTTTCTTTCGCAATTACTGGAATTTTACATTTTTCAATTACTTCCTTGGCTTTACTTAAAAATCCCTTAAAATTAGGCTCACCCTCTAACTGAACAGCTTCCTGCAGAGGATTTAAGTGTATTGCTAGAGCATTAGCATTCACCATTTCTATAATTTTTTCTAGATCTCCCATAGTTAAATCTGCATTGACCTGGCTTGCTCCGATATTACCTATCACAAATGCTGTAGGAGCTTTTTCCCTAACGATAGAGAACGTATCCTCCAATTGCGGATCTATCAGTGCCACTCTTTGACTGCCTACTCCCATGCCTATCCCTAGTTTTTCCACAGCTTCTGCGATAGCCGCGTTAATCTGCTTCGCTAAAGGAAAACCTCCGGTCATTCCAGCAACTATTATTGGTGCTGATAATCTGTTTCCTAAAAAATGAACCTCCAATTCTATCTCATCTAGATCGATTTCAGGTGCGGCATCGTGTATGAGAAGCACATCTTGAAACATGGCCGGAATGTCACTTTCTACGTTTTTGTCAATCGAGATGACAACATGGTCTCTTTTTCTATTCTCTATCGACATACCCGCTCCTTTTAGAAATAGGATAGCAAAAGATAAACCTTTTCAATTAAATTTGGATTAAATTCTATTATTCCTTGAGAAATACTAAGCTAGCATAGGCTACTACACTACTGTAATCGCCTGTGATATCGCCTGACGTAGCATATTTAAGCAGCTTAACATCCCTGCATCCTAACTTTTTAACAGCTTCAATCAATGTCATAACTGGTCCATATCCGCACATAGTGATATCGTTTTCTATCACTGCATCATATAAGCCTTTAGCATTTAACTTTAGAATATGTTCTATAGCAATACCATCCTTGGCTCGCGCTTTTTCGACTGGTTCATAGTGCGTAAAATCGGTACTAGCTATCACGACCACATCATGCTCTTGTGCGCATTTAGCTATGGCCTCTCCTAATATTCTAGCTGCTTCAAAATTTTGCATAAGCATAGCAATAGGAACTATTTTAAAACTGCTATTGTATATATACTGAAGGAAAGGTATCTGGACTTCTATTGAATGCTCATACCTATGCGCGAGCTCGTCCGAAGTTACAATTGGCGCTTTATCAATAATGTATTTCGCACATTCGATATCTATATCCACATCACCTAGGGGCATTTCCCAAACTCCCTCATCCATTACAGCTATAGGCGCTCCTAAACCGCTATGGTTTGGACCTAGAATTATCACGGTGCTCGGTTTTTTAGATTTACTAAGAATATAATAACCATGAGCCGCTACAGGACCCGAATACATATAGCCTGCATGTGGCGAGATTAAACCAATAATATTATGTTCTACTACTTTCTCAGGAAGTTTTCCAGGTCCTATTCTATGGAGAAAACACTCCTCTATCTGCTTTCGAAGCCGATCCGGGCTACTCTCGTAAAACATTCCAGCTACATAAGGTCTACGCTTCATAATAACCAAGTTATAAGTAGAAACGATTGTATAAAACCTTACGCAATCTTGCTTTCAAAATCTTCTGGTGGCACTGGTAAGTCTCCATCTGGAGGAAGTTCTCCCCGCTCCCTAAGGACCTGCCGGGCAAGCAACCAATATATCAAAGCCAAGGCTTTCCGTCCCTTGTTATTGGTTGGTATAACTAAGTCGATGAAACTGCATAAACTATCCGTATTGCATAAAGCAACTATCGGAATCCCCATACTTACGGCTTCGCTTACAGCTTGATGATCGGCTTTTGGATCCGACACAATGAGCAAGTCGAGCTCGATAAACTCCTCAAACGCTGGATTTGTAAAAGTTCCGGGTAAAAATCTACCAGTGATCGGTATGCAACCTGTGAGTGAACAAAATTTTTGAACAGGACGCTGACCATATTGCCTCGCAGAAACAGCTACTATTTTCCGGGGCTCAAATTGGGCTATGAACCTAGCTGCTACGCGAATTCTTTCGTCTGTCTTCCGAACATCAATTAAGTATAGACCATCAGGCCTTACACTGTAGATAAACCGCTCCATAAACTTATTTTTCATATTCGTTCCAATGCGTATACCCGCGGCAAGGTATGCTTCAAGAGGTATTAGCAATTCAATTTCCTTTTCGATATCTTTACCCTCATATTTATCCTCGTATCCTTCTGCCAAGTTCACACGCTCCTTTGCAAGGTTAAGCTTATCCTTCCTATTAGCCTCGGACTCATATATATAATTTATTCGTTTTTCCCCAACATGCAAAAGAATAATATTGATCATCCTTAGCTATTATTAGAAAAACTCCCGTAATGAATAAATATTTGATTTTATAGGTAAGTCTAGCTTCTAACTTAGTGCCGTGGCAAGCTCCTTACCGGTGAATCAAATGGATCAAACAGCAACAACCAAAAAACTAGCAAAAAAATATAGGTTTTTAATATGGTTTCCTTCAACGAAAATAGTCTTATTGTCTTACTTCACTACAATGTTAATACTGGCAATAGCTATTCTATATATAACTAATATGCTTAAAGTTGATTTCTATATCTTCTTTTTTACTAACTTTCTACTACCTCTCGCTCTGCTAGTAAGTAGTCCAATAATAAATACTAGAAGAAGCTTAGGTCCTATACCATTCTTTAATATTCTTTTGCTGCTAAGCCGCCTGATCCTTTCATCGCTTATCCTTCAAAACCCTGCCACTATCTACCTTTTTTCGAGTATAATAGGACTCACCTACATAACTTGCCGAATCTTCGACAAAAAAGGTCATGGAATCTTCCTACTACTTTCAGCTATTTTACTACCTGCTCTATTAACGAGAGACTTGCTTCTTGTGACAGCTGTTGGTCTTTCATCGGTTTTATTATCTGAAATTCTACTTCAATATAACACGCGCTTAGAAGCTAAAATTCTAGGGAAGAAATACCATGTTTTTGATGCGTTCCTGGACTATATTCTAGCCGACAATCCAAGTATGCTTGAAAACATATTGAATGAGGTTTCTGGAAAAACTGAAAAACTTTTCATATATACATTATCATTTACTAATAATATGAATATACTTCGTGGAATACTAATTATACCGTTTATTCATCCAGGTCCTTTTAGAGATTTTGGAAGCAGTACATTACCCTCAGATCTTATGAGAAAATTTAGGTCCTTAGGCATACCAGCATTAGTTTTTCACGGAGCTTCAAGTCATGAAAGAGACTTAATATTTAAATCGGATACAAAGAAAATAGTCGAAGAAATTGTGACAGCAGCTACGAAAAAAAATAACAACTATTTTGTGAAATTTTCTAACTTTCATAGAAAAGCCTCTGAAAATTTTACATCATTTTCTCTAAAAATAAATAATCACTTCCTCACCTTCATCTCAAGTAATTCAAAGGGGTTAGAGGATATACCATATGAAATAATGTTAGATATTCATAGAAAAATACCTTGCAAACCAATTATCGTCGATTCGCATAACAGACTGGATCCTAAAGGGGAAAACCCTAGACCTCTACCATCTACATCATACTATCATGAAATTATAGACCTTGTCGTCGACGCTTATAAGAGCATGGAATCTCCAAAATATGATATCGTAAAAGCAGGCTTTTATTCCATGGAAATAAATGATTATTCAAAAGAATCAGGTATTGGCGCGGGCGGCATTGCTGGAGTGGTGGTGGAAATTGCAGGAGAAAAATATTTTCTGCTGACATTAGATGGAAATAACCTTGTAAATCCGTACAGAGATATTATTCTAAAAACAATACTAAATGAGTACGATTTAAAAGATGGAGAAATAACTACGACTGATACACATACAGTTGCGGGCATAACACCAGTTAAAGAATATAGTCCACTTGGAGAAAAAATTTCCGTCGATAAACTCGTTAAATATGCGATTGAAGTTGTAAAGAAAGCGTATAATAACATGACCCTCTGCCGTGTAAAAATTAGCAAATATGAATATGAACTGCCTGTTTTCGGCTATAATTGCTTAAATAAAATCTCTGTTCTAGCATCCAAATCAATAATGGCATTTGTCGCTTTTATGATTCTGATACTATTTACGGGTTTTCTGCTCTCTCTTGCTATAGCTATTTAATGTAAGACTTAATACGCTCCCATTTATCATCGACCATTTGTTGAATTACATCAATTTGTTCATTCGTTAAATGCTTAAATCTTCCCTGTAATTTAAGATACTCCCTTACAGGCTTTCTCTTACTCTTGCCTATGAGTTTTCTACTAGGACCTGTGAGCCTAAAGACCCCATTTTCAACTTCGTAGAGAACCCATACCCCTGCTAGTACTGCCAACCTAGCAACTTCAATTGTTTTAGACGCATCAAACCTCCACCCTGGAGGACATGGAGAATGTAAATGAATATACTTGAAACCTTCTATCTTTTTAGCCTTTCTAATTTTCATTACTAGGTCTTGAGGATATGCAGGGCTTCCAGTTGCAATATAAGGGATTCTATGTGCTATCATTATCGAAGGCAGATCCTTTTTAGGAGTAGTATTTCCTCCCGGTGTTGTCGTAGTCCATGCACCGATGGGGGTAGATCCGGATCTTTGAATTCCAGTGTTCATATAGGCTTCGTTATCATAACAGATATAGAACATGTTATGTCCTCTCTCTGCAGCACCAGACAATCCTTGAAGACCAATATCAACCGTTCCTCCATCACCAGCCCATACGACTACATTTACATCTTTCTTATTTACAATTTCCAAAGCCTCTGCTATTCCAGATGCCGTAGCTGCACTAGCTGCGAACGCTATATGCATAACTGGGATATTAAAACAGGTCTTTGGATAAGGACCTGCAATAACAGATGTACAACATGCCGGAATTACTAAAATCGTCTTTTTTCCCAACGCCTTCAAGACGTATCTAAGTAATAATGCTGCTCCACAGCCTGGACAAGAGGCATTGCCTTTTAAAATGTATTCTTCCTTAGAGAAAAGTTCAACTAGTTTACTCATAAAATTAACACCTCTTGTCTTAAACCCATCCACTCTAATTCCTTAGGCTCTTTACATTCTTCAATGAATCGATAAGCATTTATCACAGCTTGTTTAACGATTCTAACATCTATATCTCGTCCACCTAAACCGGCTATTATATTGAAAATTGGTGGTTTTTTATCAGTATTATACAGTGCAGCTTTTATCTCGCCCGCAAGAATACCACCGAACCCGAATGATACATCTCTATCTATTACAACGCCAGCTTTTACTCTCTGAGATATCTTCCTGACCTCTTCTATCGGAAATGGACGAACTGCTCTTATACGACATAAACCAACGTTATAGCCTTCATCCCTTAATTCGTCAACAGCATCCATTCCGTCACCACTAGCCGCACCCATCATGAAAACGACCACATCGGCATCTGCACACTTATACTCTTCCACTAATCCACCATAACTTCTTCCAACAATATTTCCATATTCTTTATCAGCTTTCAATATAACTTCCCGCGCAGCATTCATGGATTTATCTATTAACCAGCGAAATTCCATATAATTATCTGGAAAAGCTAGATTTCCGAGTGAGAAAGGATGCTCTACATCCAGCATATGTGCAAATTCCTTTTTAGCTGGTAAGTATTCATCGATTACTTCCTGACTTGGAATATCAACCGACTCTGCAGTATGAGATGCTATAAATGCATCCCAACCCACAGCTACAGGAAGCATAACTTCCTCGTCCTCAGCTATCCTATAGGCCTGAATTACGGTATCTAAAACTTCCTGAGCATCTCGTGCAAAAAGTAATATCCAACCACTATCTCTTAAAGCTAGAAAATCCGCGTGATCAGTCCATATGCTCCATGGAGGCGCTATCGCCCTCGTAACAACGCCCATAACAATTGGTAATCTAGCGCCTGCCGCCCACCAAATCATTTCGTACATGTAGAAAAGACCTTGAGCTGATGTTGCCGTGAAAGCTCTAGCTCCTACAGCCGCTGCCCCTATCACTGCCGCCATGGCACTATGTTCGGATTCAACTCTAACAAATTTAGCATTAAGATCTCCACTATCAACAAATTCGGCAAGCTTCTCAATGATGGAGGTTTGTGGTGTAATAGGATAAGCAGAGATGAAGTTTACCTTTGCAAGCTTCGCACCATACGCAGCTGCATGATTTCCCGTTAAAACCTTTACAACCATCTCGTCACACCTCTTTTTCCATTTTTATCGCTTTTACAGGACATTCATTAGCACAGATTCCACAACCTTTACAGTAAACATAGTCAATTTTCGGCATATCATTCTCGACTGTTATAGCTCCCTCGGGGCAGTACATCCAACACTGCATACATTTAATACATTTATCGTAGTCTATGATTGGTTTCATAACTCTCCAATTTCCAGTTTTACCAGATGCACCGATCGTAGGCACTGCTACAGGTGCAATAAACTTTACCTTCTTCATCTACATCCCCACAATGGTCGTATTTTCATAAGCTTCCAACACGCCTTTTACGTTTCTCTCACCTAACTCTCCACGCCACTTTTCTTTAACAACTGTTATTACAGAATCAATCGAGATTATTCCAGACGCTTTTACAAAAGCTCCTAGCATCGGCATATTAACCAAAGCTATACCAGCAAGAGTAAGATTATTCTTTAAGGCTATGTCGGTAGCATTAACATATGCAACTTTAAAGCTTTTTCTTAAAATTTCCTCGTCTGGCTCGCCATTTAAAACTATTAATCCATCTTTTTTAAGGCCTCGAGTAACATCTATTATCCTAAGTAAAGAATGATCTAAGATCACAATTATGTCAGGATGTTTAATGGCGCATCTAGTTCTTATAGGCTTATGGGATATCCTATTATAAGCAACTACTGGCGCTCCTCTACGCTCTGCTCCGAAAAAGGGAATAGCCACAGCATACTTACCATCCCTCACTGCCGCTTCAACAGTTAACTGTGCAGATGTTACAACACCTTGTCCTCCGCGACCATGCCAACGGACTTCCAGAAGATCGTTCATAAGTCTTCACGTTAAAAATTCTTTAAACAGGTAAATTATCATTTCGGTAAATCAATAACCATCACATTAAATCCTATCGTTACTTAAAACTATTAAATTTATATAAAAACTCAAAAATTATAAATTAAAGGACCTATGATTCTAACTTTTCTTTATTCACCGACACAAATATCGACGAAATATTATTTTAACACGGAAACAAAATAATATTACGTAATCATGTCTTCTCTACTCACACCTAAGGAACTGAGAGAACTACGTAAAAGAGCAGGTCTTACTCAGAAAGAATTAGCTCGCAGAGCTGGCGTTAGCCAGTCTTTGATAGCTAGAATTGAGTCTGGAAGTGTGGATCCGAGACTTTCAACATTAAGAAGAATATTACAAGCTTTAGAAGATTACGTTAGCGAGCAATTAACTGCAAAGGACGTAATGGCATCTCCTGTAATCACAGTAAAAACAGATACTGCACTAGACAAAATCATTGAAAAAATGTGGGATCATGGAATTTCACAGGTTCCCGTGTTGAATAGAGAAGGAATCGTAGTTGGCACAGTCCATGAACGTATTCTTGTGGATACCTTATTTAAATATCGTGAGAAAGCATTAAACAAGGTTGCTGGTGATATAATGTCGGCTCCCTTACCAATGGTTTCGCCCAATGAAAATCTTCATACAGTGGCTAGAATTATAAGATCCGGTTCGCCTGCCGTACTTGTAACTTCAGGTAGAGATATTATAGGTATTATAACAAGTAGTGATTTAATGAAATGTTATTTAATTCTTTTCAGACGGCGCGAGTATAAATCTTCCTAATTCTATACTTGGTATAAGGTTTTCGTCCCTTCTTTTCAAGCTTTCCTTCTTTCAAGAAACGGCTAATATAACTAGATACTGTGGTTACGCTAACTTTTTTCAATTTATGTCTGAGCGCTGCATAAGCCTCGTTTACAGTAAACCATTCATCACTACCGAAATTATCCATTAAAACATCCCACATTTGCTCTTTGAGAGTCTTTTCCTTACCTCCTGATTCAACTCCCCCAATGATTTTAAATAAATCAAGGACCTGTAATACCCTCTGATGAGAAATTTCACCACCTTCTATTACAACTGAAATTTTCTCTCCGGTCGGTAATATATCCTCTATCTTTATTTTAGGCGACATTAAATCACTATCATAAATTAATCTAATCGAAATATATAATTGAATTTTTCAGAATAAAAGTGCATAATGCATTATATAAAAACAAATAATGTTCTTCATTTTAAACAGAAAAATATTTTCAATAATAAAAATAAACAGATATTAATTAAATTGAATAACATTATAAAGAAACGAAATAATTTTGTTTAAGATTTTCCAGTGGAAATCAAGGGGTCCTACATTATACTGTAATGAATGTTGGTCTTAGCCTTATACTACTAATAACTCGTATAATGTAATAACATCATGAAACTAAGCGAACCCCTTTATTTCCACTGGAAAGAATCTAAAATAAAAAAATACAAGAAAAATAATAATTTATTTAATATAATTAATTTTACCGTTACTTTTTAAGAAATTTTCCAGTTGAAATAAAGGGGTTCAGAGGTTATGACAGTTTTTTAAGTAGGGGTTCTATAATATTAATAGCTTTTTCCATAGCGTCAAATGTTATCGTTAATGGTGGTGCTATTCTAATAACAGAGAGACCTGCACCAGTTAACAATATACCGTTCTTGAAAGCTTCACGAAGTAGTTCTGCAAGGGTCTTCGATGCTGGAATTCTTGTTTTTCTGTCTTTAACAAGTTCTATTCCTATCATTAATCCTTTACCGCGGACATCTCCTATAATCTCTATATAATCCATCATTTCTTTAAAACGTTTCATAGTGTATTCTCCAATTTTCTTAGCATTGTCTAATAGTTTTTCCTCGTGAATAATATCAATTACAGCGTTTGCAGCTGCGCAGCTTACCGGATTTCCACCAAACGTGGAAGCATGAGATCCTCTTGGTAATTTCATAATGTCTGCTCTCCCCACGATAGCCCCCAGTGGCAGTCCGGCGGCAATACCTTTTGCGATTGTTACAATGTCGGGAGTAATGTTCCAGTGTTCGATAGCAAACCACTTTCCTGTACGTCCCATACCAGCCTGTATTTCATCATCAATCAAGAGAATATCATACTTGTCAGCGAGTTTCCTAAGCTTGGGGAAGAATTCTGGTGGTGGAACAATATATCCTCCCTCTCCTGCTATGGGTTCAAAAACTATAGCAGCTGTTTCCTCGGGTGGAACATACTTTTTGAACAACCATTCTTCTATAAAATCGACACACCATAAATCACAGTCAGGATACTGTAATCGATATGGGCATCTGTAACAGTATGGATATGGAACATGCTCGACTCCGGGCAAAAGGGGCATAAAACCTTTCCTTTGTACTGGTTTACTTGATGTTAACGATACAGCTCCTAAGGTCCTACCATGAAATGATCCAGTAAAAGCGATAATATATGGTCTTCTGGATTCAAAATATCCACGTGATATTTTAATCGAGCCTTCTATAGCTTCTGCGCCGCTATTGCAGTAAAAAACTTTTTTGGCATAATCTCCTGGAGTTATTTTAATTATTTTTTTAGATAAGTCAATAACTTGTGGATAATAGAAATCTGTAACGCTATAATGTAAGAAGTGGTCAAGTTGTTTTTTAATATTTGC
>Ga0209410_1001650_pt1 | contig 10855 bp, 7 predicted proteins | sample Mar14436cmmetaG_FD_184135 | JGI IMG/M metagenome (GOLD analysis project Ga0209410, IMG submission 184135) | Marine hydrothermal vent microbial communities from Guaymas Basin, Gulf of California to study Microbial Dark Matter (Phase II) - Marker... ... | reverse complement strand
CAGTTCACGTCGTTTCTTCCTCCTCATAGCCCGTATTCATTTTTTAGCTTTTCAATATTTAAGTTGTGCTTAATTTTTAGAGTGTAAACTGCTATTGGACAGCTAGTATTGCAGATCAAACAATGAGAACATTTCGCTGCGTCTATGTGCGGGTATCCGTCTATTTTTATAGCAGACGCTGGGCATTTAAGCGCGCATGCTTCGCACTCGACACAGAATAAAGCCCTTACCAGTGCCATTAAAAGGTGTATACCCCACTTTTTGTCTTCAAAAATTACTGACTTGCCGCTTACTCTGTACTTCACTTTTCCTGGAAAAATTTTAAGCACTTCTCTCAATTTTTCATGAATGATTTCTCTTTCTTCAAGTTCGATGACAAGTCTTGAGCCTTCACTTTTTATGGAGAACTCTATACCGCGTCTTATAGTTAGTTTATCTAGCTCTTTGGGAAGTATTCTTTTTATGTCGCCAGGAATTTTTACCCATCTCCATAACCCGAGCTTAATCCACTCTTTAGGCGCATTTTTAGCGGCACCGTACTTTCTAAGAAAAGCTTCCCAGGTACTCCATAGCTCTGGATAAACTTCTTTCACGGTACGCATTTCTCCTAACTCAGTTGCTGGACAAAGCCAGCAGCCGAGCCTATCAAAACCCAAGAAATACAAGGGATTGGGAGTTAACCTGTTCCTCATAATATAAAGCCATACGTCAAGCGCCGACCAGTCTTGGATAGGGGCAATTGCAATTACTTTCGGTATCCACTTGTTTACCCAAACGCGTGGCGAGCGTGCGCGTGCCATAGATTCATATTTTCTCTGACCAACCACGGATACTGCGCCTTCAGGAAAGACTTTCTCTACGGCTTTAGCTATCGGTGTTAGCTTCACTACCTTACAGCACCACCTGTAGTCCCTAGCGGGCGGTCCCATTATATTAACCGCATGCCAAAACTTTTCTCCAGCGTCCGCGTATATCAGTCGTGCATTTTCCTTTTCGACGAATGATTTAACATAGCTAACTGTTTCAGGCAGTTCTATTCCAGTGTCGTTAAAAAGGAGAGGGGGCGCGTAACCTAGCGCCGTCTTTGTCAAGTAATATGTAACTAAACTATCTTTTCCGCCAGAGAAAGATACAAAAATAGGCTTTTTCACCTTTTTGACCATATCTTTAATGAATTTTATTGCTTCAGCCTCCTTCTCTTGTAAGTATTTCTCGTTTGCTCTGATTACATCTAGCCACGTGGGAGTGCCCGGCAGCTCAAGATAAGACTTAGAATACCATACCTTAAGTATGCGGATTCTACCTCTAATAATAACGCCGACTGCTTGTTGACGGCCGCTAGCAAGACCTACCGAAATAAAGCGACCGCGCGTCCATTCCCCGCTCAACTCAACTATCTCGGTCTTTTTTACTTCAAACCTTCTTGCAACACGTTCAAGCGATATAACTGCATAGGGAGCCAGCTTTTTTTCTAAAATCCTAGCCACGCCAGAGTAAAGAGGCTTAAAACGCCATTTCTCTTCAAGTACATCGTAAAAGAGGTGGCCCACTATTTGACCATCCACTATAACTTCATCCGCAGCATCAGGATAAGGTATCTTGTTCAAAAGTATAGGCTTGCGAAAGTCAATGAACTCAAAAACAGCTTCAGAACTATCAAAATAGTCTAAAAGGGCAGCTTTTAATCGCTTTAAGTCTCCTGAAAGCGCTGGACGTACATCTCCGGGCGGAGTAACCCGGAGCCTATAGCCATCTCCCCCGCATTTGCCGCATTTACTTCCAAGTAGCGGGACATTACATCTTGGACACCAGTAGAGAGGCGCTGAAACTAGAATAGGGACCTTCTTACTAGATTTTCGCTGAGATGTATTGGTCAGCACAAGGATACCCCTCTTCACCGCTCAAGAGAGCGCGAAACCTTCTTCATCCCTCCTGTTGAAAAAGTTTCAACACTAATATCTTTTTGCTTCACAGGGCCTTTTTGTTTGTTAGCTTTACTTACCATGCTATGCTTTCAATTTATTTTAAAATATACACTTAATATGGTCGTATTAAATTTCAATGTAGGTGTATTATATGGGTATTATAGCTCGTGCAATTTATATAGGCTTAGTAGTTTCACTGATAACTTTCCTATTTACTGGAATCAGTAGTTTCGCTGCTGCTGCATGGATGTTTTTTATGCTTGTTCTGGTTGTCAAATTAAGTAAGAAGAAAAGGAAGAGAAGAATAATTGTATTATATAGGAGGATTTTTTAAATCATCTAAATAAATCGGAAAACTACCTTTTTATTGTTCCCCCTCCTTCTACTCGAGGTATTAATTATGGCGGCGCGCTTAAGTTCGCGGAGAGAGAAATTCAGAGGACTTAGCCCAGCTGAGTTTTTCTACAAAAACAGGGAAATTGCTGGCTTCTCTAATCCTGTCAGGGCATTATATCAGACAATTAGAGAACTCGTAGAAAACGCTCTAGATGCAACTGAAACCCACGGTATTCTCCCAGAAATCAAGGTTAACATAAAGCCGCTGGAGAACGATCACGTATTTGTGCGCGTGGAAGACAATGGAATAGGCATACCTCCAACAGAAATTCCCATAGTTTTCGGAAGAGTTTTCTACGGATCAAAGTACCAGTTACGGCAAACAAGAGGTGTATTCGGCTTAGGAGTTAAAATGGCTGTACTTTACGCTCAAATAACCACGGGAAAACCTCTTAAAGTGGTAAGTACTCAAAACAAGTCAAAGTACGAATACGAATTTGAAATACAAATAGACATAGCGCACAACATGCCGATAATTAAGAACATGGCAGTAAGAGAGAAGACTTTCCCACACGGCACAATCGTCGAACTTATTACAGAGGGGAACTGGACTCTAGCTAGAAGAAAAATAGAAAGCTACCTAGAGAGAACAGCGATGATCGCGCCCTACGCAACCATCGTTTTAGAGGAGCTAGATAGTAAGAAAGAGTACAGACGAGTGTCAAAGGTGCTTCCTCCGCCCCCAGAAACGGGTAAATATCATCCCAAGGGAGCAGATTTAGAACTAGTAAAAAACATGATAAGAAGGAGCAAAAAATCCCTGACTCTCACAAAGTTCTTAATGGAAAACTTTGACGGCGTTGGCAAAAAAACGGCGGAAAATTTCCTAACATGGGCTGGTTTCGATTCGGAGACAAAGCTGTCAAAACTAACCCTTCAGGATATCGAGATCTTAGTCAGAAAAATGAAGGAATACGAGAAATGGAGGCGGCCGAAACCTATAACTCTTTCACCCGTAGGCGAATCTCTTCTAAAACAAGGAGTAAAAAGAATATTAAACCCTAGCTACGTAACGGCCGTAACGAGGCCCCCATCCTCGTTCGGAGGCAACCCATTCATAGTGGAGGTCGCGCTAGCGTATGGCGGCGATGTGCCTCAGTCTGACACTCCCACGCTATACCGTTTCGCTAATAGAATACCGCTGCTATATGACGAGGGAGCAGACGTATCGCGCAAAGTAATTTCAAGCATTGATTGGAGCATATATAAAGTAAAATTCCCCGCCCCTCTGGCAATAGTTACTCATATTTGTTCAACCAAAATACCATTCAAAGGAGTCGGCAAGGAAGCTATTGCAGAAGTGCCCGAGGTGGAAAAAGAGCTGGAAATAGCCATTAGAGAAGCGGCTAGGAGACTTAGAAGACATCTTTCAAAGCTAGAAAAACTTTACGAAGTAAAAAGAAGAAAAACAATTATAGGAAAATATATTCCCGAAGTTTCAAGAGCATTAGCATATGTCAGTAATCTTGACGAGAAAGTTCTAGCCAAAAAGCTTCAGACAATGCTGGAAAAAGATATTAAAACAAGAGGTGTGATAAATGTCCCCGCGGCGTAGAAGAAAATCTCAATCGGCAGCTCCAAGCGAGGAAGAAGTACTGCGAATTCTCGAGAAATGGGGTCAAAGCTTAACAGAGCAAATACTGAAAAACCGCTACCCGACTCTTGAAATACCTGTTAGAACGCTATCCAACACTATATGGGATAAAAAGAGAAAAATACTTGTACTAGGACCCAAAAAAGCTCGGAGATCCTTCTTCGACGTAGGAGAAGCAAAGCGCTTCATGCAAACGGTGCTAATGCTTTCAATTATCGTTAGAGCGCGCAGGGAAGGAGACTACCCTACTATAAGAGACCTTTACTACACAGGCAAACACACTATCTACTACGTTGACGAAATGGGAAGGCGAAGAAGCGAGGAAACGTGGAACGACCAGAGAGAGTCAAACGCCGTCATCCAAGATATAGAGGTAGCAACGGGATTGTTGCGAGAACACATGGGAATAATGCATGACGCTAAAGGCAAGATCGTGGGAAACGTGATTATAAGAAGTAAGGGATACGACATCGACCTCTCGCGATTAGGCAGTGGTGCATACGCAGTTCCGCCCAACGTAGACAAGCTCGAAATAAGACGCGTAGATGCCGACTATGTCCTAGTGGTGGAGAAAGACGCAATATTCGAACGCCTAAACGAAGAAGAATTCTGGAGAAAACATAACTGCATACTCATAACTGGCAAGGGACAGCCTGACAGAAGCACCCGGCGAATCACACGCAGACTTTGGGAGGAATTCGGACTCCCCGTTTACGTGTTAACAGACGCTGACAGCTATGGATTCTACATATATAGCGTATATAGGAGCGGCTCTATTTCATTGAGCTATGAAAGCGAGCGGCTGGCAACGCCCGAGGCTAGATTTCTAGGAGTTACCGTCACCGATATTACGGAGTATAAGATACCGAGAAACTACATCATAAAAGCCACGGACAGGGACATAAAAAGAGCGCAAGAGCTTCTGCGATACCCCTGGTTTAAGGAATCTAAGGCTTGGATAGAGCAGCTAAAGCTTTTCATCAAAAAGAAGGAGAAAGTGGAGATAGAGGCATTGAGCGGACACGGCTTCAAATTCCTTACGCAGACGTATATTCCCGAGAAAATTAAGCAACGTAAATGGATAGTCTAGACTAGTCCATAAACTCCAGATATTTCATGATGCCTTCCTCTACTTTAACTTCCTTGCAGGATTTTGCTTCTTCTACGTGCTTCTCAAGTCCGGGGAAAAGGTAGAGCTTCTTTATCCACTTACGCCTATAGTAGGCGCTTCTCTCTTTAGGGTTGCTAGCGTCAATTAGCTCAAAGATTTTCGCCGTCTTGCACGGCGCGTATCCGAGAACCCTACCTATCCTCTGTATCATTTGTCGCGCTTCTCCGCTTCCTTCGTATATAATAGCCACGTCTGCGTCGGGAACAGTTATACCCTCATCTAGCACCGTGGTTGTTACCATGACAGCGGTCTTTCTTCTCTTAAATTCCTGAAACGCTAATTTCCGCTTAGAGCCCGAAACTTGGCCGGTTAAAAGTAGCGGGTTAAACCCCTCAAGCAGAAGGCGGTTATAAACCTTCTTCGCGGTCTCTAAAAGCTGCGTAAATACAATGATTTTTGAGCCTCTATTTTCTCTGAGAATTTCTACCAGTTTTTCTAGTTTCTCATGCTCGCCGTTCACAAATATTGTTTCAAATTTTTCTATGGGCGCTACAAGCCTGAGCTCTAAAAGCTCTTTATAGCCCATGTTGAAAACCAAGTCGCCGCAGAGCGCGTAGAGTAGCTCCTCATTCCCATCCCGCCTCTTAGGCGTAGCGGATAAAGCCATCCTGTATAGAGAATCGATTTTTAGAGCGACATTTTTAAAAGTTACTGCTGGGACATGGTGAGCTTCATCGAATATGGCCAGCTCAAATCTCCCCCTAAAGTTGTCGATATACTTTACCGCGCTGGCATACGTAGCTACAGTAATGCCTTTAATTTCTCTCTTTCCCGCGCCAACAACGCCTATGAATCGGCTAGAGACGCCGAGGAATCTTTCTAAATATTCAATCCAAGTCGCTATCAGCTCTCTGGTGGTCACAAAAATTACTGTGGGCTTTCTTAGGCTTTCGATTGCCTTTAATGCGATGAAGGATTTTCCTCCTCTTGTGAAGATGGCTATAGTTCCCCTTTTCTTTTCGTTCCATTTTTTAAACGCTTCAAGCTGATGCGGTCTTAAAACAAAGTCTGGCTTTAAGCTTATTTCCAAGTCTGGAAGAACCTTAATATCGATCTCTACATTATAGCCATTGTTTCTAAGGGTGCTAGTTACCCTGTCTAGAAGGCCAACGGAGGCTACGAACGCTTTCTCTCGCCATATAACGTTGTATGCCTTAATTTTTCTCTCAATTATCTTCACGCCCTCGAAGTCTCCGCTGGGGCTTAGCACGGGTTTTTCAATTCTATAAATTAGGGTGCAGGCGGCTCTAAGTTCCTCTAATACGTCGCGCGGAATAAAGGAAAAACGTACGTATAAGTTGCCATTTTCTCGCGTTATTTTTGCTTTGAAGATTTCATTAATGGGTGCTGGAAGATGCACTATTACTTCGAAATTCTCGAGCACGCGTATAGCATCTTTAAGATGGCGCGTGGCAGATATATAAAGAACTTTATCCTCTCGACGTGAAACATAAGGCAAAAGAGCCTGAACTAAGGGTTCAGGAGGATGCGCTGAAAATTGTATTGATAAAGGATTGAAATATATTTTCGCTTCAAATCCCTTTGCTTTTTTATGCGCTAAAAGCGACTCAACAGCGCGCCTATTAAACTGCGCATAGTTCTGAAGCTCGTCTAGAATCTGCTTGAGTATACCTCGCTCAGCTGCAGATATGATCTTTTTTCTACTAAAAACCCAAACTTTCTGCTCGGGATCGTAAGTCGCAACGCTTCGTGCTAAAGAGAGAAATCTTTGGAACTCTTCTTCATTTAGATAGCGATTTCTTACTAAAACTAGACTATTGGTCTGATGATTGGGGTGCATATCATCCCCGCTTTTCGGGTCATAGTTCACCTCCTTCTTCATCCCATACATTACTATTGAAAATGCAGTATTTTATTTAAAGGTGCCATCTTTTAAGGGGAGCTGTAATGCCCGCGGAGTTGACAAAAAAAGTGCTGAGGGAGGTGAAGATAGCTAGAAAGTATAATCACAGACGGCTGGTGGTTTTATCGGGAGATGACGACGAGAAGCTGGTAGGCACGCTTATAGCTATAGTGACAAGCTACGTGAGAAAACATGGGCTTAGAGAACCGATTCTTTACGCGTTTAACCCATTTTACGAGGACGGAAGTCAACGTAAATCTCTTTTTAAGGCTGGAGTAAACCAGCAAGATTTAATAATTGAATTTGTGCCATACCACGAAACTCAGAAAGTTTTAGGCAGAACATATGACCTAGCTATACTCGATTTAATCAACAACCTGGAGCCTAACGACCTAGGGCGTCTTATGGGCGTCGTTCAAGGCGGCGGACTATACATATTCCTCACTCCAAAATTTTCAACATATCAAAGAATAATTACCCGCTTCCAATCCACGCTGCTAACTCCACAATATGGGATAGAATCCATAAGGCACCTGTTTGTTAAGCGATTCCTGAAAAAGCTCTTCAGCCACGACGGAATCTTAATCTACGACGTCGACGAAGACAAAATAATAAAAGAATTTTCGTTAAAGAACGAGCAGCCGATCGGGAAGAAAGAGCCCATACTCATACCCAAGAAAACTCTAATTCCTAAAACAGTTTATTCGCTAGTAAAAACGAGAGATCAGGTGGAAGTGTTAAGACTTATCGAGAAGCTCTATTTTAAGCTAAAAGGAGGAGAAAAACAAGTTATAGTTGTAACCGCTAACCGCGGAAGAGGAAAATCATCCGTCATAGGCATGGGAGTAGCAGGACTGGCTCACAAGCTGAGAAGGGCGAAGGGCAAGTGCCGAATCTTAGTTACTGCCCCCTCTCCGCAGAACGTGGAAGAACTCTTCAAATTCGCTTTAAAAACCCTAAAACGCCTCAATTACGACATAAAAGAGGAAAAACTCCCAACGCTGATTACCGCGAAAAGCATAGAAATACAATACGTAACCCCGATCGAAGCACTGAGAAAAAGAGCTGAAATTTTAGCCGTTGATGAAGCCGCGTCTCTCCACGTTCCCATGCTATTCAAGCTACTTGAGAGATTCGATAGAATAATTTTCTCCACCACTATCCACGGTTATGAAGGAGCCGGACGAGGATTCACAGTACGCTTCTTAAACAGGCTGAAAAAACGCCAAGATATCAGCTTATACGAGTACGAAATGAAAGAGCCAATAAGGTACAGTGAAAACGATCCCATAGAAAAATGGCTCTTCGACACATTGCTGCTCGACGCTGAACCCGCCCAGTTAAACGAAGAAGACCTTTCCTGCATTGAGCGGAGAGAAGTCGAATACTTCAAGCCAAAGCTGGAAGAGTTTTTCTTGGAAAGAGAGGACTTGCTACGACAGTTCTTCGGAATATATATCATGGCACATTACAGAAACAATCCTAACGACTTAGGCATGATGATGGATGCGCCTCATCACTTCCCCAGGGCGTTAATGCTGAAAACCGGGAAGCTAGTCGTATCCTTAGAGTTGGCGGAGGAAGGACCGCTCAAGGGTGACTTAGCGATAGAATCGGCGCGTGGAGCATGGATAATGGGAAACATAATACCAGACCGCTTAATAAAGCACTACAAAACAATAGACTTCGGAGAATTAAAGGGTTGGAGGATAGTGCGAATAGCCACACACCCAGAGGTTATGAGGAAGGGGCTGGGGTCGCAGGCGCTAGCTTATGTAGAAGAAGAGGCCAGGGAAAAGGGTTATGATTGGGTGGGCGCGGGGTTTGGCGTAACAAATGAGCTATTACGTTTCTGGGTGAGAAACGGATACACGCCTGTTCATCTGAGTCCAGAAAGAAACCCTGTAAGTGGGGAATATTCACTTCTAGTAGTGAAGCCGCTTAATTCAAAGGCGAAGAGATACGTCGACTTTTTCGCCTGGGAATTTAAAAACAAGTTTATTTCTGCGCTAACAGATCCGTACTTCGACTTAGAGGCAGAAGTCGCATTAATTTTGCTTGAAGTCACGCCGAAAAAAGATATTCCGCTGAGATTTTCCAAGTTTCAAATAGGACGATTAATGACGTACATCTGGAGTGAAATGACGTACGAAAACTGCACAGACGTTATGAAATTATTAGCTCGACAATACTTCCTTGACAAAAAGGGCGAAAACGCGGGGCTTGACAAAATTCATAAATTGTTGCTAATCGCCAAAGTACTTCAATCAAAAACGTGGAGAATGGTCAGCGACGAATTGAACATAATCCCGCCGGAAGCCATGAAAAAATTGCGTGAAGCGGCGAAAATACTCGCCGAGCACTATTTTGGCGTAAAAAGCCGCCAAGAAGCGGAAAAATACTTCTTTCTGCGCTTACTAGAGTAAAATCTAGTTAATTAAGTTTCATCTAATACTTCTTCCGGGCTGATATCCTTATAGAACGTGTATTTTTGCGTTAAACTGAGACATAAGCCGCAAAAATCGCATCGAGAATCCGCGTAAGAATATCTGCCTTCACTGTGAAGAACGCCGAAAGGACATAGCTCTTCGCCTCCTTCTATAGCTAGGTTTAGACCAGGTCTACGTTTAACCCAAAGATCTTTATGGCTTTTCTCCGCTTTCCCTATATTTGGCGGTATATTCTTGACAATGCATACAATGCCCAGTAAAGTTTTAACGCCTATATCGCTATTTTCCTCGACACCATCATCTACATAAGCAACTCTACTTTTACTGACGTATCTGAGATACGAGTTAAGCAGTCTAGTTCCTATTCTATTAAGCGCATTAGAGTGGGCTCTAAAAATAAAGCCTCCATTCGATAAAGCAATAACTGGAGCAAGTATCAACACGTCAAAAGCTTTTTCTTCAGCAAATAAATTAAAGAGGTTTTTAGCTCCAACCGCAAAAATAGAAAATTTCAGAAACACATTTACATCATAAAAATTCTTAATTTCCCTTGCAAGTTCTACAGCGTAAGCCTCAATGCCCGCATCGCTACGTAAAGTCGAAGAAAAATCCAATTCCACGGCTTCAAGCTCTAATTTATTCTTACTTAAAAATTCAGCAAGTTCCCTAAAACTAAATACCGTAAATGAGGGAACAACGCGAAAGCCACGTTCACCTAAGTCCCTGTAAATCTTCACAAACATCTCAGGAGACAGCCAATAAGGACGCTCGTAAATTATGTAATCAACGCCAGCTTTTTCCACGTAAAGCCGCGTATAGTCTTCTGCAATATTGTTCGTAGGAATGTAGACGGTTGGAAGAAAAATAGTGTCTACCCCAAGCTCTTCTGCGCACTTGCTTAAGAAGTCTACATCACTTATTGAGGCATCACTACTAATACCCCAAATCTTCATAGAGCCGGCCTGAACAATTATTTCTTCTCTGATTTATTTTTAAGAAAAGCAAGCAAATAAAGCCAACTACGTGACTAATGGTTCACTACGGCATAAAAAATAATTTAATAGCACGCCCAATATTCAACATGCTGATGGATGAAGACGGGTACCAAAACTGAGCGGTGATGTAAAAAAGTGAATTAAGGTTTAAAGTATTCGTATGAGTTCTTCCCTTATTTTTTGATAACGCTGGTAGTCTTCTCGCGATACACTTGGCTTTACCTTTTCCATTGCTTTCTTGAAATGTTCCATCTTTACTTCTCCAGGTTTTCCGTATTCTCTTAACGCTGTCATGGCTGCTTCTCTGCATAAAGCTGCTAGGTCTGCGCCCGTATAGCCTTCTGTTAGTTCTGCTATTTCTTGTAGGTTTACGTCTGGTGCTAGTGGCATTTTTCTGGTGTGTACTTTTAGTATTTCTAGTCGTGCCTTCTTGTCTGGTGGTGGGACGTATATTATGCGG
>Ga0209410_1001649_pt1 | contig 10859 bp, 8 predicted proteins | sample Mar14436cmmetaG_FD_184135 | JGI IMG/M metagenome (GOLD analysis project Ga0209410, IMG submission 184135) | Marine hydrothermal vent microbial communities from Guaymas Basin, Gulf of California to study Microbial Dark Matter (Phase II) - Marker... ... | reverse complement strand
GAAGATAACCCAGCTAATCCAGAGCAAGGGCTTGAAGGCGCGTGAAGTGAAGGTTAAGGAGGTCATGGAAGAACCCTTCCCAACAGTCCCACCAGACGCTACCCTGCCAATCATAATCCACCTCCTCCAGAGATATCAAGCAGTCCTAATAGTTGAAAGGGGAGAGGTTAAGGGCATAATAACGAATACCGATATCGGAAAAGTCTTCATCCTACACCTCTCAAAGAAGATTTAAGACTTTGCAAATAAACCACGTTAGTGGCTTAGAATGGATGACGGGTAATACTCTAGAGTAATCAATGTCACTCTATTCTGGAGAAAATCTGGCAATTATAGCTTCCCTCCCCCCATCACCCCTTAATCCGTGAGAAAAAGCCTGTCTATAAGTTGCTAAGTGCTAATTTCTTGAAGTCTTCGAGGCTTAACTCTCCCCAGTCCTTGAGGTCTATAGACTTGGTTCCGCCTTTCATACTTCCTCCTCTCGGCTAGAATTGGCTTGGCTCCGGCCTCTAGGCAAGCTTAGCTAATAAGGTTCGCCTGATCCTAAAGCTATGGGATCTTAAGCGACTCTGCGAAAGAAACTGAGCCGGAGCAGACGCTGGTGTTAGTTAGAATAGCCCCACCAGCCTATTCATAATGGCGATCACCTTTTTCCTGCTCATCCAGCTCTCCCTTGGATAGTCCTCCCACCAGATTATGAAGTCACATTTGGATGAATGATGCTCATATAGGAGGAAATTTGGATCCTAAACTCATGCTCGACCCTCCCCCAGTTCTCCATCTTGAGTGATGACCAGTGCGTTGACGAAGCCTTGCCCCGTCCTCAAGATACATGGTAATTTTGAACCACCATTTTGAAGACGAGCGATAGAAAGGAGAAGCCTACGTGGAGATTCTAAATTCTTATATCTTGTCATAGCCCTTCTTTAATCGGGTTCCCCGGCCATGACAACATCAGGAACCGAAGAAGTTCCTGATGAGATTAAAAGGTGGAGGGAAGCTGTTGAAAAGACCGTTAAAGCAGTCATCTCCCTATGCCCTGCTTATAACATTTTAGTCCAAAGGCTGAGATCTATACAGGGGATGAGAACCTCGGAGGCTGCAAGAATTTATCCGGAGTTATTTCATCCTGAAGGAGTGAAGATCTTTTCTGAGCTACTTGGAGTTGAGTTAGGGGCTCAGGTAAAGTTAAGCTACGAGGGTCTTGCATACAGGTTAGTAGAGTTTTCAAAGGCTATTGAGGATCTGTTTGAAAGAGAGGATGTTCGAAGGGTCTTAGAGGAGTCTATTGGAATGAAGCTTGAAAGAACCCCTTTAAGAGATTACGTCGAACTATGCGTGGAAGCTTTGAAGGAAGATAAAATAGCATTAGTAGCCCTTAAAGTTCTGGCGGAGAAGGGGTATGCATGTAATTATGAGAGAGAACTTCTTCCTGAAATGAAGGAAAAGTATGGGATTGAGTGCTCTAAAGACGATCTCATCAAAAGTCTGGGAAGAGCATCTAGCCTCGGTCTATTGGACATCTTCCGGGATCATGATGCAAGAATAGACAGTAGATATGTGAAGCACGTTAAGGAGGTTATCAAACTTGAGTCAAGTAATTAATAGGAAGACGAAAAAGCGAAAAAAAGCTAGAGGGGGATCTGGCTAAGCCCTCTATTACCAAACATAAAGTAAAGGTTCGGAGAGGAGGAGCCGAAAAAGTCGAAGCAATCCCCTCTAGTGATTTGACGACCGTTACAGAATCATTTAATGCTGAGCATGGTTCGATTGTATCAATTCGCCGTGCAAAGGATCTGCCTATAAAGCGACTTGCTCAAGGATCCATGTTAAGCAGAACTGTAGGAGTTTGGTCAAGAGAGCCTGAGCTCAGCCATATCAGCACAGTTAAGAAAAAGCTCAGTATAATGGAAATAAAGCATACTCGGCCGGTATTCATCAAAATCAAAAAGGTTAATCAAGGTTTTGATAGCGTTTCTAAAGTACATGAAATAAAGTTGAGAAAGCCCTCGATAAGGTCTGCGAATTCGCCACAAAAAAAGCCTTCAACTCCTTCCTCCGTTAAGCCGCTTATACACGTGAAGCCCGTACCATTTATCTCCACTCCCGAAATAAGAAGAATTGCTATCCAGCCTAGAGAAATTCGTCCTCAAATTGAAAGAGAAGAGAGTGTTAGAAGTATAGTTAGGGAACGCATTCAAGAGGCAGTCGCCGTAAGCCAGCCCGCGGCGGAAGGCTTAGAGGAAGAGTTAGAAATCCCTGACTTCATGAGGTTACTCCTCGGTGAAGCCATGGAACTTATCGCGCAGGATAAGCCGATATGTATACTTGTAAGGAAGGATCCTGAGGAATTTCATAAGGCTATAGCAACGATATGTAGAGACCTGTTTAGGGAGCGGGTTGGCGGAAAGCCGACCCCGATATGGAAACATAATCTGGAAAAGTTGCTGGAGGAATGGCGTCCCATAGTCGAGGGCAAGGTAGTGGTTATCGAAAATTTAGGGATTGATGATGAAAATTGGCGGAGAAAGTTGGAGGAAATGCTTAAGTGTTTCTTCTCCCAGGATTATGGTTTCCTTATAATCGTCACTGAAGATCCCAAGAAGTTAAAGTATCAGCTACAAATCTCATTACCCTCCATCTCAAGTCAAATAGTCATAGCAGACTGCAGCACCTTAGCTCGACTTAAGCATCAGAAGCCACACCTCGTAGGACGACTTCTTAAAGCGATCTCAGGAAATAAACTAAGGATAGAGAATATGGAAATAGTTCCGTTAGGTGAGTCCATCAAGGCTGCTGTAGAGCGTTTTGATGACCATTTAATAAAAGAATATCTGGATCCTATTAAGGCTCTTAAAAGCTATCCAGAACTTGCAGAACAGTGGCATAAAGTTCTAACATCCCGTTTAGATCTATCAGATAAGAGCGCTGAGAATAAATTAGCGTCCAATATCCACTCAGCGCTAAAGGCGTTAATATCGATTTACGAATGGCGAAAGAGTAAGGGGAGGGCTACGATCGTCCTTGAAGAAAGCGCAAAGGAATGCGACGTTCACGTGAGTATAGGCTCCGGATACAAGCGCTATTATGAGGTCGAGACCTTATTTGGAATTGGTCACGTTTTAGGGAAGCTCATGAAGAAGATGGAAAAATATAAAGAATGTAGGGGTCGAAAGGATATGGAGATAGTGTTCGCATTCAGGAACATCGACATCTTAAGGCATTTACAATTGTTATATCATTTCAGACGATTTTGGAGAAAGAGAGGTTATCAGGTCGAGATAATAGGCTTTAACTTAGATAAGGGAGAGCCGATTGCATTTGATGATTTCTTAAAGTTAGCGAACTCTTTATCAAGCTACCTCTCATCATGATGAGTGTTCCGTTGAAGAGATTCAAAGCAATCCTTTATCTTCCCTTCTCCTATCTCATCGCAGAGCCTCCATAGTAGTTGTATTAATTCACGCCTCTTGGATATTTTCTCCTTATATTCTCTGAGAGCTTCTGCCTTCAATGATCCCAGCGCCACATACTTCTCATCATCTCTCTTCTCTATTCTCATTAGATAGCTCTCTCCAACGAATGGTCCTACTGATGGATCTACCTCGCTCACCATGTCTAGGATGAATGCGGTAAGCATCCCAAGATCTATGTCAAGTCTATAGCCTAGCAACCTCAATAAGAGAATTCCTCCGGTTATCATCCCGGACCCTATTATCGCGTAGCCTGGATCATCATGAAGGGGCTCAGCCAAACCCCTGCTGTCAAACTGGTATAGTGATGCCCTCCCATTGAGGTCGACGCTCCCCAAGATGAGTTGAAAGCTCGGATCAAGACCTCTACCCCTAAGCTCATGAAATCTACTTATGAATACGTCCTCCATCCTCCTAACCGCATCCCGAACCTCCTCAAAGTATATCAGACCGTCATCGCCAGCATGAGCTTTTATAATCTGATCAGCCACCTCAAAGCCCCATTTAACAAGCGCGGGATCTCCAGCCCCACCGACTATTCCAAGGTTCTTCCCATCCTCAGATATTATGGGATGTATCTTCTTAGCCTCATACATTATCCCAACGGAGGTCGTGGCCCTAGTATCCGAGACCATGAGAATGGACTCCCCAGTAGAAATAGGCCACTTTAAGGCAATAATCAGAGTCAACTAACCTCACCACAATTATACTTAACTCTAACATATTAAAAATTGTGTCCAATAGCGCGATTAAATCGATCTTAGGAGGCTATCGGAGCCTAACGCATTAGACTTTGCCTTTTATACGGCTTTTCCTGATTTGCATTAAATAACTTACCTGATCTTCAGGAGTGATATGGTTATGGGTGATAAATTGCGCGGATACCTAGAAGGAGTTAACAAGGTTCATTATTTCCTTCTCTTTCTGATAAGTAAGGTTAATGTGACCAGCAAACACAATCCCATTATTAATGTGGTTGCTAACGCTATTGAAGTGACAGAGAAGGTTTCTCCAAGAATTTTCGTTGTCTCAGTTTGATACCTAGTCTTGGTTTCCGTTAAAGTTTTTGTAGTTGAAGTCGTTTTTGTGATTATCGAGGTCGTATAAACAGTTTTAATAGCGATATGAATCTCTGTTAGCTTAACCTTTTCGGTCAAAGTTTTTGTTATAGTTTCAGATAGTGTAACGGTCGTCTTGATGGTTTGCGAAATCTCTTCGTAAACCTGGCTGAAATTTACATTAAACTTATTACAAGCCCATTTCAGCCAGTCAACCTCTAATTCTCTGAGGGATTTGCCAGTCTCCCTTTCGAGCGCTGTATAGAAATCAGGGTAAGATTTTGTGAACAAGTTCATGATTGGTTCCTGTCCGTAGACATCATGTAAAAAATAGACCAAATATGCTCCACCATAATAGACATTCGAGGCAACTATCATAAAGAATCCCTTTCCGTTTTTAACAAGGTCTTCAATCTTCTTCAACTCAGATGAGTACTTCTCTTTAATCCGAGGATCATTTGAGAGGAATATTCCGGCATATTCAGCTATCCCTTCATCGAACCATCTTGGAAGATAGTTGCCCTTGTATCTTTTCAGTTTTTCATAAATGAGGTTTCCTACTACGACGTGAACATACTCATGTATTACGTTCTTCTTATGCCAAATGTCGTCATAATACGAACTTTGTTTTAAAGCCTCTGAAGGAGCTATCAAATAGATCGATTTTCTCATATAATCAGCGGACATATGACCATAGGTGATATACCAGCCCGACTCAGTTGTCGATGGGCCGGGATAAATGTATATCTTCACTTTACCATCCACCTCATAGGGTATAAAGGCTAAAACGATCTGTCTGGCTTGGTCTGCATACTGTAGAACCTTCAAGGCGTCATCCTTATATCCGCTTTGATAGTATACGATAAAATGCTCGTCTTCAACTCTCAGCCATCCTTCCTCCACAGAAAATGCTGCCGGAATCGAGGTCAATGCCAGCATATTAGATAATACTAACAGAAGAGCGGCTTTATCTAGCCAGCTCCTTCCGATCACATATCCTTAAGGCGAGAATGGGTTTTATAAGAGTTGTCTTGCTCATGGGAGTGACTACGTAGGTAAGGCATAAAAGGACCGTAAGAGGGGGTTGGGGTGCTCAATAAAAGCGAAACTAGGAGAGATTTTCTTGATCTGAAGCGATGTTAGCAAAAGCCGAGATAGATCGAAATTTTATACGAGTGCTCAAATTCAGATCAAGAAAGAAACTTTCCAAAACCTGACGAGACCAGGTGGACTGATTATTCTACTTAGAGGATTCGGGGAATACGGACTTCGAGTCTTTAGATTCGTAAAGACTTTCGCTGAATATTCTCACTAGCATCTTTTTTCTTCCTCATTTTCCGCAACGTATTTGGGAAAGTTCCCTTCGATTACCGCTATTCTGTTGATCTGGTTTTGTTGGATTAGGGCATTTGAGTTATTGGAGCCGTATGGAGCTTATAGAGTTGCTATCCCGGAAAACATTTTAGGATAGAGGCCAGAAAAATGGGCTATGACAAGACGTTAAAGTAGGCTCGGATCACGATTAGTTATTTATAGTTTTATGAGATATGGCAGAGAAGAACAAAAGCATATTAAATCAATTTATGATTGGATCCATTTCTGATATAAGATTACTTCAGCCTATGTGTGACCGATAGTGTGAAACTTTAGGCTCTAAGGAACTAGTTATATTGCTGACCTTTTGCCGCAGACTATCATTACCTAAGAAAAGTAGATTATCAACACACTTGCACGGCATGATCGGAAGCTGGTAGACGGGTAAACCGATGGCTATTATTATGTTGTCCTCTCCCCAGATTTGACAGTAACTATATATTTGCTCCGAACTCGACTGTAATGCCTCCCAAGAGAGCTTAATCTCAAGCACTTTACCCCTCCTCATGTTAGTTACTCCCTCTTTCGAAGATAGAACATCCGGTCTAACGCCAACATCCTTTTGGACGCGTTTACTGTCAACAAATATATAAGCGCTTTTAATTGGCTTATAGCCCTTTGATATTTTAGCAATCCTATCATAGGGATTTATCCATTCTAAATTGTAATGTAATCCTTCTTGAAGATTGTCGAGGATTTCTAAGGTTAACCACCACTGAAATGCAATACCACCAGCAAGGGATGTGTGAGGAGGGAAGCCTGAAACTATCCCATCGTAGAGGCCGTGATCCATTATAATCACATGGCTATATTTTTGAGCATATTCAATAATCTTTGACACCAATCTCGCAATTATAAATCCTATTAGGGTCTCCCTACTCATAGCACTAAGAAAAATCTCTACAATATTTGCTGTAAAGCGGTAGGACTCTCGACAAGGCGGGTATTACTTCTTCTTTTGATAAGAGATGAACGGGCTCCTCAATGACGAAATCACGAACAAAATGACTTCCAAGATTGACCACCCTTCTTCTATCATATCGAGATATAACTTCATAGATTTGGCTTGCTATACAAGAATGTCTCTCTGGAGGCGCGTGGAACCGGCAATAAGGAAGATGGCATCGTTCACATAATGTAGTGGCCTCCTTATCACAATCTGGATAAGCACAAATCATACCACCTCCGCCGCCCCGCTTTGGAGGTAGTGAGGACCCCGAACCGGCAACCTTCCGATGGGATATTCTCCCTTCTTGCAAAATGCTTTCCCATTCACGTCTTTCCTCAATATACTCGTTTAATTCTTCCTCCCGTATCTCACGGGCCATCTTTCATTAAATACATCTTTAAAAAGCTTATCAGATTTTCTTGACCTTTTAACCGGCTTTTAAGCAAGTAAGATAAGATGAATGAAGTCATTCGATGTTAATGCTGTTTCGCGATCTCTCCGGTACCTGGACCGGCATGATCATCGTATAGGTAGCCTTTTCCGGCGCCCTCAGATATGGTCCCTGCCTATACAAGCCTTCCCCCAATAAACTGAAAAGGGATAGCTTTACAGAGGCCACTTAGTTTAGATATCACATATATCATTACTTGCCCCGAAATGAAGCTTATCTCAGCCTTTCTAGGTGCTTGGCTACTGCCCGGCCAGCTTGACTACGTAGTTATCTGGAACTTTCGGGCTACCTTTCACCAACCTCGTGTACTCTCTTAAAAGATGACTCCAAGCAGACTAATTTCTCTATGAAGGCCGCCGTCGAATTCCTTCTTGTTTTAGCTATAGTTTCCTTCACTATAACGCTATACTGAAAATCGCTTTGGAGCTTCCTAGAATAGGAGTGATCATCGTGTAAGCCGCCCTTTCTAAGATTCTCAAGTATGGCTCTAGCCTATATGAGCCTTCTTCGATGAGCTGGATTGGAACCGCCTTAGAGAGTCCGCTTGCTCCGGCTATCACATAGGTTACCGCCTGTCCCGGGACGATACTTATTCCAGCTCTCTCGAGATGTTTGGCGGCCACTGCCTGCCTAGCCTCGACCACATAATCGTTTGGATCCATGCTCAAGACCTGAGTTATCGCTAGATCCTCGATCGAGACATCTCCTAGGATAAGTCTCCTAGCATATCCTCGATAGATCTCAAGGGCTTCTATGGCTTTCTCCCTGAGCTGTTCGGGATCTCTCGCCTCAGCCAACTTCTCCAAGATCTCTAACTGCATCTTTCTGATTATTGGAGGCGTATCCCTCCTCCTAGCCTCAATACCACGATACTTCAACCTACCATCCATGAACACTCCGAAGTATCTATTGTTCGCCGGTCTATCTGGATGAGTCCTTGATGGTAAGAATACGATCCACCTATACCTCCCCTCATAGCTTATTGGGAGGCCGACCTCCTCCTCGATTTTCTTAGCGAGCTCTAGGTAGTCTTGGTCACCTGCATCCTCTCTCCGAACCCATAACGAGTCAACAATTCCATGAATCACCTCGAAGCCACTCTCCTCGGCAATCCTAATCGCCTTCAACAATACATCTCTCGCTAGGGCGCAGACCGCTAGATGAGCCTCCCTAGAACCAAACTTGGCATTCCTATAGCCTAGGTATCCGAAGGCTGTAACCAAGATCCATTTTAATGCGTCAGACCTAGACTTGTAAAGAGTTCTCAGCCGATCATCTCTAACTTGCTTAATGACATCCTTATATCTCATCCTCTTCTTTAACGGAAGCTCTATCGCTCTTGGAACTATTCCCCTCCATCTCTTACAGACATGATAGCCGAGTTCCGGAATCCTCTCACCGCCGTCTTTACAGCATTCGCAGTTCACCGTTTCGCCTGAAATGTTATGTTTTAGCATTAGGTTTGGATATAGGCTCTTGAAGTCCAGTTCGGCCACGTTCCAGTAGACTCCGGTCTTAGCGTCTAGGATTAAGCCTCCTCTATCAGCCCTATTCAAGCTCCAACAATCCATGTAGATCACATTAGATGGCTTCCAAGGAATAAGGATTCCCAGCCTATATGCTTGATAGTATTGTAGGGATGACATGCATGATCCAATGGTGTATCTGGCCGCATCTTGGACAGGTATTCTGGCAACCCTAGAGACCTCTATCAATCCTTCGAGCCCCGTCTCACCATAGAGCATCGAATTTGACGAGTCTATGTGAATTCTTCCCCTAAGTTTGAATCCCCTGAACCTGCAATATACCCTGCCATAGCTGAAGTATGTTGATGGTGATGGCTTGAACATTCTAGGGTCGCGTGACCTCCCAAGCCTGAGCCTAACGCAATTTACATGAGCCCTGTAATGGAGGTATGGTAGTAGGAATGAGTCCCCACCATCAGTAATTATGACATCCACATCAAGATCGTCCAAGGTTTTCGTTAGGCTCTCTAAGATGCCATCTTCAGAACCGTCTAAGACGATCCTCTCGCCGTTAATCTCGATGATGATTTCCTTAAGCCTATCCGAGAATCTGGAAGCTATTGATGAAGCCCTTACCTCAGCGTCTAGGTGAGCGGTCTTAATCCAGCTCAAATCATAATCTATATCCTCTACGGAGTCTAGAACCTCAAACCCATGATCCGATAAATCGATTAGGGCAGTTGGGTGGAGCTCATGCTGGTATAGGAATTCTTGCATGGATGGTAGATCAACGTTATAGATGTGGAATAGTTGATGGTTTCCGAGGTCTAGTATCAGGTTTGCTAGCCTCCTCTTACCCCCAAATGGAACCTTGATCTCCAGGACTGTTTCTGGAGGTGATCCCGGCTTAACACTCCTCTCAACGAAGTCAACAAAATATCTCTGAGAGATTAGTCTTCCGAGCTTGACGAGATTCTCAAGAGGGCCATGGACGTATATCTTCGGCATCCATTTAATCCGATGAGAGACCACCCTACCGTCTAACCGCTTAACCCATAGGATGACCTCATCCTTACCAGATGGGTTTATGTCTAATAGGTAGCCTCTCATCGACCTTCATCTCCAGCTTAAGCTCTTTTTCTAAGGTCTTGAGCCTCCTCTCATGTGAGATTAGGGCGGACATTGTGAATAGGTCGAAGATGTCTCGCTCAGGATACATCGATCCGGCGTGGCATAGCCTGAAGACCTGATCCGCTAGGCTGTCGAATGCTTCCTTCTCATCTCTTAGAAGGGCTTTTCTAAAGTTCTTCCATCTATCGAGCTCTAGCCGGAGCCTCTGCCTATACGTCAACGTATTCCTACCCATCCTCTAAGCCGCCGTCAAAGATCCAAGAAATAAATCATAGAGATCGGTGAAAGTGGGAGAGACCCATCCGAAAATGGAGCTAGAAATCGTGGGATATCGGTGAAAGTGGAGGAGTTTGGCCATACTTAGTCATGGAAGTCCTCCAGGCTAAGCCTAGACCTCTTGAAGCGCTCAACGCATCTAAGCCTCCTGAGGGATTGCAGGAGTTCTAAACCTTACTCCATCCTCGCCAGCCTACTTTCATCTCCGAGCAGATATGGGCCTTGATCCATCAACCCGATAATGTAACCCCTGAGCAGAACATTAACAAGCACTCTAATCGTAACTAGAGCATACCCGATCGCTCCGAGAACGAAAAGAACATGATCAATATCCCGCATCCGGATTCCAAGACCAGTTAACGTCCATGACACATTTTAAATTTCGTCAGAATAGCTCCTTTGGTAGGCATTCACGAGTAATCTCATTGTTAGATAAAGCGTTCCTGAGAGAGCATTGTTAAGATGTTTAATAACATTTTCAGATGTTAGGATAGCTTCCAAAAATATATTCCATACCAGGATTCAAGTGTAGGGGGTTGTGAAAAAGCCGTTAAGATCTGGCAGGATGAGTTCGAAGAAATTACGGGATAAAGCGGATATAGTTGTCCTGAATGTGGGAACGACTCTCTTCGTGTCTGAAACGGATGCGGTTGACTTCCTTAAACGTCGATTTAGCGAACG
>Ga0209410_1001647_pt1 | contig 10866 bp, 11 predicted proteins | sample Mar14436cmmetaG_FD_184135 | JGI IMG/M metagenome (GOLD analysis project Ga0209410, IMG submission 184135) | Marine hydrothermal vent microbial communities from Guaymas Basin, Gulf of California to study Microbial Dark Matter (Phase II) - Marker... ... | reverse complement strand
TGAACGCAAATTTGACACAATAGTGTATGCAAAATCGGGGCGGTAAGGCAGCATGATACGGCACGTAATCAACATAACGGATCTTTCACGCGATGAGATTGACCGGATCCTTGACCGTGCCGCAGAGCTCGAACCAATCGCGCACCGCGGATCGTCAAATATCCTGTCAGGCAGAATACTTGCGACGCTCTTCTATGAACCGAGCACCAGAACCCGATTGTCATTCGATGCAGCAATGAAACGGCTTGGGGGGGATGTCATCGATTTTGGTCCGATTGAATCCTCATCGATTGCAAAGGGTGAGAATCTTGCAGATACCATCTCTGTTATCAGCGGGTATGCGGATGCGATCGTGCTCCGTCATCCAAAAGAGGGTGCAGCACGGATGGCATCTGAATTCTCATCGGTTCCTGTGATCAATGCTGGCGATGGCGCAGGACAGCATCCAACACAGACGCTTCTGGATTTGTATACGATGCGAAAGGAATCCCATTTAAGTAACGTGAAAATCGCACTTGTTGGTGATCTCAGGTATGGGAGAACCGTTCATTCACTCGCTCATGCACTTTCCCTGTATAATGCCCGGATATATCTTGTTTCGCCGGATCAATTGCAGATGCCGGATTCGATAAAGGGCGATCTGATCAATAGCGGGACAAAAATTACAGAAACAACCGATATCGATGATATTATCGATGTGGTGGATGTACTGTATCTCACAAGAATTCAGAAGGAGCGGTTTCCGGATCCAGGCGAATATCAGATGGTTGCCGGAAGTTACCGGATAACAAATGAAACCTTAAGAAATGTGAAAGATGATCTGATCATCATGCACCCGCTTCCAAGGGCAGGTGAGATCGATTGCGAGGTTGATGCGAGCAAACATGCGATATACTTCAAACAATCGTTCTATGGAGTACCTGTGCGCATGGCGATTCTCTCGATGGTGATGGAATGAAACAGGGGGAAATAGGATTACGGGTTCGAAGGATCAAGCATGGTACAGTGATCGATCACATCGCTGCGGGACAGGCACTGAATGTGCTGCGCATTCTCGGCATCACGGATCGGTCGAATGAAGTGGTGAGCGTGGTCATGAATGTCTCAGACCGAAAAAAGGATATCGTTAAGATCGAAGATCGGGAATTGAAGCCAGAGGAAGTGGATAAAATCGCATTGATCTCACCTGATGCGACCATCAACATCATACGTGATTACGAGGTCGTGGCGAAGCACAGGGTGATCCTCCCATCGCAGATCGAGGGCGTGGTCAGGTGCATGAATCCGAACTGCATCACAAATACCGATGAGCCTGTCAGACCAAGGTTTGTGATACATCGCAACGATGCGGTTGAACTGCACTGCGTATACTGCGGAAGGGTGATTTCGGAGCGGATCGCAGATTTTCTTATTTGATGGGATATGCCCAACCTCACCCCTTCCGCATCCTCTTAATCTCCCGCAGCCTCCGCACCGCCACCTCGCCTACAAAGATGATCATCGCAGCGAGCAGGAACGGCATCCTCTTCTCCTCATGTTCCTGAACCTTGCGCGTGGATCGCTCTCTCAGATTGTTGAGCAGTGGCTCAATCTCGTCCTCGGCATACACACCCCCACCAAATGTCCTGATCGTGTCATAGAAGTCTTCTGACAATCCAACCTCTCGAAATTCCTCTGGATAGTTTACAGCGATCGCATATCCAGAAATATCCAGAAATCCGGGAGAATCTGTCTGAATTGAGGTCTGGTACAGGTCTTTGTCGATCTGCGAGAGTTCAAGTTTCTTCCCATCCAGATTTATGCTCGGAATCGTATCTGACCTGACATTGATGACCGCGGGATCGCCGAGATGAACATCATCGCCAGAGATTGCGATCTCATCGTTTCTTCTCGGATCTCCAACTGCCCAGTTGACCATTCTTGAGATCAGAAGTGCGTTTTCGCCGCTGTAGAGTGCGCCGCTCCATCCGGCGCCGTCATCGGTGCTGAATGCGACCACATGCCCCATGCCAAACCTCCATGCTGTGACGATCGGCTTTCCTGCGTCGGTCGTGACCAGCGTCTGTGCGCCGGTCTTCGGGGTGACGGCGTTGTATCCGGTGATAGATCCGGATAGTTTGAGATCCTTGCTGATGAAATGGCGTGGATTCAGGACGGTGACCGGGAACTCTCCTTTTGTTGTATCCTTTGGCTCTTCTGGCTTCTCTCCAAAGATGATATTCAACCGCTCGGATTCGGTTGGTCTGTAATAGATTCCACCACCTTCCGATGCCAGTGATCGCATAAAATTCTCGTCTGTCGTCTCACCAACACCAACGGCATAAGTGGTGATGCCAGCATCAGCCATACTTTTTGCAAGATTCAGACAGGTATCCGGGTTGCTCGTTTTTCCATCCGAGATGATGATCACATTCTTCGCACCGGTGTACCCGTCCAGCATCTTGAAGGCAGCATCCTGTGCCGTGTTCATATGCGTGGTTCCGCCGTGTTTTAATCGCTTGATGCTATCCTCGATTACGCTCTTGTACAATCCTCGGGTCAGCGGAGACACGATATATGCCTGCTGACTGAATGCAATGACACCAATATGATCGTTTATACTGATTCCACGAAGTATGTTGATCGCCAGCGCCTTTTCCATACTCAGCGCCGTATTACTCCCGTAAGCTGTGCCAACACTACCTGAAATGTCGATCACGATCACGACCCCTACGGTTTTTCCTTTCCCTGCACTTTCCTTTGATTTTGTCGGAAGCAGCGTCTCAAACTGCGAGTCGTAATATCCGCCTTTGTCGTAAGCGCGATCTCCCCCAACGACCACAAGTCCGCCGCCATCCTGCAGATAGGTTCTCAATTTACTGATCTCTTCGTTATCGAGGTCGTTTACATGGATATTATCAAGAACCAGAGCAAGATATTGATCCTGATCAAGCGATGCTGCAGAGCTGACGCGCGAGGTGTCGTACAGTTCTGATAGTGTCCGGGACAACGGAGAATCGCGGTCAGACACCAGAAGAATTTTTGGTTTCGGGATCGCATAGACCGATTTGTAGAATACATTATTAATCGATCTCAAATCCTCGCTTTCGGGCATGATCTCTGCTTTTATGGTGTGAGAACCCGTACTTCCAAAGGTGTGCGAGATCGGTACGGTCTTCTCTCGCCCGGTTTGTGTGATTGTCTCCTCGTCGATCTTCGTTCCATCGATCCATACCGAAAGCGTGTACCTTGCGTCCTTGCCTGCCTGCCGCACCACGATTCCAAACGACTGCTCACTGCCCACGATCACATCCTTCCCACCAGCGATCTCGACGCTCAGATCGTTCTGCTCTGGCTCCTGCCGTATGGCACAGACCGTGGTGTTAATGGTTGATGCGAATGCGATGGTATCAGCCAGGTCAAGCCCGTGATTGTTGTTGCCATCGCTCACAAGCAGGATGTTGTCGTTCCCTCGCGCAAACTCAGTGATCGCATCTCCGATTGCTGATCGATTCCCTGTGATCTGGTGGATGTCAGCAGGAGTGCGGCTCCGGAGCCGGTCATACAGCCGCTGTCCGGTATCGTTATCAAAGAGTTTCATGCTCCCGGTGTGGTCATCGATGATGGTGACGCTCGGCGTTTCATCGAACGTTGTCCGCACCACCAGGTTGTATGGAGAAGCGAGCGATACGATCAGTAACATAAGCACGACGGCACGGGTTGCGAGTAGTCCTTTCCTGTGCCCGTTCTTGATCAGGTACGCTGTTGCAACGAGCACAGGAATGATCAGCAGAAGGCGGTATGGGTGCGCTAAGAACATGGATGCGTGTTATTTGGAAGGGAGGATTGTAAATCTTGCTCTCTGTGAGACGAAGTGAAATGGACTGCTGTATCACATCATTTCACAACCTCGCTCGCATTCGTGATCACCGGATCAGCGCCAAGTACAGAGAGCTGTGTTGCGATCTCGTTTGCGCCATGATGCCCGCCAGCAAGTGCGATTGCGTGTCTGAGCGCACAGTCAACGACCACAACAGCGGGATCGGTCCACTTGCTGGAGAGGAGCGGCGCAATCTTCCTGACAGCGATACCGCAGGACATGATTGCGATGATCGCATCGTATTCAAATGCATCAGAGAACGCGGATTCCGAGTACCAGATCAGATCGCCTCCGGTAAGATCGCAAACCTGCTCTGCAACCGCACGGTTGCGCTCGAATGATATCACTGCGATCCGTATAGATGTGACCTCCTGAAACTCTCTGGATGTATAACATCTCCGATCAGAATCATAGCCGATTGCTTGATCCTGGAATTTTTAACCTTTTCTGCGATATCAGCGACCGTTCCGGTGATGATCTCCTCGTCCTGCCACGATGCATGGTACACCACCGCAGCAGGCGTCTCTGGCGGGTATTCGACTTTGTCCATGATCTCCTCGATCTTGTGAACGCCGAGAAATATCGCCATCGTAGGATGATACTTCGAGAGCTCACGTATCGTATCCGATTCAAGTGTTTCGCCTGCGGGTCTGGTTACGATCAGGGTTTCTGTCACTCCGGATAGTGTCAACTGTACTCCGAGCGAAGCAGCCGCTGCAAACAACGAAGAAACACCAGGAACAATCTCTGATTCTATGTTTTTCTCCTTTAAAGCGACGATCTGCTCATAGATTGCGCCATACAACGATGGGTCGCCTGTGTGCAGTCTGACAACCTTTTTGTTGTCTCTAACAGCGTCAACCATAATCTCTGTCAGTTCATCGAGATTGAGACCGTGACTGTTGATGGTTTCTCCCTTTACATACCTGAGAACCTCTTGACTTACCAGCGAACCTGTGTACAGGACAAGATCGGCATCTTCGAGCAACGCATTTCCTCGAAGCGTGATCAGTTCCGGATCGCCAGGTCCTGCCCCGACAAAATAGACCTTTCCTGACATCATTCATCTCTCCTTTCTGCCTGCGTATATCATGCTGAAATAATCTCCTTTTTCCGGAATATCATGAGTTATCAGTTCATCATCAGAAAATAGCTTCTCGGCAAAGACAAATTCCGTATAGCCTTCTTCGATCAGATGATCCACGATTCTTCCTGGTCTTCGTGCCTTCAACACAACTGTTGAGCTCACAGGCGAGCCATCGCTGACCACAAACGAACGATCGATGCCGGCATCAATTCTTGATGCGAACGCCGTGATCGAACTGATTCCGGGAATGGTTTCTATGCCGATGCCCGGATATTTCTCCTGTATCCGTCTGCGGAGCCGGACAAAGGTTGAAAAGAAGTTGGGATCGCCGATTAACCCAAATGCAACCATGTTATTCTCGGCTGCATCTGCAACAACGTCTGCATTCTGATCGATGGTTCTGTCCAGTATCTCCTTATCGTGCGTCATCGGGAAATCGAGAATCTCCGGATCAGTGTATGGTGAAACCAGTTCAAACGCGAGCTTTCCAGGAACAAAGACCTTATCGCTCTTTTTAAGTATTCGTATTGCCTTGAGCGTCAATAGTTCGGGATCGCCCGGACCGAGTCCTACTCCAATCAGCATTGTTCGTCTCCTCGTATTCTCAAGTATCTTCTCGACCGATCTAATAAATAGCTGCGTCAGGCGTTCGGATGTGCCGGCGGTACATATAATACCACCCGGACCAGATTAACAGTTGAGAGAGGAAGAGCAGCCGCCGCGACATTAGTCGTGAGGAAAGTCCCCTCACCACTGGACACACGGATGCCGAGATGGCTTATGGCGAGAGTTTTGGCTCTGACACAGAAACGATACCACGGTATGCATAATGCGATGATGCCGGAAGGCTGAGGTCACATATCGTGGATGAAACGGTCTAATCCCCGTGGGTGCAAGCCAGCGACAGGGCACGCGCGATTAAGCGCGAGCGGAGTCCAGCCGTGCCCGGGTATGGCGCTCAGTCGAATGCTGCTATGAACAGAAAGGGGCTTACTCTCCTCACTCACTCAACATGATCCAATATGACCAGCGCCACATCCTGATCATCTTCAGCGTATCTTCCATGAATCGGATGATCGCCACAGACGATTACGCCAGTATTCCTGTCGATATGCCTGCAAATCTCTTTTATATGATCATCAATACTTTCTGCCGCAGATTTCAGTTCATCGAAACTTCTTTTTTCATGCGCATACCTGTCGATCGCCCTGAAGTGGATTGTCATAAGAACCGGCTTGTGTTTCAGAAGATCGATCGAATATTTCCTGATCTTCGCATCATAATCAAGTATATCCCTGCTGTCAGGGACGCCCAGAGACAGATCGATCTTTGTTTTCATGGCTGCTGCCCCCTTGCTCTCGATAACGACCGCTGATCTGATGCCGCACTCCTCTGCACGTTCGAGTATCGATTTGATCGATGAGGTGAGCACATCGGCGGTGGTGAGTATACCGTGTGTATGCGGATAGCATCCTGAGAGGATCGATGCGATCGCTGGCGTCGTATGATTTGCGACAGCCCTGCACCGGATGGTGGCACCTCTCACATGGGGCATACAGGATCTCAATCGCTGGTATGTCAAATAACCAAGACTATCAACGATGATCAGTATCGCCCGATCACATCGCTGCAAACGATCAACCAGTTCCGGTATCACGTTTCCATCCACACCTGGAAGTGGTATACCGATCACTTTAGCAATCGTTGGTGCAATATCAACAAGGCTATACAGCTCGGTCATTGACGGGACAGGAACAACTCGATCCAGGATACATTGACCATGTCGCCCCGTTTTCCTTCCATCTCCTCTGTTCCGATCTTGATATCGTTCACCTGTATATCTGGCAGATATCTATTCCGTGTCACTTCGACAGCGTCTACTGCGCGCGAGATTGCATGTCCACGCGCCTTTACCACCACATCGTCTGTGCCTTTGTTGAACTGTGCCATGATTGCCATGACATAATCCATCACACTCTTCTTGCCCACGAACACTGAATTATCATCTGATTCGTTCGTCTGGTTTGCTGTGTCCACATCGCTTGTTTCCGGTGTCATGTAACAACCTCGCTCCGATTGCATTATGTGACTTCAATCTGATCATCTGGTCTCAACTGGTATATAACAGTGACGCTTTCAGAGAAACGTTTATGTGGCAATGGCAAGAGAATATGCATCAATGGCTAAGAAGAAAGAAAGTGGCAGCGGACTCATGTCTTCCGCGGGTCTGATGAGATATTATGAGGCAGATGAGTCGGCGATACGCATCGATCCGAAGACCGTGGTCATAATCGGGATTGTTGCTGGCATACTCGCAATCGTGCTCGGTTTTCAGTTTGGAACCTGGCCCGCCTGAAGGTCTTTCAGGTCTTTTACCATGTATGTGCCCTCGCGTACATACCCGCGTCTCCGGTAGTACTCGCGTACACCGATACCGCTTGTAATTGCTATTTTTTTGAATCCGTGCTCATAAGCAATATTACATGCCTTATCAAGCAGTTCACTCCCATAACCCCGATGCTGCCACTGACCGTTATCGGGATCCTCTCCAACAGGAACCATCCTTCCATACACCATCAGTTCACGCACGAGAGCAGTGTCTTTTAATTCGGTTCGATGGGGCGAATGCGGAAATCGTAGTCGCAGAAAACCGATTAAGATATCGTTTTTCACGTCCTCAAAGGATATAAAGTGCTCGGTTCCGCCACATGCCTCGTATGTTTCGACCAGCAGTTTGATCTTCTCTGATTCAGGCTCAATCCCACGTAGCGATGCATGTCCGACCTCACGGCATCTGATGCATGCACATGATCCTCCCATCGATCGCAGCCTCTCTTCTGCGAGCTGGCGGATATTGCTCTTTGTAACGCCGGCTGCGATCTGCTGCGCAGGAATATCCCGCTGAATCCGCTGCAGTCGCACCCATTTCGGAAGCATGGATTTGATACGCGCAAGCAGTTCTACCGCACAAGAATTGTCAAGCGACCGGTAACGACCATTCATCCACCACCGGTGCAGCACTGTTCCCTCGGTTACGAGCGTGGGATAGATCTTCAGGTGATCAGGGCAGAATCCAGGATCGCTGAAGAGCGTTTCAAACATGCGGAGATCATGATCGGCATCAGATCCTGGAAGACCGATCATTATATGGAACCCAACCTTGAGCCCGCTGTCCCGCAAACGCTCGTTGGCAGCGATCGCATCCTGCACGGTATGCCCGCGATTGATCTTCGTTAGTACATGATCGTACACGCTCTGAACCCCTATCTCCACCTTTGTTGCTCCAAATCCAAGCAGATGATCGATCTTCTCTTTATCTAAACAATCAGGGCGTGTTTCAAACGTGATTCCGATATCTCTGACCGATGCAGTCTCATTTGTAGTGATAGTTGATTCAAGATCCTGATCAGTCATGCCGGAACCGCCAAAGTCGTTCATAGCCTCCAGACTTCTCCTGATGAACCACTGCTGGTAATCCAGCGGTCTCGCGGTGAATGTTCCGCCCATCACGATCAGTTCAACCTTGTCAACCGGATGACCGATCATCTGCAGCTGCCGCAGGCGGTTTGTCACCTGCCGGTATGGATCATAATCACACTGTATCGCACGCATGGTTGCCGGCTCTCTGCCCATGTAACTCTGCGGCGTACGAAAACTGGACGCAGGACCACCCGGACATGGGATGCATGCACCATGCGGACACGGGTACGGCGAGGTCATCACCGCAATCACTGCAACACCTGATACTGTGCGAACCGGCTTACGCTGGAGCAGACCGATTACGTGCTTGTACTCATCAGCAGTGGAGAGAGCAAGGATCTCTGAGTTCTTTGGCATGTTAGGGAGTTTATATCTGGCGCTGATCCGTTTCTTGGCGGTGTTGAGTTCACGTTTGCTCGTTATGTTGTGATTCAAGATCTGCTCAAGGATCTCGCGACATGCTGATTCATACATTGTGGTATACTGTTTTGTTTGCATCTTAATGGTTCGTGGCGATGGTTTCTATACGTAAAAGAGATATCTGGCACTCTTGTGGTTATTGTATGGAATCCGGCTTTAACAAAATTCCAGCCAAAAAACCAGAATCGACACCTGCCGACACCATGCCCACCTAACTCCCACTGAAATTCGCAGGGATAACTGGTTTTATCTCCCATACCTCCGCTGACGCTTCTGATAGTCCCGTATGATCCTTAAGAAATCCAGTCTCCGCATATCAGTGAAATTCACATCTGTAAAATATAGCTCTGAATATATTGTCTGCCATATCAAAAAATCAGTCAGATGCTTTCCTCCTGCCCGGATGACCTGGTCGCAACCATACCGCAGATGAGCTATAGCGTCCGGCGCAAGTTATGATCGAGATGCTCAAGCGCTAGGCATCTTGCGCCCATTTATGGTGGCAGGGTGTCCACCGCGCCTGAGACAAGAGATCATTTCGTAATCGATAAAATACCGCATATCCCGCACTGCGGACATGTGCACACGGTAAGACTCGAGCGATACAAAGGCGTCACCGTGATAAATGCCGGAACATGGCAGTTTCAGACCGAGTTTCAGAAACGGATAAATCTTGAGCCGGTGCCAGCATACGCCGCTATCGTTGATCTTAGAACGATCGAGACAAGGATGATCAGGTTTGCGTGACATTGCAGCAAAACTTAAGTATCATTGGATTTCATGTACCGGTATAGAGTGCAAAGTGAGTATCATGAAAAACTCCAGACGAATTCAAGTGTCATTCACCCAGAAGCAATTGGAACTAATTCATCGATTAAAAGGAGAGTTTGGGGATAACGATGCAAATATAGTCCGAAATATCGTTCTCGCATGGCTTGCTGAAAAGTCGTTTATATCGGATTCGGCAAAAAGTAAAGGCGATTTTAGTGAACATGATGAACATAATGGATAGCCCCGACTTTGTCAAACCGACACACTACACCACAGAATTCACAGACGTGTTCGGCATTCCGCTTGTGTCATGCAAACAAAAGATCACATTTACACATAATGGCGATCGTACAGTACACCGATGGTCGCCATATATTCAGGGATTCTCTGCGAGTTTTGTTAATAAAACCTTATCAAAATATAAAATCAGTACTAATCATGTTGTGCTCGACCCGTTCGTTGGCAGTGGAACAGTAGTCATAAGCTCCAAGATGAGAGGAATTGATTCGATTGGGGTCGACCTGAATCCGTTGCTAATATTCATGGCAGAAGTGAAAACGAGATGGGACATAGACCTAAAAGATGTTGAATACGAACTGAATCGCCTTAACTGGGATCAACCGCCACGCATATCGCCACCAGAGTTTTTGTTGACAAACAAGCAGTTTAGGGCACCGGTGTTAACCAATCTCTTAATATTAAAACAGTCCCTACACGAAGTTGAGTCTCCCCATGTCCGGGACTTGTTCAGACTGGCTTTTTCAAGCATATTGACAGATTGCAGTAATCTGAAGCGTTCTCCCTGTTTGGGATATGATAAAAAGAAAAAGGTGCCAGATAATGCTCCATTTGGATACTTCCGGCAGAAGGTATCAGAGATGGTCGAAGACTTGCATAAGGTGCAGAACAGAGATTGGGGCGCAGTGGATTTGATCAATGCAGACGCGCGTGAGGTTGATTATACTCAAAACGAGATTCCGGTGCTGAGAAACCACACCGGAATCGATATAGCGATCACCTCGCCGCCGTACGTCAATGGTCTCGATTATGTTATGAATTATAAGATTGAGATGGCGTGGCTCGATTTTGCCACCAGTCAGAAGGATCTCCGAAGATTGAAAGAGGCGATGGTTGTATGCGACAATGTATCCCGTGAATCGATTCGTGTCTTTTCCAGACAAAAAAATGTGTACTCTGATGCGTGGCTGGATGATATCGTTGACCGCATAGCAGAGAAGATGATTGAGCG
>Ga0209410_1001646_pt1 | contig 10868 bp, 13 predicted proteins | sample Mar14436cmmetaG_FD_184135 | JGI IMG/M metagenome (GOLD analysis project Ga0209410, IMG submission 184135) | Marine hydrothermal vent microbial communities from Guaymas Basin, Gulf of California to study Microbial Dark Matter (Phase II) - Marker... ... | reverse complement strand
GATTCCTACTCTCTATTATCCACGGAACCCTCTTGAACTTCCTCAGTATCCCCAATTCCAAGGTTCCCTTCCCAAGTGGAAGATGTTCATCCTCTTTTCCATTATTATCGTGTAAATGTATCTCTATCGGTTTAAGCGAGAGGAATTCCTCCAGTCTATGTGTATTGGCATGTCCTAAGTCTAGAGCTAGGTCAAAACCCAATGATAGAAACTCTTTTATCTCCGATGGAGACCATCCCAGGTTTCTCTTGGATTTGGGCAAATTTTCAACAAGCCCATTGATTCCTAGATCCTCTAGCTCCTTTCTTATGGAAGAAAACGTGTCTAAGCTCACTCTCAGGTGATCTTCCCTGAAGTTCGGATTTGCAACTCTCCCTGGGTGTAGCACCAAGTAATCGGATATCTCAGAAGAGAGTTCAGCGACTTTCTTCCATGTCCTCAAGCATGCTTTCTGGTCAGATGGTGAAGCTGGATTTACTCCTCTGTAAGGTGCATGTACTGTGATTTCAATCTCAAAAGAGCTCTTTATTTCCTTTAATTTATCAAAGACAATTTCTATTGATTGATCCCCCTCACTCATTAATTCTAATCCGGAAAATCCATAATTAATTGCTTCCTCTATTTCATCTAGTCTGCTGAGAGCTTTAGAGGATATTCCTATCCAAGACAAGTCAGACCCTCGGAGCCATCCAATCTAAGAAATCACGAAATTCCTTCTCTTCTATCGTTATTTCTACCTCTATTGGTCCTAGGGGAGTCTCTCCTTCTGTGAAGTTCAATCTCCCGACATAAGCAGCTTGCTTATTGAAAAATAGTCTTATTTTCCCCTCTTCTCTGTCGTAGTTCTTTTTGATTATCTTCCTAGCGGTGTTTAGTATTCTCTCTTCTCTGAGGAGAGAATAAAGCCTCCCCAGGAACTTCTCAGTGTAACCTTTGCAGAACACTTCCTTCATCTCTTCCCCAGAGCTCCTCACTTCGAACTTCCCCATTGGAAAGAGATTCTCCATTGCTCGAATCACCTTGGATTCATCCTCTGTAGGGTAAACTACACTTCTAACTAGTACTTCTATTCTCATCCAAACCCTCCAATTTATCTAAGAGCTCTAGGGTTTTTCTTCTGAGCTCCTCTAGGGTACCCTCGTTTAGTATTTCGAACTCGGCCATGGCCATCGTCTCTTCTATTCCCAATTCTTCTTCTAACTTTTCCTTCTCAATGAACTCTTCCATGGAAGACGGGTCGTCTGGTCTTCCCCTTTTGAGTGCTCTTTCAATTCTGTTTCCTTTCTCAGATTTCACTCTTATTAGAAGAAATTCTTTGAACTCCTTCCTGAATATCTCAACCTCTTCTGGGCTTCTCACCCCACTAATAACTACTTTACCTCCGCTAGAGAGTTTCCTCCTTAGTATCGGGATTGCAAGCTTGGCTACTGCCCCCCTTCCCATTTTCTTTCTCACTTCTATAGCAAATTTGGATACTTCCTCTATGCTTGGATCTTCCTTTCCTATCTGTGATTTAAGGACTTCACCCATTTCCAATACATCAAATCCAAATTCTCGTAAAATTTTAGCTATTTCACTCTTCCCTGAACACTGCCTTCCAGTCAGACCTAGGAGCAAGGCAACCACCAAGTTAATATATGGTGTTAAAAATGGGTGGTGCTCGAATTGCCCAGGATAAGAGAGCACCCAATCTTGGACTTCAAGTGGTCCGAAAGGAAGAAAATAAAGTTTACATTCGATTCCGAAGAAATAATTGGATACGATGGAGACACTATAGCTTCAGCTCTTTATGCATCCGGAAAGCGTGTCATAAGGAGGAGTTTCAAGTACCACAGGCCTAGAGGTCTATTCTGCGGTATAGGTCAGTGCTCTTCCTGTCTAGTGAAAGTAAACGGAATTCCGAACCAGAAGGCATGTGTTACTCCCATAGAAGAAGGCATGGTAGTTGAATCCCAAGGTTCCATTCCTTCTGCAGAGAGAGATCTCCTCTCTCTTTTGGATATGTTGGAGTTAAAACACGGAATCCAGTATGAGAAATTCCTAGGGCCTAAGTTCCTAAGACCCCTTTACTTCAAGTTGTTCAACTTCGTCCTAGGAAGCGGGAATGTAAAAGAGGAAGTTCCGAAAGTGAAGTTCTCTGAAGGATATTATCCAGAGAAGGAGGTGGACGTTCTCGTCATAGGAGGTGGACCAGCTGGTATTTGTGCAGCCAAGGCTTCTGCTGAATGCGGAGCAAGAACTCTCTTGGTTGAAGAAAGAGATAGAGTAGGGGGAGAGCTGCTGAAACAGACCCACAAGTTCTTTGGTTCTAGGAGATACTACAGTGGGATGAGAGGCTTCAGGATAGCAGATGTACTCTCTAAGGAATTAGAGAAAAGTGGGGCAGAGGTCATGGTGAACACTCTCGCAATAGGGTATCTAGATGGCAAAATAGGAGTATGCAGAGATGAAAGGGAGTTCTTCTTGGTGAAACCCAAATGCATCGTGGTCTCAACTGGAGCGACAGAGAGAACTCTGATGTTCGAGAACAACGACTTGCCTGGAGTAATGGGTGCAGGCGGGGTTCAGACCCTAATGCACCTTTATGGTGTGAAACCTGGGGAGGAAGCTCTAATAGTTGGTTCAGGTAACGTGGGCTTGATTTTGGCATATCAGCTTCTTCAGGCTGGAGTTGAGGTGAAAGCCGTCATAGAGATTCTACCTAAAATAGGCGGATACTTCGTTCACGCCGCGAAGATAAGGAGAATGGGGGTAGAGATCCTAACTTCCCACACAATAAAGAGAGCTGTTGGGAGGAAAGAAGTGGAAGGGGCTGAGATAGTTAAAGTTGACGAGAATCTAAGGGAAATAGAAGGTTCAGAGAGGTTCATAGAGTGCGATCTAATATGCTTAGCAGTTGGAATGAGCCCGAACATAGAGATATTGAGGCAGATGGGATGTGAAGTCGTCTACATACCAGAACTAGGAGGTTTCGTGGCCAAGCACGACGAGAACATGGAGACCTCTAGGGCTGGGGTCTTCGTAGCGGGAGATTCCTCGGGTATAGAGGAAGCAACTACTGCCATGATAGAGGGGGAAATCGCTGGGATTTCAGCGGCTCTCAAGTCAGGCAAAGGTAGAAAAGAGCACGAAGAAAGGAGAGAGAAGCTAAAGATGCTCCTAGAGGAGATGAGGGACAATCCCTTTGGAGAGCGTGTGGTAATTGGTAAGAAGAAAATGTGGGGTGCTTGAATGCACGAATGGGAATGCACTGGTTTTTTCACTCCAGAGATAGACCTAGATAAGTTAAAAAAGAAGGGGAAAATTCTTGTGATAGAATGCCCCCAGAGAATCCCTTGTGATGTTTGCAGAGAGGTTTGTCCTACTAACGCAATAATAATGGAGAAAATAAGTGATGTCCCTACCCTAAATGAAGAGAAATGTGTTCTATGTCTTAAATGTGTGGAAAATTGTCCTGGATTAGCTATATTCCTCTTAGGAGTGGAGGGAGAGAAAGGATACATGGTAGTACCCTATGAGTTTCTTCCTATCCCAAAGGAAGGGGACGAAGTTAAGGTACTGGACAGAAAAGGTAAAGAGGTGGGGCGTGGAATTGTGAAAGAAGTGAGAATGGGAGATACTCCCCTAGTGAAAGTGGAGTTTTCCCCTGATATTTTAAAGGAGGCAAGGGGGTTCAAGACTTGAGGTTCAAGAATAGGATTTTCGTCTGTCTGTGTGAAGACGTCACTCTTGAAGACGTTCTCAAAGCAATAGAAGATGGAAACGATGACATAGAGAGTCTTAAGAGAGCTACCGGAGTTGGTACTGGAATTTGTCAAGGGAAGTACTGTCTGAACCACCTAGCTAGAATATTGGCCGAGAGAACTGGCAAGAGCTTAAATGAGGTCGGATTGCCAAAGGCTAGACCTCCAACTAAACCAGTTAAGCTAGGTGTATTCGCCAAATTGGAGGGTTGAGCTTGGAAAGGGAGGCAAACGTCCTCATAATAGGTGGAGGGGTCAGTGGGACTGGACTAGCTTATAATCTAGCTAAACTGGGGGTAGAGGGAATAGTACTCCTAGAGAGGAATTACTTGGGGAGCGGCGCTTCCGGAAGGTGTGGAGGTGGAGCCAGACAACAATGGACGACTGAAGAAAACGTGAAGTTCATGAAGAAGAGCATAGAAATTCTAGAGAGATTGCCTCAAGAGTTGAAATTCAACATATTATTCAGGCAGAGTGGATATCTCTTCCTAGCAAGAGATGAAGAACAGTTGAACCTATTGAAGGAGAACGTGAGGCTTCACAGAAAGTTGGGCGTCGAGACTAGATTCCTAGATGCAGAAGAAGCTAGGGAGATAGTTCCTGTTCTCAACACAGAAGGTATTCTAGGAGCTACGTATAATCCGAAGGATGGAGTTTTGTTTCCATTCGCCCTAGTCTGGGGATATGCAAAGGCTGCTAAGAGATTGGGCGCAAAGATTTACCTACATACTGAAGCAAGAGGATTTAAAATAGAAAATGGGAGAATAAAATCAGTTTTCACAGACAAGGGAGAAATAAAAGTGAAGGAGTGGGTAGTAAACGCTGCAGGTGCCTATTCCAAGGAGTTGGCAAGAAAGGCTGGAGTTGAGCTTCCCAATAAGCCATATAGGCACGAGATAATGGTCACTGAGCCCCTGAAACTATTCATAAAGCCAATGGTGGTGGACTTGAGCAATGGCCTCTACATGACCCAAACCTCTAGGGGAGAAGTCATAGGAGGAATAGGAGATCCAGAGGAGGAGAGCTCCTATAATTTAGAGTCTGGACACAAATTCCTCTATTTGTTTTCTAGGGCTGCTATAAGAGTAATCCCCATATTGAAGGAGATAAGACTAATGAGACAGTGGGCCGGATTGTATGACACTACCCCAGATAAGAACCCCATATTGGGCCCTGTGGATGAAGTAGAGAATTTCTTGCAGATAAATGGGTATAGTGGTCACGGACTGATGATGGCCCCATATGCCACTCAGTTGTTAGCTGAGCTAATAGCCTACGGGAAGCCTTCTGAATCAATAGAGAGATTCAGCATAAGGAGATTCAGGGAAGGAGAAATAAAGGCAGAGAAAGCTGTAATAGGGTGACGATGTCTGATCACAAATGTTCTGCAGGTGTCTCAGACAACTTAGTTTCTTTTGGAGTGTTCATGAAGCTCTCTGTCTTCTAACAGCAACAGATTAGATTTTAGCTCCAGCTATTCCTTTATTAGATCCTTGAGCAAAGGTCCTAGGAATTCCCTAGTACTTTCTATTATTTTGTCAGAAGGTACTAACATGAAGTAACACAATTCTCCCTCCTTTGTGGTGTGAGATATCAGAGCTAACTTGTCTCCTGGCCTAAGTCCAACCTTTTCTCTTACTTCCTTTGGTATTAGTATTTGTCCCCGCTCATCTAACGATACTATAGCCTCTATACTCCAAGCTGTGGGAAATGGGCATGCACTACCTCTCCCCTCACACATTCTCATCACCGACCTCACTAGATATTCTACATATTTAAATTTTTCCGAATATTCAATAATATCTGAATTTTCAGTAAATTCCGTTCCAGTGACGTTGAATTTAGTACACCTCCTTGCCTACCTGTTCGTCCAAGCACGAGCCTTTACACCCCAAATCCACTCCAATAAACACATTCAGGAGAGTGATTACCACTGAGATCTTAGGAGATCTTCGAAGAGAGAAAGGCTTCCAGAAGCGAATAAATACATCAATGTCAAATGGATAATTGGGAATGTACTCGTGCTTGTGTTGAGGTTTGCTGAGCAGATATAAAGCGCCCAAATACCTAAAGGTTTTTGGGTAAATTCAGGAGAAATGGATTATGTTAGAAGTACTGCTACTACTGATCCTAATTTTGTCTTAATGGGTGAGGATTCGCTAACTATGTAGGAAAGTTGAAAAGTTGACGAGAGAAGAGACTAAATCGAGTATTTGTGGGATCCCTCTATACACCTAGGCTCCCCTAAACTTTGACTGAACAGCAATTCAGTACAAATTATGTGATGCAAAGTACTCTGTGATGTAAAGTAAAGGGGCTATATACATTAAACGCTTTTTAATTTTTAGGTGGGATGGGCTTGACGAACGACCCTCTAGGGGGAAATAGCTATACTCTGATTGAAGGACTCGCAGCTTTATCTGCTTACGGAATACTTCTCATGACTTCCAAGATGCTTACATCTTATCTCGAGGATCTCTTGGGATTAGAAAGGTCAGGATCTAATTCCACATGTGGATTTGCACTAGTAGCAATATTAGCATATACACTTCCCATTTCTGGTCTAATATACCTAGCCGCACAGACGGCATACGTGATTACGAATTCTGAGATTTTTCCGTCATGGTATCCATCTGCTCAGCTGTTTTCTCCGAATTACATCCTATCTTTCCCTTTCATGATACTACTGTTCAAGATACTTTTCAAAGTAACAGAACTATGTGTAAATGGTAGATCTATTGGTGGTACTCTGGTAATACTCCTTTGGTCTATCTTCCTTTCGCAATATTTTGAGGATCTTTATAAGAAGTCTCCGATGTCCATATATCTATTCTTCGCTGGTCTAGCATATTTACTTATGGTCTACTACTTAGCATCTAGTAGGAAAGAAATAGTAAAATACATCAGGAGTAAGAGAATAAAACTCTTGGGAAAGAAACTCTACTAGACTTAGGACTTAGTTTTACCGAAAATAGCGCAAGGTCCGGGCTTCTGCTCTGGATAGTTGCTTCTCACCGCTTAAATATAGTTTTCATGGATAATTCAGGCTTTTATTTTACTAGATAGCGAGAGGTGCTCTTAAGGGGAAAAGACGTACTCTAATAAGCGCTTTCTAATTCAACCTCCTGCAAATTCATGAAGTAATTCTCTAGAGAGACGTTCCTCTCCATTTTTTACTTTCAACTCGGCGAACTTGTATCTACTTATGTCGGGATTGTGATCTCAACAATCTTGCGATATACCTAGTGTCTGATAAACGAAAACAAGAGCTCCTAGCATACAGCATTATTCTTCCCAACCTCCTTCTCACCTTTTTCCTGAGATTTACAACTCCTGAAGAGCTAATGTTTCTAGAGAAAACGACTGATATCTCCCTGATTGACCTCACATCATCTATCACTTCTCTCACCAAATCCATGCATCTCTTTATTTCCCTTACACTTTTATCGACTCTAAGTCTCCTTCCAGAGAAAACAACGTAAACCACTAGGATGGGTCTATTGCCTCCAATTCTTATGAAAGTCAGACAGTCACAAGCCCCATTCTTCCTCCTGAGTACTATAGTCTCACTGAAATCACTTAAATCCAGTCCAAGGCTGTTCCTTCTGCACTCCTCAGCCTCCTCGTAATCTGAGATGTTTTTCTTTATTTCCTCGAAGGAAATTGGCATAGCTATCTCTCCTCTAGCTTGTCTAGAATCTCCATTTCTTCCTCGTAGAGGGCTTCATGGACTCTCGTGAATTCCTCCTCTGGAATTCCATCTTCATCCACTTTCATCTCTTTTACAGAGTAGCTCCCGTCTTCTAGTCTCTCGAGTATGTAAGAGGAAACTTTAGATGGTTCTACTACCTCCCTGGGATCTATACCCATTTCTTCCAAGCCCTCTTCGCTTAAACTGCTTGAAATTATTAGGTTGTTCAGACTGGAGAGGAAGTAGTCACTATGCGTTGTTAGGATAACGCTAACGTCCTCTGAGACTATTCTGGTGATTAGACTAGCCAGTATTCTCTGGACTCTCGGATGTATGTGTGCCTCTGGCTCCTCTATTATGAGGAGTGACCCTCTGGAAACTATTCTCCTGAGGTATAGCAATATGGGAGTGAGTTCCATTATGCTAGATGAGGTCCTCACCAAAGGGATTGCCATTTCTCTAGGTAGTCTCTGGAGATAGTTTATCTGATACCTCCTAGGATACACCTCTTGATCCAAAACATTTACTTTTATCTCTCCTTCTATCAATTTTCTCTCGTATTCGACTGCTATGTTTCTGAGTACATCGTCTCCTCTCCTTTCTCCCAGTAGGATGATCTCCGAGAGGAAATCGACTACCGTTCCAGGGAACTTCGGTACCCTGACATCTCTCAACCCTAAGAGGGGTGACTGCTCTACTATGGCTGATATCAGGGCCCTTTGGGCGTGTAGTATTCCGGAACGAGCTGCAGGTAAGTAAAAACTCTTCTTTACCCAGAAATCCTCGGATAGAATTTCGGTAAATCTCTCTTTCCCCCGCTTAGTTTCCTTACCAGTCTTATTCTCTATGAACTCAGAGATGAGGCTCATTAAAGAGGACAGCTCAGAATCCTCAGCATCCATTTCCTCGTCTCCTCTGAAGACGATGTAGTCCCCAGAGGGGAAGTTCACCCTAATTCTTATTTCCTTCTCTCCTGGAGTTATTAGGTCTCTAATCTCGCAAGAATACAACCTCCTAATCTCTCCGCTCAATTCTTGTGCTATAGACCTAGCTATCAGCTCCTCATCCAAGGGAATTCCAACTCTTCCAAAGGCTAGGAGGGAGTCTAGGAATCTCTCCATGCTCTTCTCTATTGAATAAACTAGGGTCGCTAGATAGGACTTCCCACTATTGTTTGGTCCTACCAGAACAGTGAGTGGTTTGGTTTCAATTTCTCCTTTTCTAATGGGGCCTAAGTTTTCCAATTCCATTCTCAGACCTTTCAAGCTCGTCCCTATTTTGGGTAAATAAGGGCACTAAAAACGTTGACGGTTGAGATGCACTCATCTATGTATTGCAAAGTACTTTGTAACATAAAGTAGGTTGTTGCATGAGTGTAGAGTGGTCAGACACCCTATGTTCTCCTTTATAGTAGTTTGGGCCTGAAGCTGATGAGATGAAATAAATAGGGCTTCAACTGCTTTCTTTGGACGATACTCGCCGAGATAGTCTTCGTCTTATGCATAGCAACTAGGTCTTTCCACTGGGGTGATCTTTGAGTCAGCTTGCAAATGCCGTGCTTGAGTACGTGTTCCTCACTAACGTCGTGAGTCCAAGTTTCAAGAGGACTCATTTGAGATATTATTTGGGAGTTGATTTCGGGTTTTGTGGTAGTAACCATGAGTGGCCCTCATCATTTTAGTCTTCTTTTATGTATCTCTTTATTTCCTCTATTAGTTCTACACATTGATTCCATCGTTTTTCAAATTTCTCTTGTGGTAGTCTTCCTTCATAGAAATGCTCATGCAATTCACTGCCATATGTCAATAAATCTTCGAATTTTTCCTTTAGATGTCCCCCTACGTTGTTGGCTACAAATCTATCGAGTTTACCTCTACTCCAGTGTTCAATGATCATACCCTTGTTAGCTGCATACGCCTTAATCAATGCTGTGATAGAGCCCCATAACTTCTCTGCCGCTTGTGTGTTATCTCCTACATCCTTCAGTTTCTTTGACTCTATATAATACTTCTTAAAGAGATTCCAGTATCTCTCCTCTCGTTCACTCGGATCTACATTCAAATTCTTCAAATCTTCTACAATGTCTTCTTTATTCCATCCTGAAGCTTCAACTATTTCGTTTAGATTCCATTCATCAATTCTCGTTAATTTCTCATTACTCTTTAATTTGTTTGAGAGTTCAATGACTTCCGGATAACTTTTCTCAATAGTCTCAATCCAACTAATGTTAATCTGGTTATCTAGGAGAGTTTTGATCTTGATTTCATCTGATAGATAGATATTTCTTTCTAACGAGTACAAAAAGTATGAAAAGAGGAGACGGAGATTTGCCATAGTTTCTTCACGTGCCCTGACTGTACTAATGTCGTTGGTAAATCTCTCACTGGGGGGCTTGATAATTTTAACCACTAGAGAGGTGATTTCAGTAGTTGCTGTTTCGCCTTTTCTCCTGTAACCCCTAGCTACGGGAGACGATACTAGCCCTAAAGATGAGATTTCATGTTCGAACGTGACCGTACTGTTCATCGTGTTATCACCTCTCTTATTGAAGGACTTCGAGCACATGTGAGACGATTTTCTCTAGATTCTTTGCAACATTAGTTACATACTCCTCTAATTCGTTGCGGTAAACGATGTTAACGTCGAGGAACTTATTAGGATTGGTCCACATGGGGATAACCTCTATGTCAAACCAATTGCTCTGAGTAGGTAAGGTGTCTTTCGACCCAATACGAAATCCTACTAGACTATATTCGCCAACGAGTTCTTTTAGTTCAGGTACATCCTTTACAGTGACTTCTCTAATTCTATCAATTGCGCCGCTCTTTTTCACTCTGAATGTGGCCAAAACTTCACAGTATCGTAGGCTCTGTGAGACATCTATGTCAAAATCTTCTTTTAATATCGTCTTTAACTCCTTGATGATTGGACTAAATTCGTTGAAATTTACCGTACCCTTAATGCCAATGATCTGACGATCAATGTCTGTGTAAATCTCAAATTTGTCTTTTCGAGCGATTACTCCTGCTCCTCCTAATCCTACCCAGAATGGCACTAACGGCAACTCCCTTAATATATAACCCTTCTTAGAGAGTGAGTCCATCAAATTCCTCAATTCAAATGGGTTTAAGACGAAATTGAATACCCACGAAAACCTCAGGTCTAAGATCTTGACGTCAGTTGCCATAGCCTTATACCTCCTTAGTCTAATAGCTTGGGGGCTATATATAATCCCTCATGCGCATGTTAACCTAGGAGGAGTCGCCATACCAGATCGTTAGGATTGTTATGGTAGTAGTCATCACCTCATTGAACGCCATAACTGTCTTCCTCAACTCTCTGCTCGAGTGAGACCTATTCTCTAGGTTTAGGACTCAAAGAGTTTGTCCTTTAGATGTAGTGTGTCGCAGGATACTTGCTAGGAGTTCGTTTAC
>Ga0209410_1001644_pt1 | contig 10871 bp, 15 predicted proteins | sample Mar14436cmmetaG_FD_184135 | JGI IMG/M metagenome (GOLD analysis project Ga0209410, IMG submission 184135) | Marine hydrothermal vent microbial communities from Guaymas Basin, Gulf of California to study Microbial Dark Matter (Phase II) - Marker... ... | reverse complement strand
GGAGGTAGCAGATGGATATAGAAACCCAGTTTGCTCAAGACCTTGAATTTATCAAAGAGGTAAACCCGGTACTCTATGAGAGACTAAAAAAAGATCTTAAAGACGACAGGCTATCGAAGATAAGCGAGGTAAGGTTTCACAGCAAATTCCACAGGCTAAGGACCAAAGAGGGGATTGCCCAGGTAGTTGCAAAGGCAACTACATCTCTAGCGGCGATTTACTACAACTTGAGGTACCTTGGCCACATATTCACAGAGCTTGAGCTTTTTGAGGAAGAAGACGCCATAAAGCTTCTAAAGGGTGTACTGGAACAGAAAGACATTGAGGCGTTTAAGACATTCTTCAAGGATGCAACCCCGTTACCCGAGTCCCCTGAGGAAATGTGGAAGCAGATTAAAAAATTTATTGCGATTGCCAGCTAGGAGGGCCCTACGAAAAAGAGAGTAAGAAAAAAAGGGTATATGTTGCCAAGCTGGCAACAAAGGGGAGTTTAGGTATATGTTGCCAAGCTGGCAACAAAGGGGAGTATGTTATGGCCAAGGAATATTCAAGAATAAACTCAAAAGGAATTCCCCCAGATGGACTGAAAATTTTAGCAAGAGTAAACAGAGAAAAAGTAGTCTTCTTTAAAGATTTAGGAAAGAAGTATCAAAAGTATCAGATAAGTCGTATAGCACGCAGTCTGGCCGTGAAAGGGCTGGTAGACTTATGCGTAATCAAAAGGAGGACAAGTAAAAAATCAAAATCAGGCGTTATGGTCATTTCCCCTGAGAAGGCAAGGGCCAGGCTGAAAGCCATGTTGCAGAACCCAGACCTGCTTAAGAAAGTCTACAATAATCATCTTAAGGAGGTTAAAGAGATTGCCCGTGCTGTTGCTAACCCTTCCAAAATAGAAGCTCCTCTTACAGTGGAGGAATTTAGAAGGTCTCTGGAGAGGGAATACCTCTACCTCTGCAAGAGGGGCCTACCAGAAAAAAACATGAAAGTAGAGGGAATTGCAACCAACACAAAGGGCCGTGCTTTTGAGTTTTTCATTAAACAAACATTTATGGAGATAGTTGAAAAAATAAACAGGCAAGAGATATCGCCAGCTGAGGCATTAGAAGAGATAACAAAATTCAAGGAGGTGTGCTATGGTAAGTTTTCAAGACTATACACTAGCCCTCCTGGACTGGGACATGGGCAAGGGGATGACTCTGGACATACCCCCGGAGGAGGAGAAGAAATTACTGGATGTGCTAATCAAGGAAAGGATTAACGACCCCTCTGAAGATGCAAGGGCAGAGCTTGAACTTCTCCTTAAGAGACTGAAGGAAATAAACGGCCAAAGCACTACCAGGATTTTCTGCAAGAAGAAGAACTGCTATGTAGATACAGCAACATGCCTTAACAGGGCAGAGAAGGACCCTGAGTGCCAGAGCTGTGAAGTCTACCTTAACCTTACAAGCAAGCTTCCAATGGAGCTTGTAGAGGTGGATCCAAGGACCCTTGAGGACTCAGGCTATGATGAAGGGCTTTTTCCAAAGATGAGCCCTGAGGAACAGTCCTTCCTTACTGAGTCAATAAAAACTGTCGGTTTTTTTGTTCCTGTGGTTATCTTTGATAATAAAATTGTCTGCGGAAGGGAGAGGGTAAAGGCAGCTATAGCTGCAGGCAAAGAGACTATTCCTGCCCTTAAGGTCAATACCTCAGAACAAAAACTCAGGCTTATTGCGTTTGTTGAAAATGTAGCCAGGAAGGTACTAAGTGGAGTGGAATATAAAAAGGCCATGGACCGCTATCAGGAACTGAAGTTTAAGCCCGGGAAAGAGATTGTTTCCGTTAACCCAGAACAGGCGGTGGACCGAATTGAACATCTGCCAGATAGGTATAAAGACGAAATTCTAAGAATCCACGGTCAAGAGGCACAAGAAATTTACATGGACATGAAGTCCCAGCTTCGCCAGCTTGCAAGTCTTATCAAGCAGAGGATTGATGAGCTCAATGAGACCATCCGCAACCAAAGGACAGAAATTGAAGGGCTCAAGCTTCAATACGAGGAGGAAATAAAAAAGCTTGAGAAAGGGTCTACAGAAAAACTTTATGAGTACAAAGCAAGGATTATAGACCTTGAATCAGAGCTTAAGAAAAAGGAAAGGGATATGGGCGCACGGATAAATCTTCTCAGGTCAGAACTTGAGGATACGGTAGCCAGAGAAAACGAAATTCAAAGGCTTTATGAAGAGGCACAGAAGAAGCTTAAGAACAGGCCTGTTGTTGAAAAGTACCCAGAAGACTACGAAAAATTGAAAGAGGAAGCCGTACAGCTAAGAAAACGTGTAAAAGAGATGGAAAATACCGTTGACATAGTACAGAGATACGATAAGCACAGGGATGCCTTTTATGCAGGGTTTTCCTTTATCAAGACACACATTGGCTCCCTTAAGGGGACTGTTCCAAGGGTGGAACTCAGGGCCCTCTCAAATCATTTTAAGACAATTTCAAAAATCATTGATAAGGAAATAGGAGATGAAGGTTAAGACAAACCCCGAGATTCTTCAAAAAGCAAGCGTCCTTGTAAGGTCAGGGCTTACTCTTGAGAAAACAGCACAGCTTAGCGGGGTTTCAGTAAGGACTATTAAAAGGTATTTTAAATCAACCAGGTCCCCACATGAGTGCACATTCCTCTTACGGCTTACAAGGAGGTTTATACTCTACTACACATATAAAGGATTGGACTTTATGACAATCTCTGCCGTGCTTGATGTCCCGCCTGGGAAGGTGCTGGCTTTCCTTGATAAGCTAAGGACCAGCGATGTTGGAATTAGAAGGTGCAACTGCGGGATAACCTTTCCTGTCACTGTGCAACTTTTAAGCGAGATGTGCCCATTCTGTGAATTAAGGCAGAAGAATGAAAAAGAGAATAACCAAAGAGACGCTAAAGAAATGGCTTGCTGAGATGTTTCCCCAGCAGGAAAACCTTGATGAGCTGCTTGCTAAGTGGCTTGATCTTCTGCCCTATCACATAGTGGCAATCATCATCTCCAGGGTCCACGACCAGTACATAACAACCCCAGGGTGGGATAAGACCATAGAGTATCTATCTGCAATAATCTATGAACACTACAGGGAGTACGTTGAGACAGGAAACACAGATGCAAGGGGATATCCACTTGGCAGGCCAAGGCCTTTTTGGTGGAAAAAATTTACTTTGAGGAAGCTATGAGAGACCTCTTTGAGGCAGAGGCAGCAATAATTGGGGCAGTCATTGACAGGCCAGAGCTCTTTCTAAAGTTAAGCGAAAGGCTGTCACCCTCTGACTTTTCTCCACAGAGCGGCCTTATATTTACGGAGATAAGAAGGCTCTTTTTTGAGACAGGCAAGATTGACTTTCCCTCACTGCTTAACAGGCTGAGAAAAAAGGTTGACCCCGGCATACTCAAGTCCATTGCCGAATATGGAGGGTTTACTGTTGATATTGAAAGCGCAGTGAGGCTTCTTAAGAAGGCCAGCCTCAAGAGGAGGCTTGAATCAACACTCTCAGCGGCACTCAAGCAGCTCTCCCAGAATGCCGAACCAGAAGAGACGGCAAGGGGGCTTGAGCACACACTGAGTCAGGTACTCTCTGAGAGATACAGGTACAGCCCTGAGATACCGGACCTCTTAACAGAATATGAGGTGTTTATCGGGGAGATAAAGAAGAACAGCTGGCTGCCGCTTCCTTTTACGAAACTGCAACAGGTACTTGGCGGGATGATCCCGGGGACCTTCTGGATACTTGGGGGATACACAAGCAGGGGCAAGACCTCCACTGTTGTGGAGATTGCAACCCACCTTCTAAAAAATGAGGCAACCGTTGTCCACTTCTCCCTTGAAGAGGAGAGAAAACTTACGGTGTCAAGGTATCTGGCAAACCTCACAGGGATTCCAATCCTTGCGCAGCTTAAGGAGGACCTTAACGGGAAGGCCGCAAAGGCGCTTGAGGATGCAAAGACTTATCTTTCAGGCAGATCGCTTTACATATATGATGATGTCTTTGACCTTGAGGACTTTTATTTCAGGGCACGGCTTGCCCAGGCAGAAAAGGGAAAGATTGACCTTGTGATAGTTGACTACATCCAGCTTGTAAAGGCCGCTGGCTGCAGAAACCTCACAGAAAAGATGGATGCAGCTGCAACCACCTTTCGGGAGATTTCAAAAAGGCTCAATACCACTGTTGTGGCAATCTCCCAGATAGGGAGGGAGTATACGAGGGAGTCAGCAGCCATAGGCTTTAAGGGAAGTGGAAGCCTTGAGGCAGCCTGCGATGTGGCCCTCTGGATAGACCCTGTGCCAAACAGGGAGGGGCAGTTTTACCTTAAGCTCAAAAAGCACCGCATTGGGCCAACAGGGATCTTCCTTATGGAGTTTGCAAACAGCTTTACCTCCGTAAGGGAGGTAGATGTAAGGGAAGTAGAGGATGCCTCAAAGATCGGGGAAGAATCCCGTGGGTCTTTTGAAGAGGAAGTAGAGGAGATTTAATAGTCTACTGTAATTGTGAAGGTTCCACGGTAGGTACCGGTAGCGTCCGGGCTTTCAAGAGAAACGGCTACAGGAAAAACACTGATATACATCTTCCCGTCGCTTGAAAGCTTAAGTCCGGCATCGCTGCAGGACTGCCCGTCGTCTTTTCCTGGATAGTTATTTTGATCCGCACGGCACTTAAGGGTAACCTTGGCAGAGCTTTTGTCGTTTGATACAGTTACAGAGTCTTGACACTGTATGGAAATTGGCTTATTTGCCTCTCCCTCTATTTGAAATCTTCCCTCGCTGATAAGGCTCCAATCGCTGCTGTCATCGGTGTAACTTGCTTCAGAACTTCCGGCCCGCTTTGTTACGGCAAATTTAATGGACTGTACCCTTGTTATGGAGCAGTTTGATTTAAACTCAAACTCAATATCTCCCTCACTGCTCGTAGTCCCGGCCAGGGCAGTTCCACAAAAAAGTAATGCAAAAATAAGTAAGATGGCCTTTCTCATGTTCCTCCTCCTTTCTTTGCTTTGTTGATTATCATTGGAAAGGGTGGACGTAAATCTGTAAGTTTTTTGAAAAAAGGGCCTTTAAAATCAATTTTTTTCCCCGAATTGCTGCTTTTAATAAAGATCCTGATACTTTAACGTTTTTCCAACATGCTAAGAAAAAGTATATCCCTTACAGTCCTTTTTGTCCTTGTTGCATCTTCTGCGTACTCACAGTGGTATGCCTTTTCAGGCACAGCCGGTGTAGAGTTTTGCAACAGCGACCTGAGATGGAAGATATCGGGAAAGGACAAAGAGGTTGGCAACTTTATATCGGAGCTTCTCTTTGAAACAGACAGCCCAAGACTGGTACTTAAGGCAGAGGGGGTAATATTTCCAAGAAAGGTCTTTCCGGCCTTTTTTCTTTTACCCCCGCGCATATCAGCTGAGATTGCATACAAAAGGAGCATGGGATTTTTCAGTGACCAGCATGGAAGCGATACGGACTGGTTTACCGATGTATCCCCAGAGCCGGCATACTATGGAGAACTCTATGAGCTAAAGGGTTTTAGCCGTCTGTGGAACATTACGCTTTACTTTAGGACCCTGAGCATGTTTCTGTCCAGAACCTATTTCTATGCAGACCTTCTTATCGGCTACAGGTGGCAGAAGGAAAAGGTAACAATGAAAAACTGCACCTACTATATTGAGAGCTACGAGCCTGTCTATGAAAGGGTCTCGGGGCTTGACTCAACCTATGAGGCCTCCTTTAACAATTTTGCTATAGGAGGGCGGCTTGGCACAATACTTCCCTTTGGCCTTGGCATTGACCTTAAAGGTGCCTATTTTCCCTCAGGAAGCGCAAAGGCAAAGGGTTACTGGAATCTGAGGGGTATGCGCTTTGCCCAGATAGGAAGAAATGAGCATGGCTATGAGCTTGAGGCAAGCCTTTTTTATACCGTGATCCTCTCAAGGGAGAGGCCTGCCCTTCTAAAGGCAAATGTTGGGGTCTTCTATGAGGAAACCTGGCAGAAGGAGGGCACCGATATAACCTCTGGCATAACATCCAGATGGGACAGGGCTGTCTCAAGGAGAAGGGGTCTTTTCATAACAATAAAGATTGAGCTTTAGGAGGGTAATATGAGATGGATGATCAGGAATTCAGTTGAGGTAGTTGTGGCAATAGCCATCCTTGTTTTGTTTGCAACGGCTGCTGCAGTCTATGGTGGGTCTCTCTGTAACGAGGATAATAAAACGGTTCTTTCTTTCCTTAACAAACATGTTCCCATCCCGCCTGCTAAAATAGTCTCAAAAAGAGAGGTATACGGGCTTTGTGAGATAATCCTTCAGATTAAAGGTGAGTTTGTGCCTGTTTATGCCACTGACCAGTTTGTCCTTGCAGGGGAGATGTTTCGCAACAGGCATCCAGTTACACAGGAAAAGATCAAGAAAGTACAGGCAGGCCTTTTTATCTCCATGCGTTCTCAAATTGATAAGGTGGTTGCCATGACCTATAAGCCTGTCATGCTAAGTAAAGTGCAGCACACGATGTATATGTTTACAGATCCTGTCTGCCCTTATTGCCACCTTGCGGAGGTGGGGATAAGGCAGCTTCTTAAGGAACACAATACGGTGCTTAAGGTAGTCTTTTTTCCCGTCCACCTACCAGAGGGAAAAGAGAAGGCAATTGAGGCTGTCTGCAGGAAACTGGATTTTCAAGCGTATATAAAGGATGACTGGAGAAAGGAAAAAAAGATGCAGTATCAGTGCGAAGAAGGAGAGAGGCTTGTTGAAAAGTCAATTGTTGTGGCAAGAAAGCTTGGCATACGGGCTGTACCCACATTTTACCTGGATAATGGGAAAAGGGTTACGGGCGCAAACAAGGGCCTGATAGAGAAAATCTTTTCAGATTAGGAGAAGGTATGGCAGAGGAAACCCTTGATGAAACCACAAGGGAGATTGATTCTGCAAGAAGGGAAATAGAAAGGAGCCTTGAGGCCAGGGTAAGAGAGGTTGTTGAAGAGAAGGTATCAGCCATACCTGAAAGGAGGCCTGCTGCTGCAAAAAAGTTGAAGGTTCCTTTAGAGATAAGTGAGAAGTTTGACCTCTCAAAAGACATCATACAGGTGGATCCAAGGGAACTTAAGTTTCATCCTGCCCACAGGCTCTTCTCGGACATGCGTGGGGAGGAGCTTGCTGAGATGGTTAAATCAGTAAAGGTACATGGGGTTGTTGAACCTGTGGTGATTACCCCCAAAAAGGTTGTTATTTCAGGAAGACAGAGAACGCTTGCTGCCATTTCTGCAGGGCTTGAGAAGATAGACTGCAGGATTGCCAATGTTAATGAAGATGAGGCAGAGATGCTACTTATAGTCTCAAACCTTCGCAGAAGAAACATCCCTCCCTCAGAGACAATCCGGGCAGTGTACAGGTATTCCCAGCTTTTTTGCCTAAGATCCAGGGCTGGCAGGCCAAGGAAAAATTGTGACCCCGGGTCACAATTTTTATCCAGAGAAGAAATGGCAAAACGAATGGGAATAGATAAGAGAACACTGTTTCGATACCAGGCCATTGCCCAAAAACTGATCCCTGAGTTTATGTCTGAGCTGGATGGGGGGTTTCTCACACTAAAGGCCGCCTATCATATTGCACAGCTGCCTCAGGAGGTTCAGAGAGTGATTTATGAAAATGCATCAAAACGGGCAGTTATCCTCACTGAGAGGGACACAAAGGACATTAAAGAGAGTCTTAAAAGTGTAATTGAGGAAAACTGGGTGCTGAGAAGGCGGTATGATGAGCTTACAAGGGACTATCAGGCAGCCATTTTAAGGATTGAGGAGCTTAAAAAGAGTACTTCTACGAAGGTTGTGGAGTCGCCTGAACAGAGGGAGGAAATTAAAAGGCTGAGGGACGAGCTTAAAAGACTTAAAAAACGGGCAAAGTATCTGGAAAAGGCTGTCAAGGAACGGGGAGAGGAATATAAGCAGAAGGTAAGCAAGATGAAAGAAGTTCTGGAGGAACACAAAAAAAGGAGTGTTGTAGAAAACTTGCTGATTGATTTCAGGGAAAAGATAGACAGGTTTGTAAGGGGAAACCTTCGGACGGCAAGCCTTCTTAAGGGCTATGCGGAGGACAGAGGTCTCAGCACCTCTGAGAAGAGGCTTCTAAAGGAGGTAATGTCTCCTTTAAGGGGATTTTTGGATCAGCTGGAGGGGATACTGTGAGGGACAGGCTGACTGAGGTCTTAAGCCCTGAGGACAGAAGGGAGATAGACCTTGGTTTTTCTTTATTCTTTGATCTTTTTTCAAGCCTTGGGGCATGTAACTTTGCATTTCTCTGGTTTCTCAGGACTGTTGGTCTTACAGATAGGCTTCACACTTCCTTTGATTCTGTCGGGCTTGAGAGGAAAAGGTGGGAGAGACTGTGTCTCAGGCTTGCCCGGCTTGAGGGATGGCAGCTTTCTGCTATCGCCTACAGGGTAGAAAGACCCCTTTGCCTTTGTAAGCCAGAGGAGATTGAGGCCCTCATCCCGCAAGAAGAGGACCTTCAGTCCTATGTAAACACACTTAACGAAAGGCACCTCTTGCAGTGGGCAAAGCTTGTTTTGACTTTAAATAAGAAGGTAGAGGAGGTCTGCAGTGAAAGAGAAGATGAAAAGGCTTGGCCTTTACCAGGGCAGGGGAAGGCCACTAAGGAAGGGAGAGGAGCTTAGTGAGGCAATGGTCACGCTCATTAAAGAGATGCTAAACTTCAATATTGATTGCAAACACATTGCCCTTATTACAGGGGTGCCAGTCTTTCAGATAAAGGAGGTGATGAATTATGAAAAAAGGAGGCGTCCGTCTTAAACTTCCAGGGATAAAGTCAACGACGGAGAAGATTGTGGTGGTTTCTATTATCCTCTTTTGCGCCCTTATAATTGCGCTTGGAACAGGGAGGAGTAAGGTCAGTCAGGCCACCCGGTATATTGCAGACTGCCTTGGTCCTGCACAGGCGTTTTATCAGCAGACGTCAACACTTTCCGGGATAACCCTGGATGCCCTCTGTAGCTTTGGAAAGATCAGAAAGAGGTCTGGCTACAGGATCTCATCCTGCAATGACGGGAGGGGGTTTATGGTGGAGGTGAAGGATATGAACCTCAAGCAGTGCAAGATCCTTAAGAAGAGGTTTTCTGCGTATGGGCCTGAGATGGCCTGGTTTAAGAAAGATGGGGGAACATGCCGGCTCTGTTTTGGTTTTGGGTTTGAGTAAAAAAAAGCACGAAAAATTATGGTTTTTTTTGGGTTGTGGAGGTTTGGTTGTTTGTGTTATGGAAAAAATAAAAATAAGAAAAGGAGGTGAAGAGGATGTTTAAAAGGATAAAGGAGGTTTTTTTAATTCTATTCTGCGTGCTGGCTCTGGCAAGTCCTGGGTTTGCGGTAGAAGCAACTGATACTGTGACGATAGCTTTTTTTAGTGCCTTCTCTTTAACAAAGGAACAGGACATCTCGGTCAACATAACCCCACAAGAAGGAAAATCAAGCTATACAGATAGTGATTTTTTTTCATCTTCACCGGGCAAACTCTTAGCAAATGGTGATGCAGGTGCAAGTGTTGCCATTACATGTCCTGACTCGGTTACACTTACGCACACTAATGGTAGTGATACTGCCATTTTAAATCTTGCGTGTCGTGCAGATACTAGCAGCTATGTAGCAGATAAGAGTAGCGGTACGGCATGCGACGATGCAAACCTTCAGACAGATAGTACTACTGGCAAACTGTACATCTCGATTTTTCCAGACTCTGTTGACGTTACAAGCGCAACTGCCTATGGGATTTACAGCGGAACTATAACAGTTACCATTGATTATGTTCAGTAAATTTTAAGCTTTTAATTTTGAAAGGAGGTGAGAGAGATGCGAAAATTTTTGGCGTTATTACTTGTCATAGGCTTGGTGGCCTTTTCTGCTGTCGCGGGTGCTAGTGATTTGGGAGCTAGCAAGGATGTGAATGCGACACTTACCTACAGACATCCTTTAAGCCTTGAAGTAGCAACGCCGGCAGGCACTCTGTATATACAGAGGAATACGGATGAGGGTACGGCAGTACCTATTTGGTCAGAGGCATATGGTAGCGAGTGGGCGACGGACTATGTTTCCTGCGATAGAGACATCACAAATAACGGACTCACCGTTTTTCATATAAGTGGTTCGCCTAATCAAAGTGTCACGATTTCTTCAGGAAATACAGATAGAACTGTAACTCTTACTGGGCCTGGCTGTGGTAATATAGACCTGCAGTTTCTTAGGATATGCTTAACTACTAGTAATGGCTTACATAGCACAACTAAAAATTGTTGTGGGTCAGGAAATATCGAGAATCTTCCAATTACTATAAATTTAGGGTCATCAGGTGAAGGCTACTTTGCCATCCGTCCCTGGCAGATCAGGGTAGATGACATGAGTTGCAAGGGATGGTATACGGGAACAATGATAATAATAGCAGATTATCAATAAAGCAAAATAAAAAAAGGGCAGGCTTTCCTATTGCCTGCCCTTTTTCTTTACTCAGAAACGGTGACAGGGATTCCCATCTTGAGCAGTGTCTTTATACCAATGGCAAACCCCTCTTTCTCTGAACCGGGCTTTATCTCCCTTACCTCTCCCCTGTCAATGAGAAAATAGATTCTGCACCTTCCTGCCTTCCTTGAGATTACCCGGATAACCTGCATCTGCTTTGGGTCAAGCTCAAAGTATTTGGGAAAGACCTTAAGGCCTTCCCTGCAGCTTTTTCCCTGATACCACTCTTTTTTCTCATCACAGACGCTTACCTTTACAGTGACCTTATCGGGGTAGACGTTTGAGACTATAATTTCCCCCACTTTCCCCTTCTTCAGCTCAACCCTACTCTGCC